>Ga0307379_10010692_pt1 | contig 12124 bp, 9 predicted proteins | sample UN2MG_FD_202237 | JGI IMG/M metagenome (GOLD analysis project Ga0307379, IMG submission 202237) | Soil microbial communities from Risofladan, Vaasa, Finland - UN-2 | ecosystem: Environmental > Terrestrial > Soil > Coastal area > Acid sulfate soil | place: Finland: Risofladan, Vaasa | collected... | reverse complement strand
CACAATTCAGTGTGCCCCTCCACTTCCACTAATTAAATTAAATAGAAGTCTGCGGTTTGGCAGTCATAGCATTGTATGAGATTGCTTCGCCTACTTTCAGCAGACTCGCAATAACAATGTTTTAGATCCAGAACTTTGCGTCCTATCCTTTCGGATAGCTTGCCCTTTTCAACTTTTATAATCGTCCGGCCGTTTACCTCTCTCATCCGAGGTCAATCAGTTAATAGAGACGGCACAACCGTAGTGTCATGTATGCACTAAAACTTTGAAGTTAGCGTATAAGAATCATTTTTTCGTTTCTGGGATAAAGCGCTTCAATTCCACGTTCTGTAACAAGTGCGTTATCTTCAAGATTTATCATTAATCTTTTTCCCCAATCAGGAATCCAGGAATGTATATTAAACTCAAACGCAATCAGATTATTTGGTTGAACTTTCAGATGAGCACGATTTTTTCTGAAAGGCGCCACCGAAGGGCCAACAGCAACCTCACTGTTACCTGTATTTCCGACACAGTGACAATCTATTGAAAAACCTGTTTTCTCTGAATCACCAAGTGAAGCAATTATATCCTTGTCCTTAGCTGTATCAGTAAAAGGTGTGTTAACAAAACCCGCATCTTCAATGGCTTTATTGACTTTCTTCAGTGTCTCTAAGGCGGTTAGGCCAGACTTTATGGTTTTTCGGATAATCTCACGGGCTTTCAATGCTTGATCCCACGCGTGTTGAACACCTACTGGAAGTCTCTTTTCTCCCTCACGCAAGATATATGCCCATCTCTTATAATCCGTACCAAAGTTCAAATAAGTAAAGCCCCAGTCCCACTTTATCATATCTCCCCGATGGAAAACGTAATCGGGGTCATCCCACTCGGAGGAGTCAGAGACATAGGAATGCTGGATTTGCGGAAGCGGATCGATTCCATAATGATAGTTCTCTATTCCTTTGTCTAATAGCCAGCCCTGGGCATACCAGCCAATATCCTCTCTCGTTGTAACTCCTGGAATGATACTTTTAAAGGCGGATTCCATCAAATCACGCTGTATTTTACAGGCTTTGGCAAAGAGTATAATTTCGCTCTGTACTCTCCTGACCCGGAAATTCGTTAGAACATTTTCTGAAGATACAAGTTTTTTTATATTTTTATCACCAAGCATTTTGCATAGCTTAAAATATCCAGTGTAAGATAGACCATCAGCATGGGAGAGCCATTCTGACATATTTACTGCAATACGTTTTGGGTTTCGTTCTGCTATGTGCTTTGTGAAATCGCTTTCCTCACCGATTATGTCGTATATTGATTTATCGGCAATTTCAGCAAAACTTACCCCAAAAAGCGCTCTTTCAATTCTGTCACCACCGCGGTCTGTAAAAACGAAATATCCCATGTTCGCACCAAGATCCAATCCAAACGGATCCGGATCACCTCTTTTTATCACATGAATCCACATGTCTATGCCATTGTCCCTCATAGCCCCGGGCATAATGAAATCAAACTTGTCTCGACGCACAAGATTCAACATCTCATAACGGTAGCGCGCTTCCTCTGCTTTTGCATTAAATATAAAATTTGACATATATTTTTCCTTTCTTTTATTTTTTATAAAAAGCCAAGCCCTCATCATCTAATATCATTTTTCTATAATGTACCACGCACTTTAGGATCTAAAAAATCCCTTAAAAAATCACCAAATAGATTGGCACCTATTACTAAACAACAAATAACTAATCCTGGATAGGTGGCCAACCACCATTGGGTTAAAATAAATTGCCGCCCTTCATTGACTAAAAGTCCCAATTCAGGGGTGGGCGGCTTAGCCCCTAACCCTATGAAGCTCAATCCCGCAAGTGTTAAAACAATGGCTCCTGTATCCAAAGTCATCTGAACAGTTGTCGGTCTGATACAATTCGGTAGAATATGTCGAAATATTATTTCCATTTTATTGACACCTAAAGAACGTGCAGCGTGAACGTACAATCTATTTTTCGCCGACAGCACCTCACCTCTTATTATTCGAGCATAGCCTGGCCACCAGGTAATAATCACTGCAAACATCGCCGATTTGATACTTGGCCCCAAAGCTAAATTTATCGCCATAGCAAGGATTAAAGGGGGAAATGCTAAAAAAATATCAACAACCCGCATCACTAGTTCATCAAAAAGACCACCCATATATCCCGCGATAGCTCCTGAAATAATTCCTATGGTTGAAGAAAACAGTAAAACACTAATACTAGCCTGTAGAGATATTCGTATGCCAAACAGCACTCTACTAAATAAATCGCGCCCAAATACATCAGTTCCAAAAAGATGATCTGCACTTGGCGGGCTCATTCGCAGCCCGATATTAAACTCAATAGGGGAATAAGGCGCAATAAAGGGTGCAAATATACCTAATAAAACAATTACAATTAGAATTATTAAACCTATCAATCCAAGAGGATTTCGTTTGAAGCCATTTTTTATCTGTCTTATAACAGCGTTTCTTCTCTCAGTATTCATCTTTGATTTACCATCCTAATATGAGATACGTGGATCTAAATAGCAATAAAGTATATCAGCAAAAAGATTAGATACCATAAAGACAAATGTTATAACAAGTGTACCACCCATTACCATGGGAAAATCACGAATTAAAATCCCCTGAAAAATCAAATAACCCAGCCCTCCCCAGGAAAAAATACTTTCCACAAGAATTGTTCCTCCTAACAACATTCCTATTTGCATACTAAACATGGTCATCGGCGCACTGAAGGCATTTTTTAATGCGTGAATCCACACTACTCTTTTTTCACTTAAGCCCTTTGCTCTTGCAACGATTATATAGTCCATCTGGAGAACTTCTATCATACTATTTTGAGTCAAACGAGAAATGAAAGCCAATTCAGGAAGAGCCAAAATGAAAGAAGGAAGTAAAAGATGAACAAAAGCATCTTTAAAAAGATTAAAATCTCTCATAAAGATAGCGTCTAAAGTATAAAGACCTGTAACATTAGGTGGCGGGATCAATCCCATAGAAAGACGACCACCAAAAGGAAGAATATTTAATTTTCCATAAAGAAACATCTGGGCTATCAATCCTATCCAAAAAACAGGCATTCCCATTCCTAAAGCCGTTATAAATCGGCTAAAAATATCCACCAACTTACCCGGTTTTAAAGCAGAAAAGACACCAAGGGGTACCCCAAAAAAAATTACCCATAGCATTGCTCCCAAGACTAATTCAAAACTGGCTGGAACATACACTTTTAATTCAGATGCAACAGGCTTCCTGGTTAAAACTGAGGTCCCGAGTTTCCCTCTAAAAATGTTATTTATATAAGTAAGGTATTGAATGTGTAATGGTTTATCCAACCCCAACTGTCGTCTAACGCTTTCGACTTGCTCCGGTTTAGCACGAATCCCTGCAGCTGTTCTTGCGGGATCTCCAGGAAGTTTATACATAATCATGAAAAGAAGAATGGATATTCCCACCATTATAAATACCATAAATAACAGACGTCGTATAATAAATTTCAGCATATACCTCTCCACAATATACCTTTTACTCCTTCCTGACAGGAAGGAGTAAAAGGTATTTGGTTAATTATGGCTTTTCATCTAAATAAATATCATATGCAAAAATGCATTCATGATTGACTGGGTTGTATCTATAACCATTAACATAATTTCGCATAGCAATTATGTATTTCGGGTTACTTATGAATATTGACGGTACATCCTCAGCAATGATTTTCTGTATCTCTTTATAGTCCATCTCTCTTTTAACTAAATCCATCTCGACAATACCCGAATCAAGCAGTTCATCTACTTTTGGATTTTGATACCATGAAGCATTACTACCTGTTCCTCGGGACTCGCTATGGTAAATATCCCGCAATCCCGAATCGGGATCCGCTGAATTACTGTAAAAATGTTCTACATAGATATCCGGCTCACTGTTTTCATCCTGTTCCATATCAAACATGTAGTCCCATGTCATGCCCATAAGATCAACAGTAATCCCCAATTCCGCTAAATTAGACTGAAACAATACAGCAGTTCTTTGATCCTGCTCGCCTATCCCAGTATATGCAAGTTTGAAAGTAAACCCTCCATTCGGATAACCGGCTTCAGCCAGAAGAGCTTTTGCTTTTGCCATATCCTGATGCGTTATAGGCAAGGTATTATTATGAAATATCATTGAGGATGAAATGGGACCCTGAGCTTGGGTGCCAGATCCTCCAAGAACTATAGCAATATGTGCATCGTAGTCGTATGCCAAAGCCAAAGCTTTTCTAACTCTAATATCATCAAGAGGTTTGTGGGTTGTCCTAAGATGGAAATAGTCTTCAATAAAGGTAGTTCCTTCTGCTAATTTAATATCCGAATTATCTCTAAAAGCATTCAGATCATCCGGTGACGGATCCATAATTATATCAACATCTCCTTTTTCCAGCAGTAATCTCTGAGTTGAAGATTCCTTGATATATTGCCAAATTACTTTTTCTACATGATTTCCCTCCCATCCTTTCCAGTAATTATCATATTTAGAAAAAATCGCCTGCTGTTCAGGAGCAAAGGATGTTAACACATAAGGGCCGCTTCCCAATTCATGATTTGCTAAATAAGTCATTGCATAATCATTATCACTAATATTCGCTTTTACACCTTCTTCACTTATGATATACATTTTTGGAATGATCTTAATAAATGGAATGGATGCTTCTGACAGAAAAAATTTAACAGTATAATCATCTACCACCTCGACTCTATATAAACTTCCAAACTCATAAGCTATTCCTTGATCGATCTCTCTCATTCGATCAAAAGTAAACTTTACATCGGAAGCTGTTAGATCTGTTCCATCATGGAATGTGATGTTCTGGTTTAGAGTAAAAGTAAAAACTTTTCCGTTCTCCAAGGTGCTCCATTTCGAAGCTATCCATGGTTCTAATTCATTAGTAGATGGATTAAAACGAAGTAATGCTTCATACGATAGAGCCATAGTCCTTTCGACTGTTGTATTATCTGCAAAAACAGAGTCGAATGAGCTGGGATATTCATTTTCAGCTATAACCAGAGTATTGGAAAAATCCTGATCAGCTGAAGCAAATACATAATTCACAAAACAAAATACTATAATCAACATTAACATTACTAAAATATATAACAATTTTTTCATTTTAATTATTACCCTCCTTAATATTTAATATTACACTTCTGGATACGGTTTTACCACCGAAAAGTAAATACGATAAAACCAATTTCTTTTTCTTTTCATAAACCACCTCCCAAAAAATAATTTGACACTAATTTATCACTTTTCAGTTTCATTTAGAAATAAAAGCCTCTATTCTATACCCCATTCAGGGTTAATTTTATTTTTAGAAAACAATACTTTTCCATCTAGAATTATTGTTGTAGAGAGAAGTACAACATCTGAATGGATTGGGCATTCACCAACTGAGCCTTTGAAAGCAGGGTCCTGATTACCAAACCCACAGGTTGCCGCACCGTATACATGTTCCGTTTCAGACATACTGTTACCAGGTTTAGCAATGGGGTTTAATCCTAAAGTAAAATGACACATAGCAAAAGCAGCCGGATGTTTTACCGATTCCAAAGCAGCTTTAAAGTTTGCAGCATCCATTCCACCTTCTATTGATTTTATAATTCCTTTTTCGATTTTTAACGTAATAGGTTGATCAACCAGTTTACTACCAGGGTCTATAGCACCATCAACAACCAATACACCATTAATGGTATCTTCCACAGGAGCAATATTAACATCAATACCAGGGAAAAAATCAAGTTCCCCTGGTTTGTCGGCTACACCATCTCCAACATCAACAGGACGACCTTTAAAAGAGAAAGATATATCTGTTCCTATTTCACTAGTTACATGACAGATATCTGTTTTTTGCCAGAGCTCTACAATCTTTTTCGCCTGAATAACAAGAGCGGGATAGTCCACATCTACAATACCATTGATTGCAAAATCTTCCATACCTCTTGGCATGGCAGAGATAATTCGTGTTCCCTTTTCTCTGGCAATCCTTGTTGCTTCTTTTTCACAAAACATCGTTTCACAAATTCCAATAACTACATCAGCTCCCTTAAGGGCACCAGCTGCAACAGTACTAAGCTCACTCATATCCGTATGTGAAAGTTTTTCAATAAAAAGCAGATTACCCTTCGCTCCAACATTAATAACCGCTGATAAACATGCCATGGCTATATCTACATCCGTCCAGGTATCAGCTAAAATCAGTACATTTTCATTTGGCCTCACTTTAGCCAATTTTTGAACAGCAATCTGTCCAAATTTACTCCATCTCATTACAGACATTTTTTTCCTCCAATTTCTATAAAATATTTTTATTACAGGCAACATAATGCTCACTTGTTACTTCACGAAATTCTGGTTTTTTGTTTTGGCATAATTCAGTTACATCAGGACATCTAGTATGGAAATAACAACCAGATGGTGGATTTACAGGGCTTGGTATTTCGCCTTTTAATATAATTCGATTACTTGACAGAGAACCTTCCGGATTCACTTCTGGAATAGAAGATATTAAAGCCTTGGTATATGGATGTAAAGGATTTTCAATTAAATCTTCTTTTTGGGCAAGTTCTACAATTTGCCCAAGATACATCACTGCAATTCGGTCACCTATATGATTTATCATACTAAGATCGTGAGAAATAAATAAGTAAGCCAATTTAAACTCGTTCTGAATCTTTTTTAATAAATTTACAATCTGCGCTTGTATAGATGCATCCAAAGAAGCGATTGCTTCATCACAGACAATTAAATCTGGATTTAAGACTAATGCTCTTACTATACAGGCTCTCTGTCTTTCTCCCCCCGATAATTGATGTGGATAACGATTATATTTATCCGGTTTTAATTCCACTACTTCCATTAGAGATTCAACCTTTTTTTTCTGCAAACTCGCTGTTTCCTTACTAAAAATCCTTAACGGTTCTCTCATAGAAGCTCCAATTGTCATTCTAGGATTTAATGAAGCATAGGGATCTTGGAAAACCATCTGCATCCTTTTTCTATAAGGCAGCATCTCTTTTTCTGATAAGTCAGTTATATCTTCATCATTAAAATAGATCTTTCCACTAGAAGGTTCATATAATTTCATAATTGTCCAGGCAGTTGTTGTTTTTCCGCTTCCGCTTTCTCCTATAAACCCCAGAGTCTCACCTTTAAAAACATCAAAGCTAACTCCATCAACTGCTTTAACTATTCTTTTATTAAGAATATTGAACTTGCTCTTTTTAAGAATAAAATGTTTCTTTAGATCAACAACTTTAAGAAGGACTTCTTTGTTTTTAATCACACGCACTCCTTATTTTCTTCCAATGAAAGCACGCCACATATCTCTCTTCTCCATCGATTTTTTCTAATTCCGGATTTTTCTCCAAGCATAAAGAGTTAGCATATTTGCAACGGGAGGAAAATGGACATTTTGCTCCTGGAATTATTTTTAATAAATCAGGGGAAGAACCAGGGATAGAAATTAGCTTACTTTCTCCGCCTTTTTTTATCCTTGGTATAGACCTCAGTAACGCCCTCGTGTAGGGGTGATAGGGCTCATTTAAAATATCTTTTACCATACCCCCCTCAACGATATAACCAGCATACATCACGTTAATATTTTTCGCTATTTCTGAAATGACCCCAAGATCGTGGGAGATCCATATGATAGCCATATTTCTGCGAACTTGAAGGTCTTTCATCATATCCATTATTTGCGCTTGTATTGTAACATCGAGAGCAGTTGTCGGTTCATCGGCAATTAACAGTTTTGGATTACAAGAAATTGCCATTGCGATCATTATCCGTTGTCTCATTCCACCGGAAAATTGATGTGGGTATCGATCTAATTGTGCTTCTGCATCAGGGATTCCTACTTCCTCTAGCAAATCGATAGCACGCCCCTTTGCCTTTTTACTATTGAAGCCAAGGTGTAGTACTATTGTTTCCATTAATTGAAATCCAATTGTAAATACAGGGTTTAATGAAACCATGGGATCCTGGAAGATCATAGCAATCTCTTTACCCCTTATCCTATTTATTTCTCTGTTAGAAAGTTCTAATAAATTGGACTTTTCAAATAAAACCTGACCTTCTATAATTTCTCCAAATGGTTTCTGTATTAATTTTAATATCGAGAGAGCATGAGCACTCTTTCCACTGCCACTTTCTCCAACAACCCCTAATACTTCACCTCTATTTAAGGAGTAGGAAATACCATTAACAGCTTTTACCGAACCTTCTGCTATATAATATCTTGTTACAAGATTGTTAATTTCTAATAGTTTATTATCCTCTTTATTCATTGGTTAATCTACTTTAAACCTAAATCGCAATTTATCCCTCTTGTCCATATTATTAATCGGTAGAGTCTGAAAGATAAATCTTCTCATGCACATTGTCCTTTTAAAACCCGCCAACAAAAGATGATATCAGAGATCTTTCCGTAGCTGAATGGCATAAAGTAATACTATGAGTGGAAACATATGATATATCCGCGATTCCAACCGCCTAGCTAATCTTACTCCCACATTCACTCCAAGATTATGTTTATATCGACGGATCTGGAGCTAATTCTTCTTGTAATTCGAGTTCATATAGCACAAGAAGGACCCATCTCAAGCAGCCACGATAACGATGCAATCAACAACAATGTCAAACAGCTTTAGCCTATTATTTTTTGCCACCCTTCATAAAATTGCTTGAGACCTACCTCCGGAGCAACCTCTTCAACTTCATACTCAAGAGCAACGTCACCTTCATACCCGACGGCGTCAAGTTGCTCCATGATCCATGGGAAGTCAATTTCTCCCTCTCCCATCATCGTAAATCCATATTCTCCACTAGGAGTAGGCGCACCATCTTTAAAATGACAATGGACGATATGTTTCTTCATTATCTCTAATGCAACACGATAGTCAGTTTTCGCATGATGTATGAGGTTGTGAGGCTCATACAGCACGCCAAAGAAAGGTGATCCCACTTTCTCCGCTAGTTCTACACACAGCTCAGGTTGTCCTGAGAGGCCGGCGCTATGATTCTCGAGGCCCATATAAACATTTTTCTCGGCTGCGTACTCAGCACTTTTCTGGAACCAGGGTACGATCTTATCAAGTGTTCTGGGATCATCATTGCCCGCCGCTACACGAATAGAGCGTGCCCCAAAAAAAACGGCAAGATCAATAGCTCGATACACCTGATCCAGTTCCATTTTCTGTTCAGCAGGATCATCGCTGGAAAAGCCACAGCTAGTGAACCTTTCCGGATTCTGAACTGTCCACCCGTGATAGACCCACTGAGCATTTCGCCCATTTTGCCCACCTCCAACGTATGTTCCCAGATTTGCAATCTGCAAGCCGTGCGCCTCAACGTCAGCCTTGATGGTTGCAGGGTCACACTCATCTGGGAATAAGGAGAGATGGGGTAATTTCTCCAAAAGATCGACTTTTTTGTACCCTGCAGCTGCAATAATTTCGAAGGCTTTATCTGGGGAATGGTGGATCAACGCAATACTACAAGTTGAAATGCTTACCTTGGCCATAGTTTAAATCTCCTTTTTTTTATTAAAACTCATTTATAACTACTTCGTAATTCGGGGATTGATAGGCGGCTCTTTCTTACCATCTCATATATATAAGATCTGGCAAATTAACGCCTATCCTTAAATCCCTCCGGTAATTATATTTTCATTCTCTAATTATTATATTACATAGACAAAACATTTTTAATGTCCAATATTTTATTTTCCGTATTACGGGAAATGTTTTTCCTTTTTAATTGTATAATATTTAACTTGTAAAGTCAATATTTGTTTGAGTTCAATACATTTGCACCATTGAAGTATCTTTTAGGTTACCCTGTTTAGTAGTACTTAGCAGGGTATACAAAAAGTTAAAAATAGTGAACTTAATTTAGTCCACTTTTAAAATGTAATTAGTACATTCTTTTTGCCTATTGCCTAAAGATAAAGAAAGATTCTGATTCAACAATAATATATATAGAAAATATTATATCTTTCTTGTTGATAAAACTTGGTTTGTTCTACTTTCTAAAATATAAATTATGCCAAATAAGATAAAACTTATTATTAGAGGAACTGATGTAAAACGATAAGCACTAATTAAGCTGGTTTGTTCAGCAATCCACCCATAAAGAATGGGAGCAATCGTAGCGGAAAATCCCTGAATAAAGAAAACTCTCCCAAACATTTTACCCTGACGGTTAAGCGGACAAATAAGAGTTAACCAAGTATTTTGAGATGGAAAATATATTCCTTGTAGGATACCTAAAATACCAACAAGCAAGACAATAATTATGGGCTGTGCAATTAAAGTGCAAACTATAATTAGAAAAGTAGTGGAAATAGTTGTTGACAGTGCTAAAATAAGTAATGAGTTTTTGTCTGTAATTCTACTAGAAATCAAATTGCCTAGAAATTCCCCAGTAAAATTTATAGTGATAATCCAAGCGGAAATTTCTGGTTTTAAACCAATATAATCTGTAGCATAAATGGGTAGAAAGGAAAGAATAGCCCAGTCTCCCAGGCTTCGAAAACCCACGCTAGCAAAAAATAAATAAATATAACCTTTTTTAATTTTTCTCTCTGCTTCAGCTTTGTGATTTTTTTTACCCTTTTTTGATTTTAGATAAGCATAAGCCAACAAATAACCGGGTAAAGAAAGTAAAAAACAGGTTATTTTCCATCCCCACATTCGAATAAAAAAACCGAATAATAAGCTGGTGACAACCAGACCTGCTGCTCCTGCAGCTGAGAATAAGCTCATATAACGTGCTCTCTGATGTTCTTTAGAATTTTCTCTAACAATAGCCCTTGCTAAGGGTCCAAAAGTAGAGACCCCAGTAGCTAATAATAATAAAAAAGTAATAATAGTATTGATATTATTTGCCCAGATTAATCCTCCTAAAAAAATAGAAGAAAAGATGAAACCTCCCGCAATAATTGCCCTTTTATCATATTGGTCTCCAAAGTATCCGAATACTAAAGAAAAGATAGACCTCAAAGCTACGTGAATACTTAAAATTAGTCCTGATTGAAAATAATTAATATGGAATTGTTCTCTAAAAAGAGGCAAAAGAAAGGGTATGATAAACATATAAATAATATTATAGGAATTACCTAATGCATTCAGCTTTAATTTTGAGTTTATCGATTTTTTATCAGACATTGCTTTTTCTCTCCCTTATATCCTATTTCATGCATACACAAACGTCGTGGGTCTCTCTTAGAGGTTTATATATACAAATTATATGTAAATATATTAATTTTTAATAAAGATTTCGTCAAATTTCTTTAGAAGCATTTATTACGAACTTTATTTTTCAAAAAATCATATCTTTAAGAAAAAAATTAGTTATAACAGTTAAATAAAAAAACTTTAAAGTAACTATTCTGCCTAGAATATATTTATTTAAAGTTTAAAATATAAAAAATTTTTTAATTTAAACTAATTTTATCCACTTTAAGAATAATAAAAATTATTTACTAGCATCAATGGTCTTTAATTTCCGTAGATTTAGGATCAACCAAACCTCATCATTAATATTCAAATTCATATTTACAAATATCTCCTTAGGTAGTTTCACTCTTAAATATTTTTCCCCTACCAGAACAATACAACAGATCGTAGAAAATTTTTCTTCAATTTCAATTAATTTTCCTTTAATCCTGTTTACATCTGGTCCGGGAGGTCTGATATTAGAAAGATAGATATCTTCCGGTAAAATCGCCACTTTCTTTATTTTCTCTCTTTCACTGGAAATTACCAGAGAAATATCGCCACATTTTACCTCTATCAACCCAAAACTTAACCTATTACAATAATCACAGGTTAAAATATTAGGTGCCCCGATAAAATCATTAACCACCTCTGTAGGATGAAAAAATATTTCCTTGGGAGAGCCAATTTGCTCCACTCTGCCTTTATCCAGCACAGCAATCCTTTCTGCCATTTCTTCTGCCTCATAAAAATTATGAGTAACATAAATGGTGGTAATGCCCAATTTCTTCTGTAGTATTTTAAATTCAGTCCTGAGATATTTAGAAGTACGATAATCCAAACTGTTCATCGG
>Ga0307379_10010691_pt1 | contig 12124 bp, 13 predicted proteins | sample UN2MG_FD_202237 | JGI IMG/M metagenome (GOLD analysis project Ga0307379, IMG submission 202237) | Soil microbial communities from Risofladan, Vaasa, Finland - UN-2 | ecosystem: Environmental > Terrestrial > Soil > Coastal area > Acid sulfate soil | place: Finland: Risofladan, Vaasa | collected... | reverse complement strand
TAGCTTTAACAGCCCATAGAATGGGTTGTGATGATAAAGTACGATTTGTTAAATCTTTCGTTCCAAATTTCTTAACTTGATGTCAAAGAACGTTGGGCACCCAAAATTGATTTTTGGGAAGCCCTATGATTCAAAGGATATTTCCAATAAGGCTTTTCAACAGTATCCAAAAATAATTCGGTATGAAGTAACCTATAAATAGGTAACCTATAAATAAAGCCTGTGCAATAATTGAGATTTATCACTGGGCTGATTTTTCCCAGTTTTATGTAGTCATATATAATATCCTGAGTTAAGACAATATCATGTTCATTAGCATGGATCATGACAGTTTTGAGGCCTTTATAAAAATTGCTAATTTCCATTCGGTACCTATTTTCTTTGACTAGGCCAAAAGTTCTTTCAATTCCGGTTCTGAAAGGTTTAAGCTTCTGGTAGATCAAGCTGTGAGGCATTGCTGGCCGATATTTTCTGTATCCGTTCTCAAAGTAAGTGCGGCACGTATAGCCAAACTTGTATTGCTCTTTGATATACTCACATTGGAACAGTAACGGCTGGCCGGATCTTGTGCAGAGCTTAAAGCAAGCATATTTAGTTCTCCTCTGGTGGTATTCAATCCCCCTCGGTTTCATTGGGAAACTCCCGGGGCATAAAGGGTAGCCATCTTTTGTAAGTCTTTTTGGATACACCATCTTCTTTCTGATGATGATGGGGATGATTTCAAAGAACTCATAGATGACATGATGGATCTCCTCTGTATCATAGCCCCTGTCCAAGATAAGGTAAAAAAACGTAAGGGAGGGGTAACAGGATACGAGTTCCTCAACAAGAGAAAAGATGAAGACCTGGTCCGATTCATTCGCAGGTGTCAGAAGGGTGACAAGCGGTACACCGCTCACTATCCGCAAACTGTGGGCCTTATGACCTACTGGATATTTGTGTTTATGATGACCTTTGCCTGAGAAAGCGACGCTGAGATCATTGAAATTCCATTGTCCCTGGTCATCCTTCTATCCCCTTGTAGAGCCGGAGGTAATCAGAAATGTTGAGTCGGCAACAAGAATAATTCCCTCCCTTCCGTTCTTTGGGAGCTCTTTGATTTCAGGATCAAGTAATCCTAGGCTGTGGGCCTTTCTGACGAAGCGTTTATGGATTTCAATAAAACCATGTGGCCCAAGCCTTCTCCTTAGCGTATTGAAGGTATTGTGAGATGGTTGAATATCCCGTGTGACAAAACGATACAGATCATTTTTCTTTAGCGCTTTGGCCAACTGTCGGTCTGAGAGAATTCGTTCTCTTATCTTAATGATGCGGGCTACAATCAGATTGGTGCCATATCCTTGAGGACCTATACCCGCATAGGAGTCAACCACGGGAGAAATGCAGTTAATATCGATTGTGGAAAAGTATGCAATGAACTCTTTTTCCTGTTCTGTCAGATTATTGAAATCTCTTGCAAGTCCGGGGAAGGGAACTTGAAAATCAACCATGACTATGCTCCTTGTGTTCAATACTGATGTTCAATATTGAAAAGGAGCATAACCCCCTTAGAAGATAAAGGAACTTTCTAAATAATTGTTATTTTCAAAGAGCCATGAAGTCCATTTTTTTGAGTTAACTTTGCTTTTATGGCTTTATAACTATCTGTATTCATCAAAGAAATAAGTATTGAACAGGCTTAAATAGGAGATAGCATGCGATGAATTATGATATTATAAATATGATCCTGGTAAATGGTAAGGTACTTACTATGGATCGAAGTGACACGACTGCTGAAGCCATAGCAGTTAAGGAAGGGAAGATTGCTAAAGTTGGCGATTCTCAGGAAATTGAACGATTTGCAGGAAGTGAAACGAAAAGAATAGACGTGAAAGGCAAGACCGTTATTCCAGGCTTCATAGATGCCCACACCCACAATGACATGTATGGTATGATGACTTCAGATCTTGTGGTTGATTGTCATATACCCCCTCTTGAATCTGTGGATGATATCTTAAAAGCTATCAAAAAAAGGGCAGACTCAGCCCCTGCGGGGGAACTGATTCTAGGTCAGGGTAGAACCTTCCAACCATACCCGACAAAAGAGCAGCTGGATGAAGTCGCACCTAATCACCCGGTTATTATCAAACCGAGTATGCATTGGTATATTTTAAATACCTCAGCCTTAAAAAAATTCAATATAACCAAAGATTATCCGACCTTTGAGGAGCTATTTGCCGTTGATCCATGTGGGGTGATTCAAAGGGACTTGAATACAGGTGAACCGACGGGCTATGTGGAAGAGTGTTGGAACTACATGTTCCCCAAATCCAAAAGTCCTTTCAACTATGAGGAGACTGCCCGAGTAATAAAAGAAGGCTTAGACAAACATTCGAGATACGGGGTTACGTCTCTAGTTGAGTTTATGGATTATCCCGAAAGCCCAGGGATATATCAAGACCTTTATAAGAAAGGTGAACTCAATATTAGGCTTCAGCTGGTTACCTGTTTTTACGGTCTTTATAAAACAGTGGATTTGGAGGAAGTTATAAATATGGGTTTGACTACTGGCTTCGGGAATGAATGGATTAAATTTGGAGGGGTTAAAATTTTTGTTGACAGACAGCAGGACACTACCTGTTCATCTATTCAATTGAAGGAGTGGTTTAGCAGGGCACATCGCTCGGGACTGCGTATGTATATGCATGCTATAACCAGAAAAGGCCAAGATATAGCTCTGGCGGCAATTGAGGCAGAAGCAAAGACAACAGGTTTGGACGGAATCAAAATGATGCGACATCGTATCGAACATATGGGAAACGAAAATCATGATGAGACCTATCTGCCAAGAATGAAGAAATTGGGGGCTATAGCGCTTCCCACAGCCTACTTTATCAATATGGGTCCCAATAAACTGCTCTCTCCAAAAACGGACAAATCTTTCATGTTCAGAACTATGCTAGACATGGGGCTTTGCGTCCCTGGCAATTCAGACGGAGCTGGTGCTATTCCGGAGGCCCCTAACCCCATGTACCAAATTTGGTGCATGGTAAACAGGAAACCGCTGGAGGGAGAGTTAGTTTGTCCCTCTGAAAAGATCTCTGTTATGGAAGCACTTAAGGTATACACGATACACTCAGCATACGCAGGTCTTGAGGAAAATATCAAGGGGTCAATTGAAGCGGGAAAACTCGCTGATTTTGTTGTTCTTGCAGAAGACCCACTGGCTTCAGTCGAAGACCACCTTAAAGACATCGAGGTGGAGATGACGATTGTAGGCGGAAAGGTAGTTTATTCAAAGTGATAACAAACACTCGTGAGACCACAGTAAATCAAGGAGCCTAGAAATGAGTGAAAGAAGGAAGAGACTTGTGATTTCTCATAAACATCAGTTCAATCATCCTTGTGAAGTCATATTTAAATTGGCTTGTCCAATTAGAGAGGATGATTGGCTTCCGGGCTGGCGAGAACTGAGAAAACTCGTCTATAGCGAAACCGGTTTTGCAGAGTTAGGTTGTGTTTTTACAACGAAAAATATGCCTCATCTCATGGGACCTGCAACATGGGTTAACAACATCTATAAACCTTTCACAGAAATTCAGTATTCCTCGGTTAATGACAAGATTGTTTACCAGATTCAATGGGATTTGAAACCTTTGAGTAACGTCTGTGTGGTAGTTATCACTCGAACATGGACAGCCCTGACAGCGGAGGCAGAGGAATTCCTGGGAAGATTGGAGACGTCCATGGACGAAAAACCGCCTGATTTGTTTGTATTGATCGATCATTATTTGACCACCGGAAAAATGATGGGATGTTAAAGTCTTATATCCCGGTGGAGCCTAGAAAGTGAGAGGATCGATGAAAGACCATTCTCCTATTTTGAGAATACAAAATATTAAAAAATATTTCGGTAGCTTAAAGGTTCTAGATGGTGTTTCTTTTTCGGTAAATGAGCAACAAGTGTTAGGGATTGCCGGGCCCAACGGAGCGGGTAAGACTACATTATTCAATTTAATCTCAGGCCTGCTGCCATTGACGGCTGGAGGTATTTTTTTTAAAGATGAGAATATTACCCATCTTAAAGCTCATCGTGTGTGTTCCCTTGGTATCTCAAGAACTTTCCAAACACCTGTTGTGTTTCCTACACTTACTGTACGTGAAAATATCAACGTGGGTGCTATTTTTGGTAATAAAGGAATTTCAAAAAGCACTGCCAACCAATTAATTGATGATGTATTAGACTTATTAGAACTTGGGCATTTGCAAAACTCCTTGGCTGACAATTTAAGCTTATACGAGAAAAAACTTGTCATGTTGTCGACAGCACTTGCTACAAACCCAAAGTTACTTCTTTTAGATGAGCCAGCAGCGGGCCTGCCCCGCGGCGAAATTGAGCATTTCATGGAGATTATATCAAGACTGAACAGAGAACAGGGAATTACAGTCATGATTATAGAACACCTTATCGACTGGTTACGCTACATATCGGAGAATATGTTGATTATTCATAACGGAGCCGTCATGGCTTATGGACCGCCCGAGGAGGTAGTGAGGGATGATTCAGTAGTGGAAATATATTTAGGAAGAAAGCATGATGAGTCTTAAAGTTGACAATCTGAATGTCTTCTATGGCCAGATCCAGGTGACGAGGAATATTTCTTTTGATCTGTCAAGAGGGGAGATAGTTTGTATATTTGGATCTAATGGTCACGGGAAGTCGACCCTTTTAAAAAGTATTTGCGGTCTGGTTAAAGCTTCTTCTGGAAAGATAACATATGAGGGCACGGATATAACCAATTGCAAGGTGCATGAAGTCGTAAAGCAAGGCATTGTCTATATACCAGAGGATAGAAACCTCTTCAACGGAATGACCGTAATAGAAAACTTGAAATTGGGTGCTTACCTACCAAAAGCTAGACGTAAAGAGGAGGAAAATCTTCATTCTGTCTTTAATCTTTTTCCTCGGTTGAGAGAAAGGAAGCAACAGGTGGTTTCTACTCTGAGCGGTGGCGAACTTAGAATGCTTGCCGTCGGCAGGGGATTCATGACCGATGCTGATTGCTTGTTGATAGATGAGCCTTCAATAGGATTGTCTCCTTTAGTTAAAACAGAGACGTATAATGCCATCCAAAAAATAAAAGAAGTAAGGAATTGTACTATCTTATTAGTTGAACAAGATGTGAAGGAAGCAAAAAGGCTTGCGGATAGGGCTTTCTTATTAAAACATGGCGAATTTGTCTTTGAGGGTCCAAAGGAAGCTCTGGATGAGGAAACTGTGAGGAGAGCCTTTTTATGATTCTTATGCTAATCAAAAACTGTAGCCGTGGGTAAGAATTGGATTTTCTTAATTCATTAGCAGTCACATTAATTAGTGCCATTATATTGGGAACCATTTATGGGCTGATGAGTTTAGGATTAACCTTGATTTACGGTATTGGAAATATATTTAACTTTGCTCATGGTGCCTTTTTTATTTGGGGTGCGTATTTGACCTGGTTTTTCACGACTAAACTGCATATCAATATGCTTCTTGCGATTATCCTGGCTCTTTTGCTCTTATTTCTATTTGGGTTAATCTGGGAAAGGTTAGCCTTGAAACCAAAAAGACAAAATTTTGTTAATATTGTCACAATCGGTTTGGGATTGATGATGATCATGGATGGCATGGCGCACTATTGTTTTGACCCTACAATAAAAGCTTTGCCTCCTATCATTGCCGGCAACGTGAATCTGTTTTTCGTAACCAGGAGCATGAATGAAATTGTAAATTTTTTTGTAGCCTTAGCAATTCTCATAGTTTTGTGGCTTTTTTTTGCAAAAACAAGAACTGGAATGGCTATTAGAGCAGTCTCAGAGGACAACATCGGTGCTTCGATAATTGGCATCGGAATAGATAAGATCTATACATTGTCTTTTGGCATTGGTGTCGCATTGACTGGACTGAGCGGAGTTTTGCTTGCTCCGCAGGTATACATTTCAACAGCGGCGGGCGGCGATGCTTTACTAAAAGCGATCATCATCGTCATACTTGGCGGTTTGGGAAGTGTGAAAGGATCGATGTATGCTGCTATCATATTAGGTATTATGGAATCTGCTATATCAATGTATGTAGGTATGTTCTGGGTATTGCCTAGCTGGTTCTTTATCATGTTGATCATACTGGCGATTAGGCCGAGAGGGTTGTATGGTACACGATGACGCTGCCAAAAATATACGTTACATCCGCTTTTTTGTTGTGGGAACAATCATAGCTCTTTTTATTGGCTTTCCTTTTGTCTGTCCGAGTCCATATATCCTGCACATCTTAATTCTATGCATTATATGGAGTATAGTAGCCTCCGCATGGAACTTGATCTTGGGTTACGCTGGAATAGTATCCTTTGGACAACTTGCGTTTTTTATTATCGGTGCTTACACGGTCGGAATAATGCACAAGTATTTCGATGTATCTCCATGGATTGGGATGATTCTTGCCGGGATATTTCCAGCGATAGTTGGCTTCTGTCTAGGGTGCGTGTGCTTGAGGTTAAGAGGTATATATGTTTTACTAATAACACTTGCTTTACAAGAAATCGTGCCTGTCTTTATCAAGTGGCAGACAAGTTATACTGGAGGCGCGGTAGGTTTCACTGATATGCCTGCTTTATCTATTGGGAGTTACAGCTTTGGCATGAACGCGGTGCCTTATTACTTTACTGCTTTGATTATAGCCGCGATCCTTGGTTTCATAATCTACAAAGTCATTAAATCCTCAATAGGACTTGCTTTTGTTGCACTACGAGATTCAGAAGATTTCGCCAAAAGTTTAGGAGTAAACGAGTATAAATATAAGGTGTTAGTCTTTGTCATCTCCGCATTTATTACTGGTATTATGGGGAGTGTCTACGGACTTTATATTGGATTTGCAGCTCCATCACTGTGTGGATGGGAATATGTTATCATCCTGCTTGTTGCTGTCTTTTTGGGAGGTGAAGGAAGATTCCCCGGAGCAATTATCGGAACATTTTTTATCATTTCGGCAAATGAACTTCTGCAAGGAACATCAGAACTTAGAGAAGTAGCGTTAGGCGTCACAATAATAGCAGTTGTATATCTGTTGCCAGGTGGCTTAATAGGCGTAATATCAAAGTTGGGGGGAAAGATTACGGGGAGTTTGTTAGGTTCAAGAGCATGAATTGACCATTTTCTTTACCCGGTAAGAAGGGAGATGTGTCCAAGTTCTACGAAGTGCCCAGATGACCTCTTTGCAACTGTCTTCATCGTTCGTGCTTTGTAGCCTTCTATGATTTTGGGGATATACGCACGGTGAGAAAGGAGGTGAATTATACAAGAAGATAACAATCAGATGGATTATTAGATTTTTGTTGCGACTTTCATCATAGGAAAAAGGAGGGTAGGACAATGAGAAAATGTTTAACAGTGGTGCTGACATTATGCAGTGTGTTTTTTTTGTTATTCTCGGCGATTGGGTCTGCCGCAGGCAGTGAAACAATAAAGATTGGGTTTCTCGCTCCGATGACAGGACCTTTTGCAGCCGAAGGGAAGAAAATGCTCGATGGGGCAAAATTTGCTATATGGCAGGTGAACACCTCCGGAGGTTTGTTAGGGAAAGAATTAGAATTGGTAACTTACGACGTTGGTTACTTTAAGCCCGAACTAATTATGAGCGGGGCCAAAAAGTTGGTTGTTCGGGATAAGGTTGCTCTGGTGACCACGGGGTATCTTGGAGGGGTTGCGGATATTAAAACGTTTAGCCAGTATGATGTTCCCTATATTCACTCAGATACAAGCATTTTAGCTGCAAAAGGGGTTATGGAAAATCCCAAGCAATGCTGGAATATATTCCAAGTTTCGCCAGAAGAAACAATTTCTTACAGTGATGGCTTGTACCATCTTACGGTGACTACTCCTTGGGAACACCCAAACAAAAAGATAGCAATAATCACTATGGACCGTGCGTATAATAGAAAAATTCTAAACGCAAATCTGGAATCACTTAGAGAGGAAATATCCAAAATTGACCCGGGGTGGGAAGTAGTAATAAATGAAATGACACCTACCGGAACCACGGAATGGGGGCCAATACTCAGCAAAATCAGGAAGGAAAACCCCTCTGTGATATTATTCAATGATCATGTGATTACGGATGAGGCATCGTTCATGAAGCAGTTTTTGCGGAACCCAAGCCAATCCCTAATTGGAATGATATATGGACCCCAGAATCCTGATTTTTTGGGATTGGCAGGTTCTGACGCTGAAGGAGTGCTCTGGGATGGTGGCGGTAATCGTGTTGCACCGTCTGAAGAAGGCAGGAAATTAACTGAAGATTTCAAAAAGGTCATCGGAATGGAACCGCCTCCAGCTCTTTGTCTCCTCGTCTGGGGTGGTATAAAACTTTGGGCAGAGAGCGTTAAAGCGGTAGGAGACGAGAGAAAGTATTTTGAAATATGTAGGTACATGAAAGGCAAATTTTGGGAAATGCCTGAGATAATATCCCACTATGTCTTTGACTATCACACAAACACAGTTCTCGTAGGACATAGGTTATTTGTTAAGCCGTTTAATCAAATACAAAACGGCAGGAACGTTATAATATATCCTAAGGTCCATGCTACTGGAACTTTTGGACTGCCACCATGGATCAAAAAATAGATCTCGAATACCTTTAGTTTGAGCAAGACTGCTCGATTTTTACTTACGGAAACTTTACTGAGCCGTTTTGATTCCTGGAGGATCCAGTTGTTTAGAGCTCTTGGCTCAGACAGTGTAGATTTAGATAAGGTAGATGACCCACGGCAAAAGCCGGGGGTCATCTACCCTCCCAAACCTGATAACCAGACACAATTTTACCAACAGGAGTCAAACGAGTCTGCCAGAGGGAAAGCGCTGTTTTGGCAGAGCTCATTGCGGTGGGTGGTAAGGAAGACTTTTAGCTAACTACTTAAGGAAGCAACTTTCGTGTAGAAGGAAGCTTGGGGTGACCCTGAAGACCGAGATTGATATTATGACGAATGAAAAATCAAAGATCATTTTTTTCAATGGGAAAGTGGTTACCCTTGATTCAAGCGACACGATTGCCTCGGCTGTGGCGGTAAAGGACGGTCGCATCCTTGCGGTAGGTTCTGACGAGCAAGTCAAACAGTTCGCCAATCCCGGAGCACACTTAATCGATCTTAGTGGAAAAACGATGTTGCCGGGGCTTATCGATGCTCATACCCACCTAGCTTGGGCGGCACTAGTTTTTCATACTTTTGTGGATGGGCGCTGTCCTCCTAACAAATCCGTGAGCGATATTCTGGAGCGTATCAGACAAAGAGTAATAGAAACTGATAAAGGTGAATGGATTTCTGTACAAGGGAGTTTTTTTGCCAACTTTAAGTTGGATGAGAAAAGATTGCCAAGGAAGGAAGACTTAGACTCAGTGGCTCCAGAGCATCCGGTTGCTTATGTAAATACGGTTCACTCTCATGTTGTCAACTCTGCTGCATTAAAATCTCTAAATATCACAAAGCGAACCCCTAATCCTCCAGGAGCTATGATAGAACGGGATGAGAAAACAGGGGAACCTACTGGGTATTTGAGAGAATGTAGTAATATTTTGCCGATTATGTCCTTCACCGATGAACAGATCAAGAAGGCTATAAGGGATATCGTTCCTGAATATTGGGTTAAGCAAGGGTGTACCACAGCGTACTCCTTTGCTGATGAACGCGAATTTAGGATATATCAAGAGCTTGCAAAAGAAGGATCTCTGCCGCTACGTATTCAGGCTATGCCAATGGATGTTGCTCTTGGGTCTGATCCAGTTATTGAGGGTTTAATTACCCTTGGTATACAACAGGGGTTCGGAAACGAATGGCTGAAAATTGGAGGAGTGAAGATCTTTTTAGATGGGGCATTTATGGGACTTGGGGCAGCGACATGGGAACCTTACTTGAATATGCCAGTTAGAGATTACTAAGGTATCCCTAAATTCGAACATGCAGCTCCCTTTAACGAGCTGGTCTTGAAAGCGCATAATGGGGGGCTCCAGCTTTGCATACATGCAATTGGAAACAAGGCTCAAGATTGGGCGCTGGACGCATACGAAGATGTCTTCAAGGTGAATCTGAGGTATCACCGTCATAGGATAGAGCATTTTGGAAATTTGATGACGAGTGCTGAAAGAATCCATCGTGCCAACCAATTAGGTATCATACCAGTAACTACAGTCGAATGGTTGTACGAAGAAGGCGATTTTATTGAACGGTATTTAGGAATCACCAGGCGAGATCAATTTTGGCCATTGCGTTCAATGATTGATGCAGGCCTAAAGGTAGCTAACTGCTCGGACACTGTGGGGGCAACCCCTTTCTCTACAAACCCATTTTACAGTATGTGGTGTGCTGTGACTCGTCAGACATATTTTGGAGATAGACTAGTACCCGATGAAGCCATATCGGTTAGAGAGGCACTGCGTATATATACTATAAATGCAGCTTATTCTGGTTTTGAAGAAGATCTCAAAGGCTCGATTGAACCCGGCAAATTAGCAGATCTGATTGTTATAGATCGCGATATTTTAACTATACCAGAAGACCAAATAAAGGATATCAAAGTCGATATGGCTGTCATAGACGGTAATATCGTATACCAGAGGAAATGAGCTTTAAGATCCTTTGAAAACAAAATAAGACGCTCAGAAACTCAACTAAAACTAATTGCCCTAGTTTTGGTCAAGCATACTAAAACTTTGTGGATCAAAGAATCCTGTGCGGAGGACACTAAGGCTATTGAGCAAATATCAACTTTACGGATATTTGCTGCCTGCTGACGGTCTGGAAACTTATTGAAAAGCCAAATGACAAATGGAGAATCGGCTTTGAGGATGATTGATGTCATGGTTACTCTTGTATTCTAGAGATACTATAAGGTGAACGGATGAAGATGGCCGAGGACGATATCAAGAATGCAGGAAATAAAATCTGTAGCCAAATGGCCTTGGTATTGAAAATAAAACAACCAAATAAGGAGGGTTAAATGGCAAAAACATTCAGTAGGCTTGGAGATGGTTCTCCAATCGAGTTAACTGAGAGCGAACTGATGCAGGATTTGGAGGAAGGAACCGCTGATGCTGCCGACCGCGGTAAAATTTTTCCTCTTTCCCAAGGAGAGTTGAAATACCTTTTCGACATTTTCAGTTCGCCCATGCGTTTTGTCAGCGTCGAGCGGGGCAACGAAATTGTCCTTACCCACGATGCCAGCACGATCAAGGTCAGGCGCGCCGGGGTTGCCGTTAACCGAATTCAAGCAGTGCAAATTTTTGAGAAACTCCTGGGCGCAGACACTGTAGATTTTGGTCATATTGACTACAGCTTTAAAGCGATCAAGCCTATTGTGGGCATGGAGCAGCCGGTTCTCGAACAAGCCCTGTTGGTTACGCACGTGCCAATTTCTTATGGTGCGATGCCGAACTTGGGCATGTATAGTCAGCCGGATGGTCCGTTTCCCAATCCCTCAGAGTTATTGCCTCAGGGGAAGATAGAGGAGGCAAGATCGTCCTACGAGGAATCGGTAGAGGCAGCAGTGGATGACATGGTTTTTGCGGCTAGCGCTATGTATGAGTCTGGGGCAGATGCAATCAACTTTGACACCACCGGAGCGGCTGGGGATGCTGATTTTCTGGCTGCTTTGCGGGCCTCCGAGATACTGAAAAAGAAATATCCAGACATTTGCATAGAGCTTGGCATGGCCGGCGAGTTCGTCCTGGGAATGCATGCTGGGCTGACGTATGATGGAGTCCGGTTGGCCGGCCTCTATCCCCATCAACAGGTCAAGCTGGCTGAGAAGGCAGGGGTGACTATATTCGGTCCGGTGGTCACCACGAACACCAGCATGTCTTGCCCTTGGAACCTATCCCGCGCTGTCACCTTCATGAAGGCTTGTTGCGATGTGGCCAATATCCCCATTCATGTAAATATGGGCATGGGAGTAGGAGGTGTGACCGTAAATGATCATCCACCAATCGACATCGTGTCACGTGCCTCAAAGGCCATGGTTGAAATCTGCCGTCTGGACGGACTGTAGGCGGGTGTTGGCGATCCGCTTGGCATGGCCGTTACTCACGCTATTGCCTCGGGCATGGGCGGAACGCGGGCAGCCG
>Ga0307379_10010689_pt1 | contig 12125 bp, 10 predicted proteins | sample UN2MG_FD_202237 | JGI IMG/M metagenome (GOLD analysis project Ga0307379, IMG submission 202237) | Soil microbial communities from Risofladan, Vaasa, Finland - UN-2 | ecosystem: Environmental > Terrestrial > Soil > Coastal area > Acid sulfate soil | place: Finland: Risofladan, Vaasa | collected... | reverse complement strand
ACTGAGTCCGCTAACAAGACCATCCCGTCGCGTAGATCGGGTGGCAGGAGATAACAATGGCTGACTACACGCAAGAGGGCGCTGATATCCGATTTGAGATGGAGCTGGACACTGGAGTAGATCGCGAAACGGCGACTAAGAATGTGTTCAACGCCACCGGATTCACCCCTAACGCGTACGCCCCCAAGGGCAAGGACGTTGCTGCAGCGCCACCCGAACCACAGTCTATGTCTGATGACCAAGCCGACGACCTGTACAATGCTACAGAGTCACTGGACTGGGATCAGAAGCTGACGAATGATTGGGGCGGGCCAGCCTCGGATAATATCAACGACGCACGCCTGGACAAGGTGTTCGATGCAGCCTATGCGGCGGGCGAGATAGACTTCGCTACCATCAGCGCTGCTACCCTCAATCGCACCATCAATCGGGCGACGAATCTGGCTGAACTTACCGGCGGCTCCGCAGTGGAGTCGCTCGGTAAAGCTCAGCAGATCGTGTTCGGCTTCCTGATGGGCGAAGGCAAGAAAGCCTTTTCGCGCGGCAACCTGTCGACTGTGGCAGAGCTACCACACGCTGTCACCAGCAAAGATGTGGAGACTATCCGGGATATCCGGATGATCCAGTGGGCTGCAAATAACCCGCTGTTTGACGAAGCTGAGCGTGAACTGATGGCGAAGTTTGCGGATGATCCAACGTGGATGGACATGGAGCCGCAGATAATTGAGCGACAAGAGAACTCGATATACGCTGAAGATGTTCTTGCCAAATGGGCTGGCGGCGAAGACAAGTTCGGCCAGTTCCTGGCGGAGAACCAGTCGTGGGCTCCATCCTTGATGGCCGCTACTGCTACTGTAATGGACATTGCTGGTGACCCCCTGTTCTTGGCTGAGCTGGCGCCCAGACTGTTCATAAGCGCTGGCAAAGCAATCGGTGTCCTCACGAAGGGCAAGCACGTTCCGTGGCAGAAGTCTGCCGGCCCGTTCGCCGACCTATTGAAGGCGCGCGGGAAGCAGGTCTCCAAGATCTCGAAGATCCGCGAGCAGCTCAAGGTCACCAAGGATCCTGAAGCTCAGCGCTCCCTGATGATTGATCTGGAGAAGAGTCAGAAGGCGTATGTGTCGCTCGAAGCGACGGTGCGCCAGCAGACCCCGAGCTACCAGCCGAGCAAGACATTCAAAGAGGGTGATGAGTACGCGGACATGGTGAAGGCTTACATCGAGGAGCCTGTGAACTCCGGTACTGACGACATCCGCGGCCCCATCCGCCGCAACCCTGAGACCGTCACCAACATGGCGGATGGTACGCACCCGCTAGCTGACGAGGTTACTGACCCGAAGTTTGAAGACGTGAGTACCTACCAGAAATCTGCATCAGAAGTAGCGCGCGCGGTGGAAGCACGCAAGTACGCTAGTGTAGAGGATGTTAACCTCGCCGTCAAGGAGCAGGGGTATCGGTCACTCTACAAGTTCAAAGAGGCCCTGGTGAAGGGCAACAAACAGCTGCGCGATGGTGTCGAGGAGCTGTCCGAGGAGACCGTGGAGGCGTTCAACTCCTTCGAGCGACTCCCGGACAACATCAAGAAGCACCTGCACGCGTCCGGGTGGTCGCGCGAGCGCATCATCCGGCAGCACGCACTGCGCGCACCCCAGCTTGAGATGAAGCAGGGGCTGTGGGATCCACGGTTCGACTCCAACGCCAAGCCAGGCGCAGTCGAGGCGTGGCTGGAGAAGCGGGCCATGCTTGGGCCAACGGATGCCGAAGAGATCGGCGATGCCGCCATGCGGTTCAGCCTCGGCGCTGGCGCTGACGACCTCAACATCCACGGCTCGCAGATCCCGGAGTGGAAAGACTTCGAGACACAAGGGCACTACGCCGACTGGGGCGATGGCGATTGGGCGCCGTCTCTTGAGATCAAGCGCCCGGACCTTGTGGCACTAGAGGATGGCACGCAGGTGATCCCCGATGTGAACCAAACCAGTTTCAACTTCAACCGCACGCAGGGCGGGCTCACGCCGGGCTCATTCCATCTGCGCGTAGGCGAAATCACGACCAAGACAGCAGACTTCTTCAACCAGCTTCCCGGCAACAAGCAAGTTCGCGCAGCTGGATATGCTGCACGGCGCGCCGGCGGGAAGGCCAAAGACTCTGTAATGGGCAGCAAGAATGCCGGCGATGGATGGCGCCAGCCGCAGAATGTGCTGGAGGGTACGGGTGCCTATGACCAGGCACGCGCCGCCGCTGGCAAATACCACACACAGGTGCTAGTGCACGAGCACTGGTTCGAGAGCCGCCTGAAGAAGTACGGCCTCGGTAAGCGCAACAAGAACGGCAGGCTGATAGCTAGCAACAAGGCGGCGAAGAAGAGCCTGCAGACAGTGTTCCGGCTGCTGGACAGCGATGGCGATGATCTTGTCAAAACGTTGACCACGGCAACGGACCAAGAGAAGGCACTGTACGGCGACATGCGCAGGTGGCTCGACGATGCCAGCAGCTACCTCGACCTCCCGGACATGGGTCCAGGGCAGAAGCTCAGCGGCTATGCGCCTCACGTATTCCCGCTGACGGACATCATGAACGGTGCACGTCCGATGGAGTTCGTCGGCCTCCCAACTACGGCGGAGGTTGGGTTCAACCACCTCCGATTCCGCAAAGGCAAGACGGGGTATAGCGAAGAACTCATCGACGTATTCCAGGGGTACAACCGCGGCATGCACCGCAAGAAAATTATGGAGCCAGCGTATGATGGCCTCCTGACTATGCGCGACAAGCTGCAGAAGGCCGGCGACGGTATGCGGGCGCAGTATGTGGACGATCTTGTGCGGGATATGAAGGGGTACCCGTCAGCGTTGGGCAATCTGGTCAAGAAGGATCTTGCTGCAGTGATGCCGCAGGTGAACTTCAACGCCATGTCCCGCAGCTCGCAGGCAGCCCTCACGCTGTCCTCACTGATGTACCACGGACTGCTAGCAGGCAACCCAACCTACCTCATGCAGAACGTGGCGACCGCTGCTGTGAACAACGCCTCTAAGTTCGGCATGCTAGCAACGATGCGCGGCCACCTCGCGTGGCTGGACCCTGGCGCGAAAGGCAAGGCGCTTCGCAAGCTAGTGGAGGACTCTGGTGCCTCTGGCCAGATGCGGCAGTTTCACGATCAGATCGGCCACAACGTATTCGACAAGTACTTCGAGACGATGCAGGGCAACAAATTCGTCAAGGCTCTGAGCGGCGTTGAGCAGTCCGAGCTGATGGTGCGCGGCATAGCCATGCACGCATCGCTCGGCGAGCAGCTGAAGGCTGCCGGCATGACGTGGCAACAGGCAATAGACCAAGGTGTTGCGAACAAGTTGATTGCGCAGGGCGTCCGCGAGGCTGAGTTCACTCAGCACGTATACGGGCGGTTCGGGCGGTCACCGAAGTTCAAGAAGTACATCGGCGAGCAGGGTGTGCAGGCAGGTCTGCAGTTCCTGTCCTTTCCGCTCAAGCAGATAGAGATGCTGGGCACCATGTTCAGGCAGAACCCTGGATATGCAATCCGCTACTTGGCCTACTCCGGGCTGGTTGCTAGGCATGCGTCGGAGGCTGGTATAGATCTCCGCGGGTCTGTAGGCCTCCAGGCCACGCAGCTCAGCAGCGACCCTAACGAGCCCATTAGAACCTCACCAGTAGTAGGTGCTGTAGTCAACGCGGTTACGCTTGGCGCTATGATGGGCAACGAAGTTCAGTCTCTGCTGTCCACCGGGAATTCCCAGTGGGATCCGGAAGAGGGCGAGCGCCTGATGAAGGAGATGGGCAGAGACATCGAGAACATGGGCGGCTACCTCAAGCGCACTCAGCGGTATATGAAACGCATGGCTGAGTTCTACGAGGGCGCCGAGTATGACAAAGACGGCAGACTGACACGCTACGTGGGCGCTGAGCCTACGGAGGGCCTTGCTCCCATCAAAGGCTTCACCAAAGAGAAGCTGATGAGTGATGATTTCGTGCCGCGCCTGCTCGGCCTCAAGGGCATGGCAGACTCGCGCGAGCGCGACCGGGCGGACGAACGCTGGGAGTCTATGCGCAACACCACCTTCCAGATGAACAAGCTGGAGAACGAGGTGCTGGAGGCGTACTACGACGGCGACAAGGAGAAGGTAAACGAGCTTGTCAAGCGTGCGTGGCGCCAGCATGGGCGCAAGATAGACGTGTCCGACATGGTAAAGACGGCAGAAGAAAGCGCTATGATCGAACGCGAGACGCGTGACATGATAGCTTCACCGAAAACGTTCCCCAAGCAGCGGGTACACAAGCCAGGCCAACGGGGGGAGATTCGATGAGTGATCTTATCAAACGACAAGACATCATCGGCGCCCGCGTGCGTGCGCTGGAGATCATGCAAGCAAAGATTGGCCAGAACGTCTGGCTGACACGATTCACCCTCGGGGCGCTACTCACCATTGCCCTCGCAGGTGGAGCTGGAATGGTGCAGCTCAATCGAGAAGTGGTGAATGTGAAGACGCTAGTCTTGACAATAAAAGGAGTCGACGCAGATGTGGTTGAAATCAATTCTGAAGTGGGTACCGGAGCTGGTTGGTTTGATTCGGCTGGTTCCGGCAGTGCGGAAGTACTTCGAGGTGGACAGGCGCCGTGTACGTGCGAGCCTTATCTCGCAGCTGGCGCACGACGCTCTCTCGTTGGTCGCCTTGCAGAAGGGTGTATCGATTGAGGAAGCGGCACAGCTCGCCGAGCTGATCGACCTGCTGGCGGAGAAGCTGGTGGGCGAGGGCCTCGTAAGCAAGCCCAGCTCCCGCGCAATCGCGGCTTCGTCTGCGGCTGGCGCCGTAGCCAAGCTCCGGGCGAGAGCAGATCTGGAGGGCTGATATGTCAGTACGCAAGAAGGTCTCTGCCGCTGCGAAGCGTGCAGGTAACAGCGTTGCCGACTTCACCAAGGCGTCGGCATTAGTCAAGGGTGCTAGGAACGTCAAGCAACAGATGACGTTTGCGAAGCACCCTGGCATCGAGGCGGCAGTCAAAGCCAAGAAGGCTAAGGGCATGGTCACCTACAACGAGGCTACCGGCAAGGTGCTTGGGAAAGCTGCGAAGCGCGCAGGAACAAGCATTATGGATTTGCAAAGCTCAATCGTTCGCGAATACACTGGCGGCATTGCCCCAAAAGGGGCGAAGGTTGCTGAAGAGATGCCAGTTGCGAAGACAGCTGCCGTTCGCGCAGTCAAGCGGCTCAACGTTCCGGCAGCAGCCGAGAAGGTTGTCGGAAAGGCGGCGGTCAACTACGCGAAGAAGTTCACCGCCAAGGCCGTTGCTGGCAGGGTGCTGGGGCGCGCAGTTCCAGCCGTAGGCACAGCTCTGCTGGCCAAGGACGCGTACGACGTAGGCAAGGCTATTGTCAAGCGGGCTAAGAGCGGCGCAGACTCCGACAATGAGAAGCAGAAGCGGAAGGCTGCCAGTAAGAACTCTGGCGGCGGACGCAAAATAGGCGGTCGACGTTAACCGCATAAAGAAGGCCCGCCCCATATGGAGCGGGCCTTTTTGTGTTACTGCTTGTACTCCGGATTCGTGGAGGACGCATCTGTCTGCTGCAGTTCACACCCATCATCGGGATAGCTGACGTACACGTCCAAGGAGTGCAAACACTCCAGCCAGTAGTACTCGTCACCAACCCGCTGCTTGATATCAACGCCCCCGAACTTCTGTATGTACAGCCTATCGCCTACACTAAGGTTCAGTGCTTTCACCTCGGGGCCATCTCCAACCAAGATGACGGCAGCGTATTGATTCTCCCGCTGCGCCGTGTCCGGGATGTACAGCCCGCTACGCGTCTTCTCCACCGTCTTCTCGCGCGCCACTGCCACGCGATTGCCGTGCAGCTGACACCCCCGAGCTGTCAGTTTCTTAGCCAACTCTTGCGCTGTCATTTCAACTCCTCTATGGCATGTGTTTTGTACGGCCATGACTTTATTTCGTTCATGTCTATTATGCGCTGGTGACAAAGGGGGCTCGTGCAGGAATGAGCACCCAACTTGGCCAGCTTATGGCCACACACCGCGTGCATCCACGCATCGGCCATCGTCTCGATGGTGTGCCCAGATCCTGTGAATGGGCTGGCGGCTATGATGTCGGCCTTGGTGGCCGCACCGCTGCCGGTCACCACCAGCTTCGACTCCGTAGGGTTGACCTCGATCAGGTAGTTTCCTGTCCCGCTACGCACAAGCTCATGCTCAATAGCAAATAGCGTGTTGATCTGCTTGCGATAGTTCGTGACGTTGCCGGCATTCATGATCGGATACTCGATCGAGATGAGCACCAAGGACAGGATGTCCTCGCCCGTCAAGACGTGCCTCCGGAGCATGTAAGCAGCCTGCTCGGCCACCGCTCCTGCTAGCCTAAGTATCCTCTCCAGATCGCAGGCTTCGCTAGCCGGCTCTGCCTTGATAGTCCGAGCCTCCACAGTCTTCCCAGTCGAGTCCACAAGACATATCCCAGTTTCCTTGAGCCCAGGATCGATCCCAATTACCACCACGCGTTTTCTCCTCTGTTTCTTCAAACTTCTCATTGTCCAGCTCGCGCAGAGCTTTCGCCGAGCGCAGCACGTCGCCCCAATCTCCGCAGAAGTGGATGTTCTTGTCGTCGATGCAGATGCCAGCCACCCGCTTGCCGAAATTGCCTATGTCTATCTCGTCGTACCGGATGCCGTGCTCGGCACACCACTCCTCGATGTCCTGCTTCGTCTGCAGGCGCTCGCTGAGCGGGTAGATGCTGCGGTCCATGCGCGCTGTCCAGATGACAATGCGCCAACCCTGATCATGCAGCTCTTCCATCGCCTCCTGGGCACCCTCAGTCGGGTTGCCCATCAGCGGGTACGCCCATTCGCACAGCGTCGAGTCGAAGTCGACGAGCGCCTCGGCCTTGCGCTGCCGATAACGCTCCAGCTTCTCCGGCCGGGTCAGCCTGTGGATGGCCACGCCCTCACAGTGCAGCGCCTCTTCCAGATGATCTACCAGCTCACGCAGGTCGCGTGTGGCCTCAATCTGCTGCATCAGCCGCTTCAGCAGAGACGTCACCTCGAACTGCAGCAGTGTCATCTCCACCGGCTTTGGTTTCCAGAATCGAGCGAATCTCATCGACGTGGTCCTTTTGTTGGATGTCTCTTACGGTCAGGCTGTCCATGTCGCAGTATAGCTCAAACAGACTGCGGTCTGGGCTCTCTCGTTGCTTCAGAATCTGCACCTTCATACGGCAGTGGTCTTGCATCAGCTTGTTAGCGTTCAGCGACACCACGATGTCGGCGATCGTGCAGATGTCGTGCGACTCCGACGTGTCGTCCAGCCCAATCAGATCCTTCTTCATGCCCTCGCGGTTGGCCTGCCACGCGGTAAGGATTGGGACGTCGAGGTTGCGGGCAAGCGCGCGCGCTTCCTCACCCACAGCCGTGAAGCCGTGCCGGTACTCGCGCCTGCCGTCCCCTTTGTTCGGGCTCATCAGCTTGAGGTAGTCGATGATGATCAGCCCAGGCGTGATGCCTTGTGCTTGGAGCTTGCGGAACAGCGCACCAACGTCGTTGGCCGTCGGCTTCATGTAACTCCAGTCAACGATCTTGACGGTGCCACCCTTCGACTTGACTATTTGGCGCGTCGTGAACGCGAGAGCTTGACCCGGCGCCGTTTCGAGGTACGAGATTTTCTTCCCTGTCCAAGATTGGTCGTATCGCTCGATGACTTTTCGTGCGTTGATTTCCAGGGTGATGTGTAGTACTGTTCCGCCTGCCGCGACAAAGCTCGCGCCCGACTTGCAGAGGATCGAACTTTTACCAACAGCGGTACCCGCAAGATAAAAGCCAAGCTCACCGGGACCAATCCCGCCGCAGAGGCTAGCATCAAGCTTAGGTGAGAAGCCAAGACCAACCCGTACTGGCCTAACGTTAACGTCTCCCGATAGACGCTCAGCAAAGATGTCCACGATTGTCGTGTCGACCTTCCCAGAGACATCCACTGCTCGCGCAGCAAGATCCGCAACAACGTTTGGGTCGAAGCTCGTTTGTTCAACATTGTTTGTAACATACTCCGCGATTGAGTAGCTCATGCTACGTTGGATGAAGCGCCTGACCATCGGAAGCAGTTGCGCCTCCGCGGTCAGCGGTGTCTCGTCTATCAAAACTATCATGTCAAGCAGCGACTGCTTCTTGTCGGCGTTGTTCCGGAACATCGACTCGACCTCGGCCGCCAGCACCTCGGGGTTGATATCGCCTCCACCATTCACGTGCATGCTCTCGATGATCTTGTACAGATCCCTATACTCAGACGACTTGAACGTCTCGATGTTGATCAGCGGCTCAAGCGCGTACCAGTGCGAACGCTGGAGCAGCGCGCGCAGCACAATGAGGTTTGTATTATCCATCAAGCACCACGCTTGACGGGCAGCTTCTCTGCACGCTGATGGTACAGAGCTTGGAGATTAAACACGGCACCCATGATGGCGTCGTTGAGGTCCACTCTTTCTCCTCGCTCGTCCGTGAGGTCGACATCCTTCATCAGCATCCACACATCCATCGCGTGGCGGAAGAACGACTCCAGCAGCACGTCATCCGGAAAGCCCTGCTTCCAGTTGTCGCCAGCACGCTTGGTGCCATCAGCCATCGTTTGGTGGCGGTTCATGTAGCGCCCGAAGCCGTTGATAAAGAACGGCGACAAATACTTGGCGTACTCAAACTTGCCGGTTGCCGTATCGCGGGTTGCTCCGGTGTCGAACAGCCGTGTTGTCACTGCCGTGCTCAAGTCTTTCTCGGTCATCATGTCTCCAAATCTTATTGCCTCGTAGACCGCCTCTTGGTCGTACTCTCGTCGACACCTATCGAACTCCAGCATCAGCTGTTTCATTTTAGGCTTCTTCACGATACCACTCCAGGGATCGGGTATTCCATCTTCTTCTTCTTGCCGTGACAGTAGATGAAGAAGTCACACTGGCCGCACTCGTTGCTGCTTGCCAGGAACTCTGGAGCAGGTGGTGGAACGTCACCATTGAGCGCCTCGGTGATGGACGCAGCCTTGTACAGGATATTCTCCTTGTCGCTCTCTTCCAGCTCCCACACGCAGCCACCTGCGCGCTTGCCTGCTAGCGGCTCCCATCCATGCTTCTTCCCGAAGCCCTCAGTCCCGAAGCCGATGCGGTTGAGGTTGCGGTCGATGACTAGCAGATAGATGTGCGTCTTCTTCAGGATCATGGCCGACTGGTTGCCCTGCCACAAGAAGTTAGGCTTCTCGGCCAGGTAGTGATCAATCACACCCTGGTTGCCGCCCTTCTTCCACGCACGCTCCGCCTTGTCGAAGGCGAACGACGTGACTGTCTTCACTTCGAGCACCGCATCCGTTGGCACCTCCGGCAACAGCATGCTGCCGTCTGGCCGGCACGACAGCGTGAAATTCTGGCCGTTGAAATCGTAGTCACACCAGGCGTTGTCGATCTCTTCTTGCTTGCCGGTAGCCTTGTCAAAGGTGATGCCGCCGAGCCCCATCTCGTAGTGGTTCGCCAGGTATCGGAAGTAGTCATGTCCCAGGTCGCCGGCTGCGCCAACCATCTCCAGCCACGGATACTTTGGGAGCGGAACGAATCCGCCCAGTCGATACCAGATCTTGCGCCGGCAGCCTGCAATCTCCGAAGCCCGGAAGCGGCGGGACTGCTTGGTGTAGTTCAGAACAGAGTGCTCGGACTCGTGGGCGAGCCCCTCGTAAATTTTCCAGATCGGATCTCGTTCGAGATCGATAGATTTCATGCGGGACTCCTCGCGCGTAAAAAAGAAAGATTGCAGGGGGCCAGAGTATCCAGCCCCCTGCACTTGACCTATGCGTTCGGCAGACTTTCGATATCCGCCGGAAAGAGAGCGAGGAAGGCAACGTCGCCAAACGTCTCTTTCATCGAAAGCATGAGCGTCTCTTTGTCTTCGATGCGCAGCTTCAGGCTCTTCTCAACATCCAGAAACTTCTCTTCCCATGCAGGAAGCAGAGTGTCCAGCGGGACACGCAGCCCAGATGCCAGAACCTCGTAGCGGGTGTTGAATCCAGTCGCGCTGTTGCGCTCAATCTGGACAGCCTGGCCTTTCTCCGGGTCGGTCAGAAACGGCTGGCGCGTGTCGCGCTCCAGCTTGAGGATGCTGCTCACCTTGCCGGCCGTCGTCTTGGACAGCCCGACGATGTACGACTGATCAGCGGCCTCAGTACCTTCGGGGCGGATAGGGATAACCTGCGCATGCCAGCGCTGGCTTGCGCCATGCTCCGAGATGAGATTCTTCGCGATTGCCTTGCCGAGCACTTCCTCCGCGCGCTCCAGTGCGTCACAGATTGGGCACTGCTGTTCGCCGTTGCCGTGCATATCCAAGCACGCCCATGCGCGCTTCTCTCCATCTTCCAGAAACTTGAAGTGCTGGCTGGACTCGAAGAACAGCTGGCCATCCTCGTTCGATGTCGGCGTGAAGCGCAGTAATGCGGTGGTGCCTGGCTTGATATCATAGAACAGCGTCTTGCGTGATGTCCCTCTCACCGTGCGGTCGACGTTGGTCTGAAAGCCTGGGCGATTCTTGACTGCCATTATGTTTCCCCTGTCAGTTGGTTATGCGGTTACTAGCTTTGACATACTGCCCCACGTTGGGCCTGTCTTGATATCCACCTGCAGCGGCAGCGTCAGCTTGACGCCGAACTGCTCGGTGTTTGGGTGCTCCATCTCATCCCGCAGGATGTCGTGAATGTACTCACGCTCTCCGGGATAGTTGTCGGTCAGTGCCGAGTCGTGTACGGTCATGAACAGCTTAGATTGTAGCCTCTCCTTTTCTATACGGTCCATCGCTTGCTTGATTCCTATGTTAGTCACGGCAGACGCATCACCCTGGATGGGCGCGTTGACTGCCTGTCGCAGAATTCGCTTGCCCTCCGGAGCTTTCCAGCTGCGGGGCTGAACGAAGTGCCGACGCCTTCCGAACATCGACTCGACATACAGGTGCTTCTTGGCGAACGCTTCCTGCGCGCGCTGCCACGCCTCGAACCCATGAAACGTCGCGTAGAACTGCGCGATCATTCCCTCAGCCTCTGGTTTTGAGCACCCCAGACGCAGCGACAGCCCGAATGCGGCACCCCCGTACAGGACGTGGAAATTCGTGGTCTTTCCGGCCTGCCTGATTGCCTCGGTGACGTGCTTGGTGCTGATGCCGCGCATCATGGCAGCCAGCTCAGTATGCACGTCCGTTCCTCGCAGGAACGCATCCATCATTGCATCATCAGCCGAGGCTATCGCCGCGATCCGCAGCTCCAGCTGCGACTCGTCTGCCTCGCTCAGCGTGCCACCCGTGAACCTGCTGATATACTGGCTCTTCACATTCAGCTGCAATGCAGACTCTTCTTCGGTGTCCCGCGCCAGATTCTGCAGGTTCGGCTTCGAGCTAGACATGCGGTGCGTAACAGTCACGTCGCCCCGGATGCTAGTCTCCACGAACGCCAGCTTGCCCCGCTTGCGCACGTGCTTGTGGATGCCGGTGACGAAACGCCTAAGCGTCTCTCGCCGCCGGTACTCAAGCACTTTGGCAATGATGGGATGCTTGTGCGCCTCTCGCATCAGCACGGCCTTCTTCGTGCTGAACTTCTCTTCTTCGTCATCCCACTTCTTCCACTGGTACTCAGTCAGCGTGATGCTTGGCACCTTGCGCGTAAGCGCCTCGACCAGCTGTTTGGCACTGTTCAGGTTGATCGGCCCCAGTACCGCGCGGATCTCGCCCGACAGCTGGGCCAGGTGGTTGATATACCGCTCACCAAGCGCCGCGTTCTCGGCCAGGTCCAGGCATGAGCCGTTGTTCATCAGAATTGACAGCTGTGCATATGTCTCCTTGTGTAGCTGGAACGCACTCTGCAGGCCCTGCGCCTCAATCTCTTCGAGCTGCCGGCGGAACACCTCGAAGCCACCGTACCCGTCGCCTGCTGCGTACTGGTACATCTCGTGATCCTCTATGAACTCCCAGCCATCACGCTCGGTCACCATCTCCCGCTGCTCGCGGCTATAGTCTCCGAGGTCTGTCCAGATCAGTACTAGTGACTTGAGATCCTTCTGCGTGCTGTTCTCATCCAGAAGATGCTGGATGTGGGACGTGC
>Ga0307379_10010688_pt1 | contig 12125 bp, 24 predicted proteins | sample UN2MG_FD_202237 | JGI IMG/M metagenome (GOLD analysis project Ga0307379, IMG submission 202237) | Soil microbial communities from Risofladan, Vaasa, Finland - UN-2 | ecosystem: Environmental > Terrestrial > Soil > Coastal area > Acid sulfate soil | place: Finland: Risofladan, Vaasa | collected... | reverse complement strand
GTCATTATAATATAGATTATACCAAGCAAGATGAGATTCAGCTACTTTAAATAGAAGCTCACTCTGATGTGTCGTTAATATCATCTTCTTTAGATTCATTTTTTAATTTTTCTATAATATCAGAATAGATAATTCCATATCTTAATCCTTTTACATACTGGCTATATAAATACTCGGCTTTATCATCTAGGCTATATTGCTCTCTTAAAAAATTAATGCATTTTCTAAGTGGCTCAAGTCTAATTCTAGTTTCATTACTTTCACTTTGACTAATCTTTGAAATATATAAATCTTCAAGTTCGCCTAATATTTCTAATGCATGTAATTGGTCTTTATTGATATTATAATCTTCCATTAAATTATTTATCTTGAAATTCTGGTCTGCATGTTAAGCCAAAATTATCTCCATTTTTATATTTAATTTTCCCTTCTTTTACTAATCTGTCTTTGATGCTATCAATAACTGCAGGTGTAACAACAGAATCAGAGTGGTAGTAATATAAAAAATCACCAATCTCTTGCTGAGTAGCCTTTAATAAAAGTTTTAATGCTTCTGCTCTAGCTTCTAATCTAATCTCATCATCAATTATATTAATAAGACTAGATTTCAATGCATCATTCATAACCTTTCTAGGTTTTGATTTTCCATTTAAAATCCTTTTCATTGAACGCATTACGCTTTTATGTGATTTATTCTTTTTCATTATTCCATTTTACTTCACAACCAAATACAAAAGTTTCTGGTTCAATTAATACTAATTTATATTCTGGGCTAGGTACTGCCTCATTTTTTTTATTTAATACATAACTATTTATGTGCCTTTCTGATGTTACTAAATGTAAACCTGGGTCATTACCTGTACCCTTTCTTCCAACTATAAATTGATTATCTTTTAGTTTATTTGAACATAGAATATTAATACCTGTAAAGTTTGATAATGAATCTGATGGCGCGTATAAGCCCTTATAAATATTATTAGTTACATATTCAATTACTGAATAAAGACTCTCAGGTAGTATTACATAGTTAGCAGGACCTGTTCTATTATTGAAAGCAATAAAATTAGATAATGACATTATCTTTCCTATCATTAATTTAGCATTAGATTCTTTAACACTTTCGATGTGTTTATCATATACTGTATCAATATGTATAAGTTTTAATTTTACTCTATCAGATAAATCTTTTAAATTTTGTTGACTATTTTTAAATGCCTGTTCAATTAATAAATCAACTGCATGGTCAACTATTTTATATTCGATTAATTCGTCTTCTTTTAATATGACTCTATCTAAGCTACCCTTTTCATTTCTTAGTATTAATGCTAGAGTTTTAACGTTTGACTCACTTTCACCTGTGCGTTTTGGTATTTCACCAGTTTCAGTAAATGATAGGTATGGGATTACAAATTCTCCGGTTTTATTGGATTTTTGTAAATTGAATATTTTTACATTCTCAAGATATTTGAGAGTTTCTGATTTTGCTTCTTCCATGGCTATAATGTTCTATTAGTCTATATAGCTCATTTTTAGCAATTGTTTCACCATCAGTACTCCAAACTTCTTCTCGTTCTGGATGATATTGTACACCACTAAAAAGTGTATTATAGTCTTTGCCTCTTATTCCTTCTACAATTCCATCTTCTGACCAGCAAAATTCTTCGCAGAACATATTAATAGTGTTTGATTTTAAGAAGCCTTGATGATGTCTGCTATTTATAATAAATGAATTACCTTGATTATCTTTTATTTTATGGAATGAACTATTACCTTTCCATCCACCGTCCTGTGCTGAATGTATAAGTGTTTTAGAGACATCTGGGATATGCGGTACAAACGTACAACCATATCTTAAGCCAAGTAATTGCATGCCTCTACATATGCCGAAAATAGGCTTACCTGTTTCAATATATTTGTCTATTAAATTAAGTTCATGTTTATCTCTTTCTGGCTTAGTACCTATATCAGCACCGCCTAAAAGAATTAAAATATCTCCTTGATTGTCATATTGTGGAATTAAACCCATTCTTCTGGCCCATAATACATATTGAGCATTAGTAGTTTTACCGTATTCAGTTTCTGGATATTTCCAAGATAATTGTGCTATCATACTAATTCAAGTGTTTCCTCTTCAACTCTTTCCATTGATTTAACAGGCTCTGCCATTCTGAAGCGATTTGGGTGGAATGCAGGTTCAAGTTTTCCTTGATATAATTTAAAAAATATTGGAGTGTTTTTTACTTCCTCTAATAAGATACCACCTTCTGCAGCAATTGGTCTAACTGCACGTATAATATATTCCTTATCTTTAACCGGAAGATTCTGGAAGAATTTTGTTATTTCCGGATGGAAATCGCCGTTCACACATATTACTCTATCGCCTGGTTTCATATTACTTCTTTAAGATGCTCATTTAATTCATCAGTAAGCATCGGTTTTTTATTTTCAATACTAGCAAGTTTTTTGCTAATTCTTTTTATTGCATGTTTGTATTTATTTATCGCTATATTTTTTTCTTCATTATAATCTGCAATAGCTTCTTCAGGTGTTTTTCTACCATTAAACCATTCAGGTATACTTTGCTCTACAGTTTCATCTCTAAAATTCCAATAGATTCTACCTTCAATTACATCTAGAACTTCTCTTTGATAAACTAAATTATTTTTATAATCTGCGATATAAAATATATCGCCTTTTTTGAATTGACATTTTTCAATATTCACTAAAATACCATCTAATCTTCCGGCATATAATTCTAGACCATTTTTTCTAGCATCATCTTCGTATTGTAAAAGTAATTTCATTTCAAAGTCATCTAAATCTTCAAGGTGAAATAAACCACTTTTAAGTATACTTCCATGTGGTGTTGCAATTTCACTAATAGAAAATGCTTTAATTCCATTAGTTTCTCCCCAGCTTCCTTCTTCGCATTGACCTACTATTCTTCCTATAATGCCTTTTGCATTAGTTTTAATTTTTACAGGATATCCATTTTCGTATTTACTTATCATATTACAGTGCTTTTACAAATGCGATTGCCATCTTCCAACCCTTCTCAGTTGGTTCAAATCTAGCAATAGGAGAAATGAAATTCTTATTTTCAGAAAAGTGTGGGTCTATCATTTTCTGTGCCAATAAATTCTTAAGTTGATATCCCTCATAAACCAAAATCTTCTGACCTTCATAATTAGTGCAATCAAGATATTTGATTTTAATAATTAAAAATCTATCCCATTGGATAGACTTTAAAATTTTATAATTATCTGGGCGTGGATTTGGTAATGATTCGTAAACTACTGTAGTATTATCAGATACTGAACTTGAAAATCCACCAATACTACGTGATAATTTTTTACCTCTATCGCCTGAACTTGATGAAAACATTTTAATAACTCCCATAATTATAATTTAAATATTGATTTAACGTTTTCTAATTTAGCTTTAATATCATTAAATATCAGCTTTTGTTTTTTAGAAAAACTTCTCTTGCCTTCTATATTTTTAAGTATTCTAGTTGTTTCTATATAGTACTTATTTCTGAACGATTCATCTGCAGTGAATGCATCATTGATATTTTCTAATCGGTCAGCTAATTTAACTGTAAACGCCTTCTCAGACATTTTTAACATCTTATCAATTAGATATGCGCCTTTATCACCGCTGTACTTATATTTAATTTCGTCTTTGTCGGAAGTTAATTCTAATACACAGTCTGCAATTTCACTTGAAAATAATGCTTTAATAATTGAATAAGCTTCCCATTTATTTTTAAAACAATCTTCAGCCACGTCGTGAAGTAATGCAATAATCAATTCATCTTCATCAGTTGAGTATAATTTAACTCTGCCATTTACTTTTTGTACATGGGCATCGAAATAAGATTTATTAACGAATTTGCGCATTTGGCCTTTATGCTTTTCTTTAGCAAAATACCAAGCTAGGGATTCTCCGTCTGATGTGGGTTTATTTGCCATGTTATTAAAGTTTATAAATAAATATAATCAAAAAAAATGATTGCCCAAAGTTAATCATTTAACATGTCATCGAGCATTTCAGTAACTGTCCTGTCGTCTTTAGGAGTTTCAGCATCTGTAAATGTTCCGGGTGCATATTTCTTGCAAAGTAATACTAGCTTATCGCAAAGCTTTTCGCGGTCTTTGTCTTTTAAATTTGTCATGTTATCTGCTAATGCATCACATGCTGTACGTATAAATACGTTTGTTACATTCATTTCCATATTATGATAATATTAATTGATACTCTTTTAAATACTTAAGTATACCTAATTCTTTGGCTTTACATTCACACATTACATCAATGTCATAGCCATAGTCTAAAATTTCATCGTAGATATAATCAGCATGGGCAACTACTTTACAAGTAGGGTCTTCATAATTACGTCTACTGCTACTATAATGTACAGCAGGTATAATATCTTTAGGCCATGTAGTCATGGCAAGTTCAAACGATTCTTGTTTTGTTAATTCACCAGGATGACAATCATGATGATGATAATCAAATACAATTGGAGTACCAATTTTATTATAGACGTACATTAAATCACTTACAGAATACATAGAAGGTCTATCATCGTTTTCAACGGTCAATCTAGCCTTTGCACTTGGGCTTAACTTATTGAATGCAGTACAGAACCTGTCCATAGTTTCAACCTTGCCAGATTTAGCACCACCTATATGAATATTAATTTTTGAATGATGTGATTTAGGTAAACCCATCATGTCCATAATTTCAGCGTGCTGATTAAGGTCCTTGATTGCTAAATTTGTTACGTAAGATTTGGTTGATGAAAGGATAGTGAAATGACCGGGGTGAAATGAAACACGTATACCATTTTCTTTTGCAATATCACCTGTTTGTTTTAGAACTGATTTGATTTTTTTATAATCTGGCAAATCCTTAAACTCATATTCACTTGACCATGGAAACATTGAACTTGACATACGATACATTTTAATACCATTTTTCACATTCCATTCCATGATTATTTTAAGGTCTGTAACATTTAAGAGTGCCAACTGGCTAGCATAATCTAAACCCCTTTCTTTGAAAGTAGCTTTAATCATTTTGCGCCCAGTTGTAATTTTCTTAGTAGCTAGGGTTTCATTTATACAAGCGTATCCTATTGATTTAATCATATTTTATTCTTTAACTAAAAATAAGAAATAATATTCATACCCCAAAGTTATAGATTAATCTTCTTCAGTAAGTTTTTATATTCAACATCGAATGTTAAAGTTATATCCCAAAGAAATATAAAAATAGTATGAATGATTTCTGGAATAGCTAATCCTGGAAATACAAAAAGAGTTAATATAGGTATAAACATCGAACATAGCGATAATACTATTGAAGTCATACCCATTCTAAAATCACTTTCAAGTAATCTATATCCAAATAAAAATATTGAAAATGTATAACCGACAAAATAAGAGATAGCAGTAATTGTATGGGCTGAATGTGTCATATCAACTACTGCAGTTATTAATAACATCATAGTAGATATTGCAAATAATAATGTAAGTCTCTTGTTAATAATAGAATCTTTGTGATAGCTATATACATTTCTGAATGCACTAACATATAACATTAAGCCAACTATAAATAATCCTGTGTTCCAAACATAATTAGTACCTTCTGTAATGCCAAATCGCGATAATGAAATTGTTGATAAACTTAAATTAGGTAATGAGAAAATGCAGAATAATATTAGAGATGTAAATAAGATTACTGAAATAGTAGCATGTAATCTTTTAAATGAAATAATTTTATCTCTGATACTCATTAGTGCAGGTGTCCATATTTAATTATATATTAGACATTTCATCTTAATATATCTAGACACTAAGAATCAGTCCTTTAGAACTGATTCTATAAAATAAGGATACGTGTTATCGACGGTCCCGTCATCTCTGACAATTACATATTCATCAATTACTTGATATTCATTTGTACCTGACGCTAAAGCTACTCGAACTCTATCTTTAATTACTCCGATAAATCTATTATTGCTTCTATTACTATAAGTTACTCTTTTCCCAATCATTTGGGATTGACTTTCTACCTTTTCCATTTTATAATTTTTTAAATCTATCAACATAAGTCCCATTGTGATATACTTTCTCAAAGAACATATCATGAGGTCTCGCCCAGACTTTACTAATATCATTTAAGTCTCGATATATTACTAAACTTTCGCTTGGTGATTCACTATTTTTAGCTATCATTAAAAGCTCATATAGATTACCCTTATAATGTCTATATGTATTAGTTTCATTAGCAGGTTCACTTTTTTCCATTTCTGAAGAATTTAATTCTATTAATCTAGATTTTTTTTGATTAGCTTCAAGTTCACTTATTCTAACTTTCATATCTTCAATGTCCTGTATAAACATTGGGTCTAATTCAATACTTTTGCTTAGATAAACATCGCCTAATCCATCATCACGTAATGGATTACATTCTGGCATCCAGGTATGTAGTACAGCACTCATTTATTATTTTCTAATTTAACTTTATCTCTATAAAAATCGAATATTCTCTGGGACTTTGTCTTTCTTTGATATCCTTCTACGTTTTCTTTTATAATATCGTTCCACATTTCTTTAGGAACTTCTGCTAAAAATCTAACATATGAATATTCATCCATTGCGCTAGCTATTAATTCAGTCAATATGATATTCACATACTCTTCATAATCATCGATTTTAAAATCTTCTAGATTTTCTTCTATTTTTAAAAACTTTGTGATTTCATCATCAAATAAAGCATAGTAAATTTCTTCAAAATCTTCAGTAGTCATCATACTGAACTTTGACATATTATTTTGGCAATATAGTTCATAAAAAACTTTATCACCTTCATGTCCAAATCTATCTAGTATTTGATCCATATATTCCATAGGGGCGTTATACATTTTTCATAGTTTTAGAATCTCGTACATCAGTTATTTCTCCGTTTACTATAACAGCTGTTGCTGGGCAATTCATTCCTCTAACTCCTTTGCCAATAGGTTCTGTGCTTAAATTATAAGTCTTACCTTGTAATTTGATTTCAACATTATAGCCTGACCATAGGCACGGGTATGTCCCATCAGGAATTGGTTCGCTATCCTTTGCAGTTTGTAATCCCACTGGAGTAGGTTCAGATTCTGAAAGCTTCATCATTTCTTCAATTGTTTCCCATTTACCCATTACCATTTCCTCATGGTCTTGGTCAATTACAATACTATCTACTGGCATATCTAATCTTGCCCAAGTACTATCTTCTTCGACTAATGTTTTAACTTCTGAATATACAATATCAAAATTATCTAATTCTTCTGGTAAACCATTTAGGTATTCTTTTAAATCTTTTATTTTCATAATTAAAATAATTTCTTTTCAGTTTCTTTTACTTTCTTAATTATAACATCTGCGTCCTTCTTTAGAATGTTCATTGCTTTACGATATAATTTTCTATCTGCAAAACCAGAAAGACCTTCTACTGTAATAGCTTGAGTTGTAAAGTATTCATTAATACCTTCATCTGCATCTAATATTAAATACTTCTTTGGTATATAATTGTTTTGCATCCACTTTAATATTTCTAAACCATGTGAAGCTCCTTTTAAACTAGGAGTAAAATCAATAATATTCCATTTTAAACCCCTTTCTTTAAATATCTTTTTTGAAGTTTCAACATCTTTAAGACGATTACGTAATGCTGATATAATTACAACATCTGTATCATAGTGTTCTATTAATCTCCCAACATGTTCACATGCTTGTGGGCAAAAATATGCCAAACCATCATTATCATGTGTTTCGCCTTTAGTTTTTAGGGCGTCATCTAGCCCATACTGTGTAATTATAATACCTTCGATGTCTAGAAAAATAATTGGTTTCATGTTGTTATATTTAAAAAAGTTTATGCTTGCTTAACAAGTCAATGATTATATCGCCATGGCATGACTTTGGTTTACAAAAACACCCTAACGTCTTACCTCTCAGCTCTTCTAGACGGGCCAATAATTCTTTATTGTTTAATAAATATTCGCGATATTTTTCCATAGCCTCTTTTCTAGTGGCTACAATATATGTTGCTTTAGTTTGGCGATTTTTAATATGAGTATAAGGATTACCATAAATAGACCCACGGCCTATATAAACATCATACGGTTCATTCGTCTTAATATTAATTACATTAGTACTCATCAGTTATATTAAAAAACTTAAAATTAATTCCAGTTACATCAACTTGATAATACAATGTCACTGGTTTAAATATAGCAATTAAATCATTATTATCTTCACTTAATTGATATGTAATTTTATCTTTATCGTTTAGGCCCATTTTATAATCAATTATATTACCAGTAAGTAAATATGCAAATCTTTCATTTTCCTGAAGAGGGTCAACTACGATTGTAACATTTCTAATTTTACCTAATTCATATAAATAACCTAATTCAACATCAACTGAAGTTGAACCACTATCAACGAAACTTCTCTCTTTAGCAAATATGCCAGCCATTGTCTGACTAGTAATTATAATAGGTGAACGTTCTATTTTACAATATTTTAATAACTTGGAAACACTAGTAGAAACCATGTTCTCCTCATTAGTTAAAACCTCTAATAAAAGTTCACATAAATGCATTGAATATTCTTGTGCAAATAAATCCGCTAATTGAACTGATAGATTATCTTCCTGTGATTCCATTAATTCATATGACTTAACTAATGAAATAGAAAGAGCTACTTTCATAGTTAATGCGTCATCGTCACATTCTACTTTACCGTAACCTGGTATTTTAGGTTCTTCTTTAAATAGTTCTATACAGTGCATAGGTAAGTCCCTAAAATTATCCTCGGCAAAAGACTTAAGAATATTTTGTTCATGTTCTGAGAGAGCCATAAATAAACCTTGTTTAGTCTATTTATTTCCCTTCTTTTGCAATTGAGTTAAGTTCTGCACTACTTTTTGCGTCGGGTCTGTTCCACGGCTTGAAACTACGTATATCTTTTACGGACTGTTCCCAGTTTCCTGTAAATGGAATAGCTCTATCATCAAGAAAAACGTCGGCCATGGGTTTTCCACTGCCTACATATATTCTATCATAAGGAATTTGATTCTTTTCAAGATACTGAACTAGCTGTTCATACTGTTCGGGTTCTCCATTTTTCCTAAACTGAGGATTCATACGTGTTGTATAAATCATAATATGATAACCTGCATCTTTTAATGCAGTTATTCCTTCTTTAGCTCCAGGTACTACTTCATCATAAATAATACCTTTCTGCCAGCCGCTTCCATATTTATGGATTACACCGTCAAAATCAATTGCTGCTACTTTTCCCTTGCTCATTTTTCTTTTCTTTTCTAAATACTAAATATTGCATTCTAGCTAAAGCCAAAATACAAACACCTACCATGAATATTACTCCAAATTCGTATCCGTTCATATTGTTTATTTTTTATTGATTATTAATTCTTGCTTATCTGATAATAGTCTACTTAATATAGAATGCCCCAGAAAATCCTCGAATTTTTCTTTATAAATATCGAGGTATTTTTCCATGGTTTTAATATGGTTTAATGTCTTGCAACTTTCGATATATCTTTCTGCAGTTGCTTTTGCATCTATTTGTTTTAGGAAATCAAACATCAGAATATATTTTAAATTATACTCTAATTTTTATAATTGTTTAGGAGTCTTTTTTAGAGTCGTCGGTATTTTCATCCTTTTCATAATCGGATAATTCTCTTTCAAATAATCCTTTCATTTCGAGAAATGCAGTCTCATTTAAAATCATAGGTATAACTAGCAAAATAAAGAAACATAATCGAACAACTTCGAATACGTACCTTATAATTTGCATGGCAAATAAATGAATGATTGCCGAAAATCTATACCAAAATCCCATTACTTCTTTTTAGAGGGGTTCTCCTGTGCTTCAAGTTTAGCTTTAAGTGATTGAAGAATATCCATATCTCCAAGCTTAGCTGTAGCAGGCTTATTAACTACTTGTTTTATACGATTAACTTGCTTTCTTGTTTCAGGATTCTTATCCTTATCAAATTTACTTAAGAATTGCTTTCCTTGCATTGAACGAATAGTCCAATTAATTTTACCATCGCCTTGTAACATTTTAGTTGCTACCCAATTAAATAATTCCTGTACTGCATCTTGACATAAGAACGTGTTTGTATCTTTACCAGTCCAACCTAAAATTCTACCATTAGTAATCTTTAAGATAGCTGGGTCCTGTTTAACCTGATTTCCACTTTCATCAATTACGATTTTTAAATCGTTCATGAAGTCTTTCTGAAATTCTTCAGATTGCATACCTTCAAATACTTCAGCAATAGAAATAAGTTTTTCACCAGTTAATGCACATTTAAATTTACTTAAATCCGCAGGTTTATCGAATATCTTAGTTACTTTATCAATAGGTAAATAAGCTCTAACTAGATGTAAGACAAAGTTCTTAGACTTTTCATCTTTAGCATATAATTTCTCTAGCTTTTCGAATGTTTTGTTTTCTTTCATAGGTGTTATTTATTGTTGTATTTGTTTATAATAATCCGTGTAACATATCTAAATTTTTAAATACTTTTTCCCATTCTGATATGAATACCTTTTGCCCCCATGGTGAACACATTTTAATATTTCCATGAAAGTTACGTTGGCCTTCAATCATCTTCTTGATATCTTTAACTTTCATTTCATCCATTAATCCAATAATCATATTATTCATCCAATCACTTTCTAATGAAATCATTAAATCGGCGTCACGTATAATAGATTGTTCTAATGTTAAATCAACAGCTTCTATTACGTAAGGATATTCAGTAGCTTTAATAATCTCTACTACCTTATTTAAATTAACACCAGAGTTTAATGCATTGCTGTTATACCAAGTTTTAACTCCTTCAATTGCTAATTCAACGTTTATCTTATCCGACTTTTCACCTTGAGTATGATTAAAGTCATGGAAGAGTGCAGCAACTAATAAATTAGCTCTTATCTTACCATTTAAAGAATGATATCTTGCTCCAGCTTCACAATATTTCATTACTGTTAACATATGATGTAGATTGTGATATGGCGCATTATTAGATTTGTTATTTTCTACAACATATCTAAATGCTCTACTTATTACATCTTTATCTTCTGATATTACTACAAGCGGGTTAATCGTGCTTTCCATATTATTTTATTTTAAAAATTCTGTTCCATATATTATTAAACCAGTTTACGATATTACTGCACGTATCTTTAATTTTATCAATTAAAGGTCGCAAACTAAACTTCTCACTTATAAACTCCTTAGTGTCTTCAAATTCATTATAGACAGCCCATATAGCTATAAGTATATTCAATATGGCTGATGTGATTAAAGCAGCTAAAAGCTGACCAGACGTCATTGGAATACTGAGATATTCAAAGTCTTTAAAGTGCTTTCGTTTAAACTTTGCGTCTAATTCAGTATACATATAATCTGCGATTTTTGAAAGATTAAATGTGTCTTGTTGAAGTATAAAATTACGCACTGTTATTTTAGGTTCTGCGACTTCAGTCCAACTAATTACCTTACACCAATTTGCTTTATTTGACTTATCGAGTCCTATACAAACTATGAACTCATTCTTATTACCACCTTTCCAATAAGCTTCTTGTAAATTAGCGGCGGATATTGTCGCGTTCTTAAATACTAAAATAAAAGCTGTTACTTGTTTCTTTGGCCCAAGTAGGCCATTTAGAATGTCCATTCTTTTTTCGGCAGACTTATCAACAATACCTAAAATATGGTCTTGTCGATTATTTATGATTTTTGGATAATCAAATAATTTGTATCTGGCCTTTTCATCAGCAGTAACTTCTGGAAAGTTAAATACGCTTGATGAAGCCTGTACTCTATTTGTATAAGTACGACTATCAGATACCATTTCTAATTTATCAAGTTCACCATTCCAAACTGAGCTGTAAGCATCACCATCTATTGAATGATAAGTACGATGTTGGTCTACAAATTTATTATTACCATAAATATTCTTTAGTCTATTATATTCATTTTGACTAATGCTCCAGTTTCCAAGTGTTGTATAGAGCATCCAGTATT
>Ga0307379_10010687_pt1 | contig 12125 bp, 17 predicted proteins | sample UN2MG_FD_202237 | JGI IMG/M metagenome (GOLD analysis project Ga0307379, IMG submission 202237) | Soil microbial communities from Risofladan, Vaasa, Finland - UN-2 | ecosystem: Environmental > Terrestrial > Soil > Coastal area > Acid sulfate soil | place: Finland: Risofladan, Vaasa | collected... | reverse complement strand
CTCTCCCCGGGCGCTGAAGAAGCTGGCCGAATAGAGTATGACTCCGGTCTTTCTCGATCTGGCCGAGGTGCTGGAAATTCATCAAGACCAGATCGAACGCTACGGCGGCACGGCCGGCATCCGCGACCTGGCGTTGCTCCAATCGGCGCTGGCCATGCCGGCGGCAACCTATGACGGCGATTTCCTCCATGCCGATATTTGTGAAATGGCCGCCACGTACCTTTTTCACATCGTCAAGAACCACCCTTTTATCGACGGCAACAAGCGCACGGGAACCGTCGCGGCTCTGGTCTTCCTGCTGCTCAATGGCCGCACGTTCAGCGCCCCGGAAAATGAGCTGGTCAAGACCGTCGTGGCCGTCGCTGCCGGCAAGATGAGCAAGGCCGAGCTGGCCCTCTTCTTCCGCAAGTGGGTGAAAAAGAGATCGGGATGATATTGTTGAAGTGTTAAAGCGTTGAAGTGTTGAAGTGAGAAAAAGGATTTAATGAAAATATTGTCGAAATGCTGCGACGAGAACGGACATTGACAGATCTCGGGGAATTGCTTTTTCGTTTTAACTTTTCAACGTTTCAACGATTCAACGTGATTTAAAAATGTTACATTTTTCCCTATTGCTTGTTTTCTTTTCAACACCTATACTTTTCTCATAATCGCCGCATGAAGGCTGAAAGTATTCTCCCTCCCCTGAAAAAGCTCACAAAGGCCACCGGCGGGAGCTTGGAAAATGATTTTTTTATCAATTTGGTTTTTAATTTTTTTTGTTCCAACAAACTATATAAAACAACTCCTTGTAATGTAATATGCAAAATGTTGATTCGCTTTAATCGATATAAAATGTTAGGAGAATAATAGTGAGTATAATTCATGTAAATCAGATCAAAACACAGGTTTTAAGATTGTTTTCTGATTTGATTGATCTTTCTGATCTTGGTAATCCAAATGATGAAATGAAAGAAAATTTTTTACTTACAAGAGGACTTGCAGCTTATGCCATTCACTATCTGTCGGGGTCTTCATTGAAAGATGCTTCGACAGCTGTTACTGATGGTGGGAATGATAATGGTATAGATGCACTCCACTTTGATGAATCGAATAAACGATTTTATTTGGTACAATCCAAATGGATTAAAGATGGAAATGGAGAACCAGAAAATGGCGACATTAAGAAATTTGTTTCTGGTGTGAGAGATCTTGTCAATCTTCGTTTTGAACGTTTCAATGATAAAGTTAAAAACAAGCAAAATATAGTTACAAAGGCGTTAAACGATCCTTTGACACGGTATGAGGTTGTAGTTGCACATACTGGAACAAGCAAACTTGCTTTACCGTCAACTAGAGATCTCGAAGATTTAGCGGTAGAGTTTAATGATGTAAGCCAAGTACTCTTTACAACCGTTCTTAATCAAGTCGAATTACATAAATCATTAACAGCAGGAGTTGCTGGGGAGCCAATAAACCTTCAGATTGGACTTAAGTCTTGGGGCCGAAAAGAACCTCCGCATGAAGCCTTTTATGGACAAGTTGCTGCGGATCAAATTGTTGATTGGTGGGCTCAATATCGACAGCGTCTGTTTATAAGAAACTTGCGTGGAACTCTGGGAGAAACTGAAGTAAATGCGGAAATGCGTCAGACGCTTGAACGGCGGCCTTCAGATTTTTGGTATTTTAATAATGGTATTACTCTTGTCACTCGGAACGCCAATAGGGCAATGGCAGGGGGAGCTGGGAGTGATTATAGTATATTTCATTGCGATGATATTAGTGTTGTTAATGGAGCACAGACTGTTAGCACAATTGGTAAATTTGGAGAATCAAATCCCGGTACTTTAGGTGGTGTTTATGTACCGATGAGAATAATTGTAAGAGGAGAAGATCAATCTTTTGCAGATGATGTTACGAAGACCAATAACCGTCAGAATCGTATTGAGAATCGAGACTTTGTAACCTTAGATCCGGAGCAAGAACGGATTAGAACTGAATTGGCGATTGATGGCATTAACTATCAGCTGATGCGAACTGAAACTGTTGTTCGATCTGAGACGGCGTTCGATCTCGTTGAAGCGACTACAGCATTAGCTTGTGCTTCTGGGACAGTGCGTCTTCCAGTGCAACTTAAGCGTGAGATTGGTAGGCTGTGGGACGACATTGGCAAAGTGCCATACAAAGAGATCTTCAATGCATCTGTTCCCGGGCTGCATGTTTGGCGCTGTGTTCAAATTCAACGACGTGTTGAAAAAATTATTGAAAGTTATGTCAAGAGAAATGATTCTTATCAAAATTATGGTCTTATCACGCATGGTAATCGTTTGATTGCCGCATTGGTTTTTGAAGCTCTTCCTGTAGCAAATTTCAAGATTCCTGACACCAATATAGATGTGATTGCCTCAGATGACAATCTAACAATACTTGTAGATGAAAGGGTTAAAGTACTCGGCATTTTATTAGAAAAGTTTTACCCAGATTCGATTATCCCAACATTGTTTAAAAACCTTAAGAAGTGCGAGCATTTAGCAGCAGAAGCTCGTGCCGAAATAAGCAAGAAGCCCAATGAACGTATTGATAATTTGATAATAAAAAAAATTGTCGAGTTTTTTAATAAATAGTTTCTTGTATCTTAAGAAAAGTTAAGGGAGTCTGGGGACGCCCATTAGAAGGCGCGTGGCAGTGGAATTAGGAAGCCATTAGGGACGGTTCTTGTATTCTTGTATTTGAGTGATTAGACGGCGTGGACCGGATTATGATTGCATGATTTTGTCATGGGCAAGCGCTTGCGAGCCGAGCTGCTGGTCAGGCTGTGGGACTTGGCCGGCTTGAAATTTCGCGAGATCGCCGAATTGCCGGTTTTTTCTGATTTGCACTTTCTTTTCTTGGCTCACATTTACCGGAATCACAAGCGCAGAAAGGAAAATGGATGCACAGATTAACAGTCCGGCCCCGATAATCTTTACATATGAATCCAATTATTAAGATAAGTAAAGCTATAATAGGACTTTTCCTTATATTGATTTATCATATTCCCAGATTATTATTACAACTTCTTTTATTGTCATATGCTTTAGTTTTTAATAATCAAAAAAATTTAACGGCGGACCCAAAAGAACATTTAAAAAGAACAAAAAAACTACTCAAAAAAAACCAAAATTCATTACTATTGTATGCTGCTATCGAATTACGATTTTGCATTGAAAGGATCTCAAAAGAAGATCTTTTTATTTCTTCTATAAGTAATAAAGCAAGGAAACATTATGAACCAGCAAAACAAATTGCAATATTGAGAGAAATTGAGCCTCATTCTGCATATGAACACGGTGTCTATTTAATAAACAAAATGACTAAAAAAGAAATTAATCTAGGACTATATAAACCTTTAGATCAAGAACGTGTAAACAGTATAACAGGTAGGCTTGGAGATATATTACATCCCAAAGAAGGACTACCTTTAGGCATTGAAAATTGTAATTGGTATCAAGAGACAAAATTTTTTTTATGGGATACTTATTGTTATTTAGATATTCTGTTAAAAAACAGGCTCTCTTTTTTGAGCGATAAAGAATTCATTGAACAATGGGAAGTAATTAGAAAAAATGAAAAATCCAACAAACCCGCTGCACCTGACCGGTTACCCGGCAAGTGAGCGGAAACGTTAGCCATAAGAAACTATGGAACGAATTCAACCATTTGATGCACAAAAATTAGAAGCGGCTTGCCGAATTATTGCTGATACTGAACGTGGGCTTACCGGTCCAGAGATTGGATATTTGCTTCAAGATTGCAAATTGGTCGATATCAGTCCTACTATGAATAAATGGAAGAGGCTCTTTAATGCGCTCGTTGAAGCCCAGAATAAGTATCAAGTCGGTAATCACCTGATTATGTTTATAAATCGAGCACTTGATCCTGTCAAATACGCCCGAGACAAAGAAAAGTTCGAGTGGCGACGCACTGAATTAAATATTGTTCTTTCATTTTCAGGTTTTTTTGTTCGTGAAGACGGAAAAATAATCCATAGCAAGAAAGAAACAACATTGAAAGGCGCTCTCGCAAGGGCGGGTGCCCTTAGATCAAAACTTGAAGATAGGAAGGCACATGCTGAAATCTTCAAATATTGCAAAGCAGAGCTAATGGAAGAAAATTATTTTCATGCTGTATTGGAGGCAATTAAGGGTGTAGCCAACAGAATAAGAGAGTTGTCTGGCCTTACATCCGATGGGGCTGAACTTGTAAACAAAGCTTTTTCTGTTAAGGCACCTATTCTATCAATAAATGCATTATCCACTGAAACCGAACAAAGCGAGCAAAAGGGCTTTAGCAACATGCTCATTGGAATTTTCGGCGCAATCAGAAATCCCACTGCACATGCCCCAAAAATTTCATGGCCAATTACAGAACAAGATGCACTGGATATATTTTCTATGGTTTCCTTTGTTCATCGTAAGCTGGATGTTACGACTAAAGTAGGTGGCCCATATAAGGAAGGGTGAAATAATATTATGGAAAGCTTGAAAAGTTACTTCACAAATGCGCTGCAAGCCACTATTGGTCTCACAAACAACAGTTATCTTGTCTGCTTAAAGGGCGCCGTTGAAAAGGTTTCAGATTCATCACAAGAGGATCAAATTCTTTCTGAATATAACCAAAACCTTTTGGAAATAGTATCAGAGAAAAATTTCGCCTTTAATTCTGATAAAACCAAGAGGGGAGGAATTGGGGACGGATTGTAAATATGTAAAAATTCCAGTGTTACAAATTTTTGGGGGCCATTGGGGACAGGCTGTTAATCTGTGTATTTGCATGTTAGCTTGAACAAATGAGACAATCGAGATTCACTTTCATGGGCAAGCGATTACGAGCCGAGCTGCTGGTCAAGCTGCGGGACTTAGTCGGCCTGAAATTTTGTGAGATCACCGAATTGCTGGTTTTCTCTGATTCGCACTATCTATCGCTGGCGCATATTTACCAGAATCACAAACGCAGAGCGGCAGATGGATACACGGGTTAACGGTCCGTCCCCGAGTTCTTGATGTTAGAACCACCAGGAGTAGCTTGATGCCAATTGATGGATGCCATCGTTCGTTTGATGAACTCGCCCGCGTTGTTCTGCCCGCTTACATGGCGCTCATGCGCAAACGGATGCAAACGCCAACCCTTATGTCTGATTTTGCCATCAAGGGTATTGGCCCAGTGGCCCTTTGCCAGCGTTTCGGACTTGAGCGAGATCCTCGTGGCTGCTATGTACTGATCGATGGCACGAGGCCAATCTACGTAGGGATTTCAAAGCATGTTCTTGCTAGGCTGAGCGAACACGTCCGCGGAACCGACCATTTCACTGCAACACTAGTCTACCAGATCGCAGCGGCCCGACATCCACACAAGACGACAGCCGCCCAGGCTATGCAGGACAAGACCTTTCGACAGAAGTTCGAGGAGGCCCGAGTGTACTTGCTTTCGTTGAGTGCGGCGTTCGTCGAGATTGACAATCCGCTCGAGCTCTACCTATTCGAGCCCTACTGTGCGCTGGATCTCGACACTGGTTTTGAGGCTGGCGGATGGAACACATTCGAGACACACTAAGAGAGATTGGAAAAGAATGGGGGTCAGGTCTTACAATATGACAAATTACTATCCGAAATGATGCAATTATGAAAAACCTGTCACCAAGTTGTTTGGGTCATTGATCGGGGAGGCGAAGGGATGACAACCAAGTTCTGGGACAAGCAGGCTGAAAAATACGACGGCCTCGTTCAGAAGCACGATGCCGATTACCTTCGGACAATCGCGGGCGCGAAATCGCTCCTTTCGGCCTCGGATGTCGTGCTGGATCTTGGCTGCGCATCGGGGGAGTACAGTCTTGATATCGCGCCCTTCGGGCTGTGCCTCCATGGCATCGACACATCGGCCAACATGATCGCACTGGCAACGAGGAAGGCGAGCGACCGTTCAATCGGCAATGTGATATTTGGCGCGACCGATGTTTTCGATCGCTCGCTGGCGGCACACCGCTTTACCGCGGTGCTCGCCTTCAGCGTCCTGCACCTGGTCGGAGAAATCGGCCCCGTCCTGGGCCGGATCAACGAGCTTTTGCCCAAAGGCGGGTTGTTCGTCTCGCAAACACCGTGTCTCAGTGAAAGCAGCTTTCTGTTCAAGTTGTTCATCCTTGTGGCCCAGAGGGTGAAGATCGTGCCGTCGGTTCTCAGCTTTACCGCGTTGGAACTTGAAACGGCAATTGCGGGTGCGGGCTTCGATATTATTGAATCAGAGGTATGGGACCGCAAGAAAGCGGTTTATTGGATCGTCGCCAGGAAGCGGTAAGCCGGGAAATCTTACACAGGGCGTAAAAAATGGATATGGTGCATGCAAGTGTGCACAAAATTTTTACAACTGTCTTATAGTGATTTGGCAAGGAGTAGCTCATATGACAGAGTCACCCAAGAAGAATAATAACGAAAAAGGGAACTGGGGACGGACGGTAAAAAGGTAAAAATTGCCGGTTTTCTCTGTTTTGCACTATCTATCGCTGGCTCACATTTACCAGAATCACAAGCGTAGAACTGGAAATGGATACACGGATTAACGGTCCGTCCATTAGTGCCTTGCCGCAAAAATGCCGTTGGTTGGCAATGCTATGCTAAAAACTGCAATTATTATTCTGTTCAGCATAGTTTTACTGGTTATTTTGTTCACTTATCAATCTGACAAAAACAATATTTTTGATGAAATCAAAAAAGTAAAGATCGGCATGACCCGTACAAAAGTCTTTGAAATATTGGGTACGCCCAAGCGCAACGAAAAGGCCCCTTTCATGGAGGGGCGATCGCTGTTCAAGAAAAATCAAGGCGATAAAAACAAAAACGAAGAAAAATTCCTCCGGGCCGTACAGCGAGACCGTTATGAACTGAATTGGTTCACATCCAACGACAAGGCGGATATCTACGATTTTGATGTTTACTATGATGTTCAATTAAAGGTATGCTATTTGAATCTTTGGCGGACCGGGGGTTGGCTTTTGATAGAATAATTATGGGAAGAGTAGGAGGTATGAGCGTCAGGTCTTGAAATGCCAGTTTGTTTTGTGAAAACGGGTAATGATCGACTTGTTAAATCAGGACCTGGCCCTCATTTCTCTTGACAGGGCAGTGGTTTTTTTTTACATTAAAAAGAAGGGAAAAAATGATTTTTCTGTCAGTTTGCTGACCGGGGGAGGTGTGAAATGAAGATATTTATTTCCGGGGCTACCGGGTTCATCGGCTCCAGTTTGGTGAAGCGGTTGGCCCAGACAAAACATGAAATGATCTGCCTGGCAAGGGAAAGCAGCGATGTCCAGTTTTTAATAGAGGCCGGCGTGACCGTCTTTATCGGGGATGTCACGGACAAGGCTTCTTTGCTGCAAGGCATGGAAGGATGCGATTGGGTGGTCAATCTTGCCAATTTCTATGAGTTTTGGACCCCTGATCGGCGCTTGTATCATGATGTGAACGTGGACGGGACGAGAAATGTCATGGAAGCCGCCCTTGCCAAGAAGGTTTCCAAGGTTCTGCATGTGAGCACGGCGGCGGTCTTCGGCAATGCCGGGTGGCCGGTCACGGAAGCCAGTGAGATGGGAGCGAGATGTTTTGGTGAATACGCGAGGACGAAACGCGAGGGCGATCTCATCGCATGGGAACTTTTTGAAAAGAAAGGCCTGCCCCTGGTCGTCGTGTATCCCGGGGCGGTTCTCGGGCCGAACGATCCCAAAGCGACCGGGCGCTATATCAGGAATGTGCTCAAGAGAAAGATGCCGGTTCAGGTTCTCACCGGAAGCATGTTCCCGTTTGTACACGTTCGGGATGTTGCCGAAGCTATTGTCAGGGGGCTGGAAAAGGAGGGGAACATCGGTGAGAAATATCTGATCGTTTCCGAGAATTTGACCTTTGGCGATATCAATAAAACGCTTGCCGACATCTCCGGAGTGAAGCTGCCCAAGCTCAAGCTGCCGGATTCAATGACGATGCTCGGGGCGTATTTCATGACAGGTCTTGCCAATCTTTTGAAGAAACCGCCAATCCTCGACATGGCGGTAGACCAGATGTGCCTGATGAGGCACGGATTGCAGGCAGACGGAAGCAAGGCCGCCAGGGAGCTCGGCTTTTCATACATGCCGATACGCGAGGCCTTGGAGGAGCAGGTCAAACCATAGCACAGGTCGACAGAAAGGCACACGGGTGAAACTGGGGACGGATTGTAAAAAGGTAAAAACTCGGGAAAAATTGGGGCCGGGTATGCAAGCATGCATAAACCAGAATAATGGGAGGAGAGATGATTTATCATATTACAACCCGGAAGGAATGGGAGGCGGCACAAGCAAACGGGGTGTATGTTGCCCCTTCGCTTAAAAATGAAGGCTTCATCCATTGTTCAAAAAAGGAGCAGATCCTGGATACGGCCGACAATTACTTCCGCGGTCATCAGGATCTGTTGCTGTTATGCATCATGCCCGAAAAACTTCAAGTCGATCTTAAGTTTGAAGATCCTTCCGGAAAACACAGTGCAAATGATTTTGGGCTGTTCCCCCATGTTTACGGCCCGATCAATCCGGACGCCGTATTAATGGCCGTTCCTTTTCCATGTGATGATGAAGGGAAATTCAAGTTGCCCGAAGCACTAGATCAATGATGAAGGTGCCACATGAACAACAAAGCTTTTTTCAAGGATAAAGTGATCGTCATCACCGGGGCCTCGGGCGGTATCGGCCGGGCGGCGGCGCTGGCTTTTGCCCGGTGCGGCGCCAAGGTCGTACTTGCCGCCAGGAACGAAGAAAAACTGGAATCGCTGAAAGAAGAGATCCATGGGCAAGGCGGGCAGGCTCTGGCGATTAAAGCAGATATATGCTCGTTCTCCGACACGCAAGCTATGGCCAGGGAGACGATCGCCAAGTGGGGCCGGATCGACATCGTGATCGCCAATGCCGGGCAGTACGTCCAGGATGTTCCCGGCGAGGTCGATCTCGGGGCCTACGAGCAGTCCATGGCCGTGAATTTCATGGGCACGCTGCATGCCGTGAAAAGCGTTCTTCCGGAAATGCTGCGCCGCGGCCGGGGGTACATCGTGATCATGAACAGCCTGGATGCCAAGAAAGGCATCGTCGGCGACGGCCCCTATGTAGCCGCCAAGGCGGCGCTGGATGGATTCGGGGACGTCCTGCGCCAGGAACTCAAAGCGCAGGGAATCCGTGTCACCTCGATCTATCCGGGCCGCGTCGACACGGCGATGATCCAACATATCAAAGTTCCCCGGATCTCGCCGAAGCTGTCTCCCGAAAAAGTGGCGCGCGCCATCATGAGGGGCGTCAGAAGAGGCAAGGCGGTCGTGGTGGTGCCCAAAGCGTTTTTCCTGCTGGCAACCTTGAACAATCTGTTCCCGCGACTGATGGATCGGGCCTACCGCGTTTTGAAGATCGAGGGGAAGACCGGGGATGAAACGTAACGAGGGGCATGAGGCTCAGGTCTTGAAATGACGGTTTTATTTGTGAAAGCGGTCAATGATCGACCGCTGATTCAAAACCTGATCCTCGATTTTTTCGGGGGCTTGCTGCAAAAAGGCAGAGCATGTTAATTTAAAAATCAGGTAAGGAGAAGAAAATGCCGAAACTCTCCAGCGAAACGATCATCACCATGCTGCAGATCGCATTTCTGGTAGGCGCCGTCACCGATGGCCTGGCCGTTATTCCCATGCTGTCGCGACGCATCGGGGCCGCGTTGTTCGGAGGCGATCGCTCCCGCGACAATATCGAGTATCGTTTCGCCATGGGCATCGGCGCGGCGCTGATGGCCGGCTGGACGCTGCTCCTGCTCTGGGGCGCCGCCAGCCCGATCTTGAGGCGGGATATCCTGTTGCTGACAGTATTTCCCGTCATTACCGGAATCGTCCTGGCCACGGTGTTCGCCGTCCGCCGCAACCTTATTTCGCGATCGCGTACGATCCCCCTCTGGATCCACCTCGGCGCCGTAAGCTTGTTCTACATCCTGGTGTATGTGCTCTCGATCCCCTTCGCGCCATGAAAAAATCCATCATTTTTTTGCTGGCTTGCCTGGTTCTTGCGTCCTGCCTGCCTGAAAGTTCGCCACCCGCCGAACAGATGGTCAGCATCGGGACCCATCGCCTGCAGATCCATCGCCAGGGAACAGGGACCCCGGTCGTGGTCATCGATAGCGGCATTACCGACCAGCTGGACAAGTTGCAAGCGCTGCAGGCGAGCGTCAGCCGGGTGACGCAGGTGATCACCTACAACCGGGCCGGATACGGGCAGAGCGAGGCCGGCCCTCTGCCCCGCGACGCCGGCCGCGAGGCGGATGAATTGAAGATGCTGCTGGAGAAGGCGTCGGTGCCGGGCCCCTATGTGCTTGTAGGTCATTCGCTCGGGGCCCTGAACGTGCAGGTGTTCGCCGCCAGGTACCCCGACGACGTTGCCGGCATGGTGCTGCTGGATCCGCCGCCGCTCTCATTCCTGCTCGGGCAGGAATACAAGGATCTTGTGCCCATGGCCGGGGCGATGACCGCGGAGTGGCAGGCCGTTGCCGACTCCGCCGCGAAGTCGGATAATCCCGAGGAGCGGGCGCGATCGGCTTTCTTCCGCATGATCGCGTCGGAGCATCGCGAGATGTTCGGGGCGACGGCGCGACAGGCGGCCGGGATCCCTACGTTTGCTGACATGCTCTTTCTGGTGATGGCCGCGGGGAAGCCCAACCCCGCTTTCGGTGATGCAGCAGAGGCGTACCAGGAATATTGGATCGGGCAAAGCCGTGATCTGGCCACCAAATCCACAAAGGGGAAATTCATGCTCGCGGAAGGATCCGCGCATTATCTCTACCTGGATGCACCGGACTTTGTAACCAAAAGCATTGTTTCCGTCGTCGATGAGGTGCGTGCGAAGTTGTGATCGGGGACATTTCAGGAGAGGAGGAGTGATGCTGGAAAAAACAAACCTGCTGGGCGCGATCGTGGCCATCGTATATTATGTCCTGGTCATTTTGATTTTAATCGCCAGGCTGGCGGGCCGGCCGCGCTTCGAGCATCAAATGGGCTACGCCCTGTTTCTTCTGGCTCTTCCGCTGGCGTACCTCCTGGCTACGGCGCCGCCGCTGCAGCGGCCCGCGCTTTATTATGTCCAGGTCGTTTTGCTGCTGGCCTACCTGGCGGTGGAAGCGCTGCTCGATTACATCTTCAAGATCGATTTCCGCCACGTCCGCTGGATGACCATCGCCTATGTCATGCTTTTCTTCGCCGGCTCGGGCGGCATGCTGGGAGTGGCCGCGCTGGCCGGGAGGTCCTGGGGCGTCGCGGCGATCATCCTGTTCCTGGCCATGGCCGTGCTGACATTCGTGCAGCGTTCCATCACGGGCATGTGACCGGCTAGCCCGGGGCATGAGAGATTTGGGGACGGATTGTAAAAAGGTAAAAACTCGAGATTGTAATTTAAGCGGATAGGAAAACTAATTTGTAAAAAAAAGAACAAGATGCAAATTGAAGACTTCGGGAATTTGAGAATAATGAGCAAGCCGGAGGGTTGAAATGAGAAAACTGGTTTTTATGCTTTTTGTCGGGATGATTGTCATTGGTGCTGTGGGCTATTTGGTTTTTTCCAATCCATGGCTGCGATATATCTTTGCACATATGGGTGGGCTGGGGATCATGGGGTTCCTGGGATTGTTGGCGGGAACGATCGCTGCGCGCAAAGGCTATAGTTTTAGGCGGGCTTTTTTGCTGGGATTCGCCCTGCCGACCCTGCTGGGCATCCTTGCCGTTGTGATCGTTCATTTTTCGGGGGGAAGGGGGTGCGGCGGGATCGTCAGCCTTGGCGCTTCATTCCTTGTAATCGCTCTCTATTTCTTTGCTAGAAAAAAAACCGGATAGGAAATCCGAGGAATTGGGGATGGACTGTTAATCCGTGTATTTAATGGAAAAACTGGGGATGGTGCTTAACTTTGTTACTTTGGACCATTAGAGATAAAGGAAATAAATGGAAGAAATAAAATTGGACGGCTATTGCGGGCTATATTGCGGCGGCTGCGATATTTACCGGCTGTCGGAAAAGGGAAGGCAGAGCGGAGTCAAGGCGAAGTGGGAGGAGATGCCCGGGCAGTTTAAAAAGG
>Ga0307379_10010686_pt1 | contig 12126 bp, 9 predicted proteins | sample UN2MG_FD_202237 | JGI IMG/M metagenome (GOLD analysis project Ga0307379, IMG submission 202237) | Soil microbial communities from Risofladan, Vaasa, Finland - UN-2 | ecosystem: Environmental > Terrestrial > Soil > Coastal area > Acid sulfate soil | place: Finland: Risofladan, Vaasa | collected... | reverse complement strand
GTCGCTCTTGCGCACGTTGCGCTCGGCGAATTTCAGCGTTTCGGCCAGCGTATGCGGCGTTTCGCCCGGCCCGCCGCACATGAAAATCCACACGCACGGCACCGAATGCCGCCGCACCGTTGCGGCCGCGCGATGCACGTCTTGCGCCGTGTAGCCTTTGCCCAGGCCGTGCAAAACGGGATCGCTCGCACTCTCGGCGTTAACGGCCATCCCCACGAATCCCGCGCGGTCCATTGCATCGAGCAGCGGGTCGGTGATGAACTTCGGATTCATCTCGAGCGTCTGGAATCGCACGCCGAGGCGCTCGGCCGCCAGCCGCCGGCATATTTCCATCGCGTGGTCGAGCGGCGAGTTGAACACGTTGTCCACGAATTCCACGTCGCCTATGCCGAACGACGCCAGCCGCTTCACCGCGTTCACCACGCTGGCCGGCGGGGCGAGCCGGCAGCGCCGCCCTTCGGAAACCGCATACGAGCAGTAGACGCACTTGTGCGGGCAGCCGCGCTTGGTTTGCAGCGGCGCCGCGCACAGGCTGGAGACATAGTGCCGCACGTTCAGCCAGCGCGGGAAATCGGGCACGAAGCAGTCGCCCAGCGGCTGCCCGGTCAGCGGCTCGTTCTTCCTGAGTTTTCCCTTCTCCAGCCAGGCCACGCCCGGCACGCGCCGCGGGTCGGCGCCGTTCGAGACCGCAGCGAGGAGCGCGGGCAGCGTTTGCTCGCCGTCGCCCAGCGCCGCCCAGCGCGCGCCCGTGGCGCGCAGCAGCGCCTCCGGCATCACGCCCACCGCGGCGCCGCCGATCACCAGCTCCGCATCGCACTCCTTCGCCGCCGCGGCCACAAGCTCCGGCGCACCGGCGCACAGCTCCACGGGATTCTGAATGTCGTTGTTGTCGATATTGCGGATGGAAAAGCCGATCACGTCGGGCCGGGCCTGCCTCACCGCTCGGCGCAGCACCGACAGCGGCCGCCGCTGGAACATCATGTCCAGCAATTGCACGCTGTGGCCTGCCCGCTCGGCCGCCTCAGCCGCTATGCACGCGCCCAGCGGCATCACGGGGGTGGGCATCCTGTAGCAGTTTGTGCTGACAATGAGGACGTTCATAGCGCGGCTCCCTCCGGTGCGCGTGAAGCGGCGGCAGAAGCTTGCGCGGCGCTTGCACTCCCTTGCGCTGTCTGATTTTGTTTCGGAACGCTATCCGGGCGGAATACGGAAAGTTGCAGCCGGCGGGCTACACCTTGCAGCGTCTTCAGCCGGAAATACTCGCCTCCGAGCTTCATCAGCTCGCTGTCGGTGCAGGCCTCCACAGGATGGTGCGGCCGCTGGATCAGGGGCTGCCCTCTTATTCTTCGCAGTAATAAACCGGCATCTCGAGATCCTGCGGCAGCTTGTCTACCGTCAGTTCGCTCTCGAGTTCGGGATGATTCTTCAACGGCTCGATCGTCAGCCAGCAGTTTGCGCCCACTTTCTGCTCAGCCACCGCCGTGGGCTTTGCGTCGAGCAGGCCCCACTGCACCACGCGAAACCTCGGGTCCGGGCACGAGCCGCGTATCACGTTTTGCAGTTGGTATTCGTTCACTACGAGCGCTTCGCGGTAGGGCGCCGCTTCCGCCGCCGTCGGCGCGGGCGTGGCGGCCATCAGCACCACCTCCACCTCGGCGCGCTGCACCGCCGGCCGCGCCGCCAGCAGCTTCGCGTATGCCGCGCTGCTCTTCTGCGCCTCGTCTTTCTCGATAGAGCGGCTGAAAATGCCCAAGCCCTCCAGCCGCCCACGCCACGGAAGCTGTATGCCCTGCGTGCCGATGTAGCCGCCGAAGTTCAGCCCGCTGTCGCAGTTCGTGTCGTCCCACACAAGCTCGCCCTTCAGCTCGTTCGTTTCCTTCACCGGCTTACCGTCGGCATAGCAAACGAGGCGGCCGTCGGCATAGCTTACGATCACGTGCACCGGCTTGGCCACTATCAGCGTGAAAAGCTCCACGCGCCTCACCTCGCCAAAGGCATCTTTGTCGTCCTGCACCTTTGTGCGGATGCGAAGGACCAGCTTGTCGGCCTCCTGGCAGAGCATGAAATTGAGCTGCTCCCAGCCGCCCCAGTACCTGTTGCAGCCGATGATCCTCGCGGGGTTGGCGTTGGTGCCTTGCGCGGGCGAGGCCGTTTCTATCATCGCCTGCAGCGTAAACTGATTGGTGCGGCGGCACTCGCGCACGATATCGGCGCCGGCCCCGATGGCATTGAGCACTCCGCCGCGCAGCAGCATGCCGCCGTGCCCGTCGAACCGCGCCGAGCCGCGCCTCACGAGGCTTGCATCCACGTAGGTGTTGTTGCGCACGTCGGCGGCGATGTTTTCGGCCTTGTACGACTGCCACAGAAACAGCACCGACGAGCGGTCTACCGGCCACGCCGGCCGCGTCAGCTTCATTCTGGCCGTGGGCAACCTGTTCGGCACCTGTGCGCTGTCCCACACGCCGTCGACCACCAACGTGCCGCTCTTGTCGAGCCGGCGCGCAAACTCCGCAACCAGCACACGGCCGTCGGCGTCAAGCGCCAGGCTCTTGGCCGCACCTGCCGTGTCGAACTTCACCGACGCCGGCTCCTTCAGTTGCACGCGCTCGTCAAATGCGATCCGCACGCGCGTCTCGTCCAGAAGCTGCGCGCCTGCGATGCGCGGAGGCGACGGCCGGTGCACGATCAAGCTGCCTTTGGCCTCGTTGTTGCCTTGGCGGGCGATAACGGCAAACTCGCCGGGCTTCGTGTAGGTGTGCTCGGGCGTGTCGCCCGTGGAGCCGTCGCCGTAGGTCCATTGCCATTTGCCGGCGAGATGCGCAGAGGGAAACTTCACGGTGAGCGGGGCTTTGCCCTCGTGCCGGCCAAGGCCTGGATCGATCCACACGTGGGCGTAGGTGTCCATCGCGGGGCTGTTTGTCACCTGCACCCATTTCGCGATGGCCGTGTGGCCCGGGGCAAACTGAGCCAGCCAGATGTCGGCTTGATCGGCGTTAAGGTTACCGAATGGGCCCGCGATGCTCAGGTGGCGTGCGTCTGATGCCCACTTGGGGTTCCACATCACGCCGCGGCCGCCGTCGGCTTTCGCTTTCAGACCGGGCGGCATCACGTTTATCGCGTTGCTCGTGTAAAGGTCGTGGTACATTATGATCGTGTCGTGCGAGCCGAGCATGACGTACATGCGGTATGAGTTGTCGGGCGCGAGATAGGTGTTGCAGCCGTGTCGAAACGATTTCGTATTCAGCACCTTCGTGCGCAGGTCCAGCATGCCGGCGTTGGGATGCGGAAACTCGCCGCCCGCGCGGGTGCCGTCGGCGCTCACCGAGAAGCGGTTTGTCACCGGGCCCTCGTACAGCTTCTCCTTCACGTCGGTCTTGTCCAGTTGCACGCGCCAGATGTTTTCGAAATCGCGGCGGTCTTCGGCATAGTAAACCCATATCGTGCCGGTTTGCTGGTCGCACCACACCCACTCGCCGTAGCCGTCGCACACTTCGCGGTCGCCGGTGCCGTCCCAGTTTACCACGCGGATTTTAGTCGATGGCCCCTGCCAGCCGGGGATACCGGTGGTGTAGACAATGCGGCCGCCGTCGGGTGTGATGAGGGGATTGTAGTTGCGGCCCTGCGGCACTATCTGGCGTTCCTTGCCCGCGCGCGTATCAAAAGCCCAGATGGCAAAGGCGCCCTGCTGGTCGAGCCAATGGCCTGTATTCGGGATGTAGGTGTCTTTGCCGCCGCCGTCAACACTGGCGGCCGGCTCGAGCAGCGTGTTGGCTTCCTTTGCTTTGTCTACCAGGTCGGCCTTGAAACGCTTCTCATTGATGGACGTGCGGCCGGGCCTCTTGCGCACCTCGCGCCAATCGTCCGCGCGCAACCACACGATCTTCGTATGCGCGCCGGTCATCGCTTCGATATCCGCCGCAAGATCGGCCGCTGCGCGTGCGCTGCAAAAAACCGTGCAGGCCAGCAATACCGCCGCCGCAATTCTCACGTGCAACTTCTTCATGCGCTTACCACCTCGTCTCGCTGTATTCCATTCGCCTCAAGGCTGCCGCCCGCACGCTGCATATTGTAATGGCAAGAGCCATCGCCTGCAAGGGGTTTTGTATGAATGCCGCCGGCTCAAGCAAAAAGGGCGCCCGCGTGGGCGCCCTGTGTTGTATTTCATAACCGTGCAAACGCGGTCTATCGGGAGGGCTACGATTTCTTCAGAATCGTCTCCGCGAACTCCACGATCTTCTCCGGCGTGTGCTCGTATTTCTTCATCAGCTCGGCGGGCGCGCCCGACTCGCCGAACTTGTCGGCCATACCCACGCGGCGGATCGGGCACGGATGCGTTTCGGCCACCACCTCGGCCACCGCGCCGCCCAGCCCGCCTATCACCGAATGCTCTTCGGCGGTCACGATGCCGGCCGTTTCCGACGCGGCCGCAACGATGGCGTCGCGGTCGATCGGCTTTATGCTTGCCATGTTTATCACGCGGGCGTCCACGCCTTTCGCCGCCAGCATCTCGGCGGCTTGCAGCGCAATGCTCACCATTACGCCGCACGCGATGATGGAGATGTCCTTTCCGCCGCGAACGGTCAGCGCCTTGCCGAGCTCAAACTTGTAGCCGTCGGGGCAGACTACGGGCACCTTCTCACGGCCCAGCCGCACAAACGCGGGTCCGTCGACGTGCGTGACGAGGTATTCCAAGCAGCTCTTGGTCTCCGGCCCATCGGCGGGCACGATCACGCGCATGTATGGCAGCACGCGGAAGATCGCAATATCTTCGTTGGCCTGCGCCGACGCGCCGTCTTCGCCCACCGATACGCCGGCGTGCGTAAGCGCGAAAACCACCGGCAGCTTCGCGCGAGCCACGATGTTGCGGATTTGCTCCCAGCCGCGCGATGCGAAGACCGCGAAGCTCGACGCGAACGGCAGCTTGCCGCACGTCGCCAGCCCCGCTGCGGTGTCCACCATGTCCGCTTCCGCGATGCCCATCTGGAAGAACCGGTCGGGAAATTTCTTTGCGAATGTTACGGTCATCGTCGACTTCGACAGGTCGGCGTCGAGCGCTACGATCTGCGGGTATCTCTCGCCCAGTGCGGCAAGGGCCTCGCCATACGCGACGCGAGTGGCAACTTTATCCGCCATACTGTCTCCTTATGTCTTCGGTTCGCCTTGCGAACGCAGTTTCAAACCAGTTCGGCCATCGCCTTCCTGTAACCGGCCTCGTCGGGTGCCTTGCCGTGATACTCGGCCACGTTTTCCATATACGACACGCCCTTGCCTTTGATGGTGCGGGCGATGATGATCGAGGGCTTGCCCTTGATGGTGCGGGCCTCGTCGTATGCGGCCAGAATCTGCGTGAAGTTGTGCCCGTCGATCTCTATGGTGTGCCAGCCAAACGACTGCCATTTCTGCTTCAGCGGCGCAATCTCTTTCACGCTGCTCACGTGGCCGTCGATCTGGAGGTTGTTGTAATCGAGGATCGCGCAGACGCTATCGAGCTTGTAATGTGCCGACGTCATCGCCGCCTCCCACACCTGCCCTTCCTGCACTTCGCCGTCGCCCATCAGCACGTACACGCGATAGCTCTTGCCGTCAAGCCTGCCCGCCAGGGCCATGCCGTTGCCCACCGAAAGGCCCTGCCCCAGCGAACCGCTGGACATGTCCACCCCGCACGTCTTGAGCATGCACGGGTGCCCCTGCATCGGCGAGCCGAGCTTGCGGAAGGTCTTCAGCACGTCGACCGGAAAATACCCCGCCTGCGCGAGCACGGCATAATAGCCGGCTGCGATGTGGCCTTTCGACAGCACGAATCGGTCGCGGTCGATCCACTTCGGATCGTCGGGGCGGATGCTCATCTCGCCGAAGTACAGGCCCACCATCAGATCGGCGGCGCTCAGCGAGCCGCCCGGATGGCCGGAGCCGCCGATGTAGATCATCTCAATGATATGCCGCCGCACTTGCAGCGCGATTTTCTTCAGTTCGTTCTCGTCTCGCGTTCTTGTCATTCCCATTCCTCTATGCTGGATGGTGGTGGAAAATCAAGCCTGGCCCGCCGGATCAAACCGGTGATGGTTATCCATTCCAGTTGAATTTCCTGCTGATTTTCTTGCCGAACTCGTAGGCGTCGCCCATAGCCGTGGGATGCTTGATGATGGCGGCCTTGTCGTCGATCTGCCTGTAAAGCAGATCGCCGTCATACATCACCTCGATAGTCTCGAAGAGGTTCCGCAGCGTGCGCTGCGTGCACTCGAAGAGGCTCTTTCCGCGGGTGCCGCCGGTGGAAACGAGGTAGCCGAGCCGGCGGTCGGGAAACGTGCGGCTCAGCAGTCGCTCGCCCTTGCGATATTTTCGCGCCCACAGCGCCTGGCAGCGGTCGATGAAAACCTTTGCCTGCGCGCACGGGCCGAGGAAAAACACCGGCGTGGCGAAAACGATCCGGTCGGCATCGAGCAGCTTGGCGTACATCGACACCATATCGTCGTTTATGGCACAGTCGCCGGTGTGATAGCAGAGATCGCACTCGACGCAAGCATGAATGTTGAAATCTTTCAGCGCTACCTTTTCAACCTCGGTGTCCGGTTCTTCCCTGGCGCTGCGAACGATCTCGTCGACGAGCAGATCGGTGTTGCCTCCGGTGCGCGGGCTCGTCGAAATGGCAAGGATTTTCATCGTGGTGGCCGGTACTCCAGAATGCATCTCATGCAAGTTAACTCATGAAATTATAGGCTTTCAGGCGTGAATGTCAATGGTGAACCGGGCGGATCAACCATACATCCACAGCCGAGGGCATCGCCTGGCACCGGCCGTGCTACAGTCACATGCTCTCGTCACCTGTTTCACAAGCGCCAAAACAAACACGCCGGAGATTTGCGGGAACTTTACGCTCGCGAGCCACACTAATATTGCGAGCAAGGACCGCTCCTGAAGGTCTCGGGAGACGATTGTGATGAAGGTTTTTGTATTTGCGATCACGATTGCAGCCGCTGTTGCGGCACAGGCTGGAATGCTGATTCCCGACGTTAACGGCGACGGCCGGGTGAACATCCTGGACCTGATCCGGATACGTTCGGCGCTGGGCAGCGACCCTTCGAAAATGGATGCAACAGTGGACGTGAATGGCGACGGAAGGATCGACGTGCGCGACCTGATCCTGGTGCGCAATAGTCTCGGAGCGGAGGGGAATACCGACGCGTTTGCGCGTCCGACGGAAACGACGGCGCTGGATGATTCCGACGGCTTCTCGGCAAGTCCGCTGCCGGTGAGCCTCGCGGCCGATTATTTTCCGCTGCAGGTAGGGAATTACTGGGAATACGAAGTACGCCGGCAGGGCTTTCCGGTCAGCCAATACAAAGTGGAGGTGGTGGGGCGGGCCTACAGCTACCACTACTATACCTTCTACTGGCTGGCTATGTATTTTCCAAACACGCCGCCGCAGAAGAGGCTGGTGTGCCGAACGTATTCAAACAATGTGCTCGAGTGGCCGCAGACCGCTCGAACAGCGAACGTGTGGTATAAGCTGGGCGCACCAATCGGGTCGAGCTGGTGCTTTTCTCTCGAAGGTGGCGAACCGTGTTACAGCCCCCTCTCTGCTACTCTCGAGAGCCGAGCCGAGAAAGTGGATGTGCCCGCGGGAGTTTTTGCCGACTGCATAAAAGTCGCGTACGGGCACGCATGCAGCGACGCGGGGCTTGAGGCGGAATGGTTTGCCCCGGGGGCGGGGTTGGTCAAACGGGTGGAGACAACCTTTGCCGGCCCGGTGGAGACTGTTCTGACGAAGGCGTGCGTCGACGGCGAGATCATCCCAGGGCTTCACCTGCTCAACGGCTACGGAGTGCTGGTGAAATCCGACGCGCCCAGCTATACCAATAACCTCATGCCGCCGGGCGTGATGCTGCCCACGCTGCATGCTACGCTGGCGGTCTTCAACTATGGCCAAACGCCCGTAACCTTCAATTTCAACACGTCGCAGCGCTTCGATTTCGTGATAAGAGACAGCGCGGGCGCCGAGGTGTATCGGTGGTCGGACGGCCGCGCGTTCATGGAGATGCTGGGCAGCGAAACGCTGCACAACGACAGATTGGTGTACCGGGTGTCGATCCTGCTGGAAAACAGGCTGTGGGTGGGCCCGGGCCTGGCGCCGCTGCCCGACGGATTGTATACGCTGGAGGCGATACTCACATCGAGAGACCGGCCGCTCAGCGGAACCACGACCTTCAGGATTCAGTCGGTACACTGAGCAACGCGCCCAACGTGCGAGATTGATTGGCGAGGGTGCAGCAGACATTCAAACTTCAGGGGGCAGGCACCGTGCCTGCCCCTTGTTCTTTGGCGCAATCGCATGACCTGCCGCTCATAGCTTGCCGTATTTCCACGCCCCGTCGTACATCGCGATGATGTTTTCCACGTGTTTTGCAGATTGGATATCGTGGCACGGGGCCAGGATGCAGCCGGCGCCCTCGGAGGCGAGGACGTCGATATTGTGCCGCACTTCGCGGCGGACGGCGTTGGGCGCCGGGCATTGGTTTTCCTTTCGTTATGATCGTAAATGAAACGGGTGGAGCGGACTATAGCGGGGTTGCGGCGCAAGTGCAACGGGAGAAGAGGGCATGCCGAGGCGCGCGGTTTTTCCACACGCCGGTGCGATTTCGCGCGTGTGATGAAGTGCCTGGCCCGAGCGGCATTTTACATACGAACGCCGCTGGTTGTTAAGACAATGGAGAGTCCACCTCGAAGTCGAGCGGTTCTTGCTGAGGGAGGGATTGAAATGAAACATACCATCATAGTTTGTGGAATCGTTTGCATGGTGTTTGCGGGCATCTTGCAGGCGGTGGAAATGGCAGCGCCCCGGGCGGCGTCGCCCGCCGTATTGCCGACGGCGTCGCAGGCGGCGGCACCGTTGTCGGCGGCACCGTTGCCGGATGCGGCCGGTCCTCAGGCTGTTGAATTCCTGGCGGCACCGTCGGCGGCGCCGGATGCGTCCGCGTCGGCGGCGGCACCTGTGGTTTTGCCGGGGGCGGCAGCGGAAGCACCTGTGCCCGCAACACCTTCACCGGCGGCGCCCGCACCTGTGATGGTTGCGCCCGCAGCGCCTGCGGCCGCGCCTGTGCAATCGGCTCCTCTCCCGCCCGCGGCTGCTCCGCCGGCGATGGCACCTGTTCCGCCCGGCGTATCTCCGCCGGCCGCTGCGCCGGTAGCGCCTGCTGAACCGTATGCGACACCTGCGCCGATTGCGCCCGCGCCGTATGCGGCACCTGCGCCAGTGGCACCTGCACCTGCACCGGTAGCGCCGTATGTTGCGCCTGCGCCAGTGGCACCCGCGCCCGCGCCGGTTGCGCCGTATGTTGCGCCTGCACCAGTGGCACCCGCGCCCGCACCGGTTGCGCCGTATGTTGCGCCTGCGCCGGTAGCACCGCCCGCGCCGGTTGCGCCGTATGTTGCACCTGCGCCGGTAGCGCCGCCCGCGCAGGATGCGGCGTCTGTCGTGAGCGTCAGCGTTCTTGGCACGGTGCAGCCCATAGCGGGCAAGTCCAGTGTGGTATCGTACAGGCTTGTTACCGCCGACGTCGAATACGTGATCGTGCTGGATCAGCAGGGTATCGACCTCGGCAAGCAGATGCTGAAGCGGACGGTTGAGGTGACGGGTGTGGTAACGGTTTCCGGCGATCAGAAGCTGATTACGGTGCAGAGCTTCAGGCCGCAGATCATAGGGCTGGTGGACGCGATAATCACGCCGGACGGCCGTGTGACGCTGGTGAAGCTGGCCAGCCAGTATGGCACGTTTGTTGTTATCCTGGATGAGAAGGGGGTGGAGCTTGGCAGGCTGCTGAACGGCCGCAAGGCGGTGGTGGTGGGCACCGTGGTGGAAGGCCGCGGCCGCGAAAAGCAGTTTCTGATCAAGACATACTGCGAGTACGGCGATAGAGAATAGTTTTTCGGCAAGCCGTTCGGATCATCTTCTGCATTGCCACCACGCAGAACGGCTTGCCGATTTTTTTTCGCCCGCAAGAGCGTGAAACCCCGAAGAGAATTTCCCCGGAAATCATTTGACATTCCGACGGCGCGGGGCTATAATCTTGACTAAGCTGATAGAGAAGGGGAAAGCTTAATATCTCAGAAGAACCAATATGCTCTCCGAGCCATCTTCGAGCTGGCGAAGCACTATGGGCAAGGCCCGGTCAAGATTTCATTGATCGCAAAGGAGCAGTCCATCCCGCCGCGGTTCCTCGAAGCAATACTGGGCCAGCTCAAGCAGGCCAAGTTCGTCGATTCCATACGCGGCAGCCAGGGTGGGTATTTGCTGTTGCGGCCGCCGGCTGAATTGTCCGTGGGCGAAGTGCTGCGCTTCCTGGGCAGCCCTATCGAGCCGGTTGATTGCTTCACCAGCAACCCGAAGACCAAGTGCGGCCTTCGCGGGCATTGCGTGTTTTTGCCGATGTGGGACAAGGCGCGCAAGGCGTTGCTGGACGTGTACGACAACACCAGTTTTCAGGATCTGATTGACAGCGAGACGTGCAAGGCGTCGGGCGACGTGTCGTATTCCATCTGATCCGGGTGCAGGCTTTTTTTTGCCTGGCATCTCAAGCATGTCGATAGAGATGCTCCTGCCGGTGCTGACGTCAACCGGCCGTAGGGGCCGCACATAATAGTGCAGAAGGCCATCCCGTCGTACGGCGGGATGGCCTTCAAACTTGGTGCTGAATTGCGCGGTGCAGGAACTGAAGCTGGAATTCAGACCGCCTGCGGCGCCACGACCGCCGGCTGGCGATTACAGATCCAGCTTGCCCGGCATGAGGCCCAGAGGCAGCGGCTCCGGCCGCTCGCAGCGGCTCTTGAGCTCGATATGCTTGCCCTTGTCCGACGCCTCGTGCAGGCTCTGCATGATGTCTAGCACGTGGAACGCGAGATTGCCATCGGGCCTGAACGGCCGGCCAGTGCGCAGCGCGCAGGCCATGTCGGCCAAGCCAATGCCGCGGTTGTTGTCAACGTATCCGAACGCGAGGGGAATCTCGCCCCAGCCGCTGCCGGGGCGGCTGACGAACACCTGGCCGCCGAACCCGTTTGGATCGGGCACGCGCATCGAGCCATGGGTGCCGTAGATTTCGATAACGGGGCAGCCGTGGCCCCAAACATCGAAGCTGGTGATGATAGTGCCCACGGCGCCGCACTCGAAATCCATGACGCCGGCGATATGCGTAGGCGTTTCCACTTTCACCTGCTTGCCGTATTTCGGCTGGCTGGTGATCGTGCGTTCGGGGAATGTGATGCGTGTAGCCGCGCTGGCACGCCGCACCGGGCCCAGCAGGTTTACCAGGGCGGTGAGGTAGTATGGGCCCATGTCGAACATCGGGCCGCCGCCGCGCTCGTAGTAGAACTCGGGGCTGGGATGCCAGCTCTCGTGCCCGTGGCAGAGCATGAAAGCGGTGCACGCAACCGGCCGGCCGATCCAGCCATCGTCGATGAGTTTGCGGCAGGTCTGGATGCCTCCGCCCATGAAGGTATCGGGCGCGCTGCCCACCAGCAGGCCCTTGGCATTTGCGAGGTCCATCACCTTCGCGCCTTCCTCGCGAGTGACGGCAAATGGTTTTTCGGTGTAGGCGCATTTGCCCGCCTTCAGTGCCGCGAGGTTCACCTCGGCATGAGCCTTGGGCACCGTGAGATTCAGCACGATCTCGATCTCGGGATCGGCGATCAGCTCCTTCACCGTGCAGGCACGCGGCACGCCAAACTCGGCGGCCTTCGCCTTCGCACGCTCCATATCCAGGTCCGCACACGCTACCACGTTCAATATGCCAAACTTCTTGCTCGCGTTGAAATACGCCGCGCTGATGTTGCCGCAGCCCACAACGCCCACGCTTACCGGTTTGATTGCCATACGGTCTGATCCTTTGCCTGCAATGGGATGAAACAGCAAACGATGCAAGGCAGATAGTATACACTCGGGAACGGAATTTTCACGGGTTTTCCGCTCGCGGGCGCGGCCGCGCGGTGCGTAAACGATTTGTGGGCGCCACACAGCTTGCCGGGCCGATGCCAGGCAAGCTCGTGTGCATACACGCCCCACGAATGCATTGAGATCATTCTTCATATTCCCCTCCTGTCAAAGGCCTGAAGGGCCGAGGTTCCATACAGCCCAAG
>Ga0307379_10010684_pt1 | contig 12127 bp, 9 predicted proteins | sample UN2MG_FD_202237 | JGI IMG/M metagenome (GOLD analysis project Ga0307379, IMG submission 202237) | Soil microbial communities from Risofladan, Vaasa, Finland - UN-2 | ecosystem: Environmental > Terrestrial > Soil > Coastal area > Acid sulfate soil | place: Finland: Risofladan, Vaasa | collected... | reverse complement strand
GTATAACGCTTCTGTTATCTCAGAGTCCGAAGCCCACGCTTTAGCATCCAAATTACCCGAATAAGCCTTGTTGTAAAAAACCGATGTTTCCTTATCGAAAATATCATTGACTCTTTTAGCCTCGGCGCGTATCTCAGCGTCGGGGTTTTGTTTCGCCTCAATATAAATTTCACGCTGGACCTCATACAGCTGATGGCCCAAGTTCATCTTGGCATCCCACATTGCCTTGGTTGTCAGCTGTATTTCTGCCATGTGCCCGTTGGGCATCATAACCCTAAGCTGGCAATCTCGATACCCGCAGGTCATGGGCTCGTCAAAGCGGTTCTTGTAACCATATACGGCCGGATCTTTAATCATCCCAGCGTAGGCTTTTTCAACCGCGGCCTCGTTTTTAAATACGATGGAAGACGCTACCACATCGATTAGCCCCTCGGCCTGGCCGCCATATTCCTTTTCAACCTTTACATCCGCTCTTTTCCGGCTCTTAAACTTGCCAAGTTCAGCTGGTCTAAATTCAGCCTCACCCCCGTATTTTTCCGCGTTATCTTTAGTAAAAGATTCAAAGTCCGGATGAGCATCTTCGGCCTGGCGGTAGATCTCGTCTATGTCGGTAGTCTGCTGCTGGGGATTTACCCGCTCGACCAGGGCAGAGGTCGCTCCTTTTTCTTTAAGGATCTGGACCGTAGTGTTGCCGTCTAATATTTTCAAACCGCCGTCGGGCATTTCAACGACTTTTATCGGGCCTCGCTTTGGTCCTTTGCCGGATAACGCCTCGTCCATCTTCTTACGGCCGCTCTCGAGTTCTTCGGTGCCGGGCTCCCTGTATATTGTCAGCTTTTCGAGCGGCATTTCCTCGGATTCAGATGTTGGCTCAAAAAAGTCTTCAAGACGTTTTTCTTCTTCAAGCCGCTCGTAATCCTTTCGTAATTTAGCGACGGGCACCTGCTCGGTGCTTTTCATTTTAGGCGCCTTGAACGTATTGGGTGTGAATTTTTTTACACGTTCTTTAAACGCTGTTAGGTCCTCAACATTGTTATTTATTTTAAATTCACCGTCCGCGGGCACCAGGAAGGCCACCGTATCAGGACTATTTAATATTTTTAATTCAGTGCCCCTGATTGTTTTACCGCTGAGATTCTTTTCCTTTACGATCTCGACGTCCCTTTTGCTCGGCGCTTTTTTTATAGCAGCGTCAACCTCGGCCAACAGATAAGCCTTTTGCTGTTTAGGCGTAAGGGATTCGGCTTCTTTTTCCGGAATGTCGACCTTGACCTCGGTTTCATCGCCCTTGTCAGTGACTTCGATATCTTTGGCTTTTGGCGCTCCGGGTTTCGGCGGTATCGCTGCTTTTACCTCTGGAGGCTTTTCGGGGATCTTTTCGGCCGCTGGTGCCTTGCTCGGCGCCTTTTGGAATTTCGCTATTTCAGATTCCGTCAGTAGGTGGTGTGCGCCCAGTGAAAAAAGTTCCAATGGTGTATATGGTTTGAATTCACCCTTCTCGTTTACGGTCCCTTCATAGCCGTCCTCTTCAACAAACCGCCCCTTTTCGTTCTCAAAAATTATCTTACCGGCCGTATTTTGACCGACATTCGCTAATTCGGGATCAAAATCCGCTGCCGGCTCTTTTTTAACTTCCTTCGTAAGATCGATAACCGTCCCGTCATCGACCTCCGTTTCCCGCCTGGAGAATTCGGCATACACGCCGGCGAGCGCGTCCTGGGTCTGATCCAGGTTAGCAAAATACTTGCTGTCAACCTTTTTCCTACCGCGGAGCGCATCGCGAAGAGCGACAACGATATCCTTAACAATCGTGGCAAGTTGCTTGCCGACAACCGGATCCGCTTTGTTCAGTTTTTGCCAGAATTCCTTGCTTTTAAACTGCTCGCCCACAAATTCAGCTAAGAATTCATCTTTCGCCCGGGCGTCCTCGACCGTTAAATCCTTCTTAAAACCGAATTTCTTTCGCGCCGTATTCAGCTTGGCCACATAATCATCAAAACCAATCTCCGATCCGCTTGTTAATTTAACAAAAGAATCGTACAAATCTTTATGGTCTTTTTTAAGCCTGTGAAACGACTCGTGTCCTAAAACGACAAGATAGGGATCCTCGGCCTTTTCATTAATGTAAATTTTTCCAGATTCACGATCATGGAAACCATTAATCGAATTGATACCTCCCTCCCCCTTAAAGAGGACGGCCTCGAGGCCGAGGACTTTTTTCCCTATCTCGACAACCGACTTGGCGGGGCCTTCCGGCTCTACCTTGACGGCTATAACATCTTTTTCGCCGGTTGATCTTGTGATTGCCGCTTCAAGCTCTGCCAGGCGCTCTCCCTGGACCTCAGCTGCCGGCGTTTCTTTTGGTTTGATTAATTCTCCCAGGGCTATATATAAAGGATGGTCCGGTTTCATGCCCGAGCGCATTTGCTCAACATCATCAGCGGTTAGCTCACCTTTATCAATGCCCTCTTTGACGATACCAATCGCAATATTCTGGCTTTCCTGCGCAAAATCCGCCGCCGTTTTCTGGCCGCCTGGGCCCTTTTTGTCTGGTAAAATGGCCGTTTTTGCAGCGCCGGCGGTTTGCAGGGTTGCTCCAGGAACACCCATCACCATAAACGCACTTAATGATTGAACTCCCGTATCTTTAAGACGCTCGACTACCTCTTTTCTGGTAGCGTGAGGGATATTGGTCCCCTTAAGGTTGTTATTTACCTCTTTGGCAATCTCGCCGACCGCAATATTGGTAGCTTCCTGTAATTCTTCCTGGGCGGTTTCAATCCCTAAGTATTTGACATACCGCCCAGTGATCTTCATCAGCGCATCACCAAAGGTTTTGCTTTCAATCGCTTTGACAGTCAACCCGCGCAAGGTCTTTGAAAACACCTTTTTAGCACCTGGTATGGTTTTTAACAGTGTGCCTATCTGTGCTAATTCGAGTAAGCTGTTGATCCCGCCAACAACAAGCGCCGCTTTTTCGGCAATCTCCGGATCCATGCCATTGCCGTTTTTGTCCCTAAACTTTTCGAACTCATTAAGGGCCAAACCAGTCTCAATCCTGTAAATGTACTCCGCGGCGCCATACGCCGTTCCAACGGCATACCCCATACCAGCAGCGACCGGTGCTGTTATTGGCGCTCCAGGACCAGACGCAACCGCGGCGATCGTGCCCGCACCAATGGCACCGATAAGGCCCTTTTCCTGGCCTTCGACAATAGCGCCGGCCATAATCGGCGCCATTTCAGCGGCCGCCACAACCGCTCGTTTACCGAAACCGGATATTTTCATCTCCTCGGAAGAAATTTCCTCCATTTCGGCGATTTCTCTCTTTTCCTCTGGCGTAACATCAGCGCTTGCTTTTCCATATCTCGTTTGAAACATCAACTCGCCCAGGCGCTTTTGAGCTAAACCTTTTTTCCAGCCCTCGGCAATCGCCCTGGTAAGATCAGGATCCGGTTCTTGGCTCGACTGGGGATCGTTGTCATAGTCATAATCCAAGCCGCCGAAGGGATCATCAAGCTCGACCTCGTCAACCTTGTACGAAGAGGGAGGGTCTATTTCGCCGCCCTTTTCGCCCTCAATTCCACCAAAAGAAGGATCGCTCCAAAAGTTATCAGGCTTTGCAGCTGGCTCGCTGGGTTTTGTGTCGGGCTCGGCAGCCGGATCGCTGGGTTCTGCATCCATCCAGTCGTCGGGCAATACGTCAGGTGACACCATGGCCTCAGCATCGACCGCCTCGGCGTCCCAGTCGATATCGCTGTAATTAATCTCGATATCGTCCGGCTCGACAGATTCCTCGCTATCCCACACGATTTCGTCGTATCTTAAAACCATTATCGTTTAACCTTTATAGGGATCCATTTTTTGGTTTTTTTGTCGTACCTCTCAATCGATCCATCCTCGTACTCAACCAGGTCCATACCATTGTGCGTCGTGGTTTTCTTGATTTTCTTCGTCTTATCAAATTTAGCCGGTTTTGCCGACGACTTGCCATCTACCGGCGGTTTTTTCGGTATTTTCTCACCCTTTTTCATCTGCAACTTTTCGGCCTCGTGGACGTCCGCTCCGCTGGAAGATAGCTCACCGTGTTCGGTCATATCCAGCTTGCCCTCACCAAATTGCTGATTTATCATCTGCAACTCTTCGCGCAAAGCCGCAATCTGATTGCGGTAGGCCTGGTCTTCTTCCGGCGCCATTTGGCCGCCGCCAGCTGCTATTTCGACTATCTTGGTCGTAATGCCAGCGATATCCTTAAGGATCTCAGCTTTCCGCTTTTTCATGGATATACGATCCTTTTTCCCGGCCGTCGCCTTTTTCTCTTGGTCCTCTTTTTCCTTTGCAAACGCCTTTGTTTTCTCCTGGACCTTTTTTAACCCGGCCTCCTGCTCCTTTTTTTCATTATCAAAGCGCGTCATCAGCTGGTTATATTGCCCGGTCGCGGTCTGTTTTTCGGCCGTTACCTGTTCTTTCAGGTGGGCCCGATACCGTTTGGCCTCGGCCAGCCAAAGTTTTTTCTGTTCATCGTCTAAAAGGTGCCGGTCCTCCCAAATCACCGTACCCTTAAACACCTGGTTAAAAAGATCGGGAAGATCGCCCTTTGATATCTGCTCGACCGTGGCCGGTATATTAATGTCAAACGGATTCCCAGTCGGGTTCGAATCGCTTTTCAGTGTGTTAAATATAGACTTTTCAAACACGCTCCGCGGCGGAAACTGCTGGGCCCCCACCGGCGTTCCTGCCGGGGGTTGCTTAAACGGTGCCGGTTTCGAGTCCTGGATCGAGGATCCCCCGTATCGCGCTTTGGTGACGTCGGCCTCCATTTGCGCCATATCCGGGTTGGCCATGTAGGGCCCCATATCGGTATCGGTGATCGTAACGTCCCGGCCACTCTTGTCGCGAAAGCTCGTTGCCGGGTTAGGCCCGGTATAATCGGTAACGCCTGGGGTCGAAAGGTCCTGCTCGCCCTCTGCCAGTGATAAGCTCGGTCTTAGTTTGGTTACCACAATTAAGCTCCTTACATTTGTTTGTGCAGTCCGTATGCTCCGGATACCGGATCCCTGGACCACACCGAAATCGGTTGGCCGCCCGCTCCGGATTCGCTTGATCTCACGGTTTCGCTCACGGTTTCAGCCCCCTTCATGTAATCCTGCCAGGCGTTGTTATAGGCTGCCATCATCGCGTTGGTCTGCTGCTGGAAGTTGGCATAGGCCTCGGAGCGCTCGAGGTCGAGTTCGGCCATGTGCTCGGAGGTTGCCTGTCTCCCGGCGCCGGCCATTACGTTTTCAAGCCCGGCCCCGTACCCGCGAAGCGCATCGCGCAAGGTCATCCTGCGCACGTTGGGATTATCAGAACTTTTCCCCATAGCTTGCTGGACGGTTTCGCGCAAACGACGCATCCCGGGCGCCGCGGCTTTTTGCGTCGCGGCCTTGATCTTGCGCTTATCGACTTTCGGGCCCACAAAGGACGGAAGGCTCGGCAATTCCGGCGCGGATCCGGATCTAACCGTCTTGGTAGTTGTCTTCGATACGCCCGAGGAACTATCCCCGCCGCCCATGTAAGACGTTCCGCCATAATAAGTCGATTTAGCCGTCGGGCTCGGGCGACTGACCTGAGAAATCATCGGCGTGTCTAAAAATTCCGCCTTTGGATTTGGTCCAACCGGATTAGATACGTCGCCCTGACTTCCGTACCCTTCATATAATTGTAAGTATTTACTGGCCATTTTTCGGCTCCTCCGATTTATAATTTGCTTTCCGACGACGTTTCGCCACTATTTCAGGTATACTTTTTCTGCTTAAAAGATAGTGCCCACAATTCAAAACATCAGGGCAATACCACTGAGCTTTATATTTTCCCCCTACCTGGTTGGCGGGGTTTGTGTTTACCGGCTCCAGGCGCATCGGCTCACCGCACTTGTCACACTTAAGCGCAATCAGTCTCCAATCATTTGCAAAGGCCTGTGTTTCGATAATTGCCTTTGCGTTACGGCCGACCGTAAGCACGATCTTGTCAACCGCTTCCGCCAGGGGGATTTCTTTTTTTTGCAATAACCTGAGAAAATTAACAAAATCCTGTTTAAAACCCAAGCTAAATGCCTCTGTTTCCCTTTCAAAATCTGCTATCTCTTGATCTATTGAAATATTATTTTCCATTTTTATGGGCAAACCCATTGTGAGGTTATTGATTCTCCCCGCTTAACCCACACGGTATAACCTCCTCCGCATGAAAGGGGCGCAACGTCATCAGCGCATAAATATTGGTAAAAATCTGTCCCCTGGCATCTGGATTCCAAGCATTTACAATCAGCCTCGGGGCCCCATGAATAGCACTTATGGTATGCCCTTACTCTAAAAAGACCGAAATAAAGAAGTACTTGATACCATGGTGTATTTACTACATTACACATATATATATCGCCGCTTGGACCGCCGCATGTGTCCCAGTCCCCATTTGTGCATCTAACATAACCGGTTGCGACTTGCCCACAAGCATCCGTAACGGTTATTATGATTGGTCCACACGCACCGGCGCTTGTGTTCAGCGTATTACTTAATCCAGCCGTTTGCGCAACCGCAAGGGTGGCCCCAGTCCCCGTTACCTCCCAGTCATACGGCGCCACACCTCCGGTAACTGCCACGGTGGCCGAATCGCTGACGTCTATGGTTTCCGGACTCGTAACATTGTCCCAGGCAAACGCTGGCGGATCTGCGCAGTCGTCGCACTTCTCAATCAAAACCGAACCATGCGACCCTGTGACCGTCCTGCCGTCCGGCGACTTGCCCTTCATAAAAATATTTAGCTCGATGGCCGGGCTCGCCTCTTCCGGTGCTGTGATACAAATTAACCCGCCTTGAACATTTACGCTAAATCCTGGATACGAACCCGCAAGCGCAACTCCCGTAACCGGGTAGGTGCAATTCGGCAGTATGCAGGTTTCGGCGTTGTCATTGTAACATTCATAAGGTCTGCAATATAAAACCGTTAGTTCGCCTCCGCCTTCTATCCTTGGATCGGGAGGAAGATCGGTTTCCGGAAAATCAAATATCCACGGATCAAACCCCGGAAGAGGGTCTAACCAATATTCCATTTCCGGAAAACTTTCGCCCGGTCCCCAGGGCTTTTTAAACTCCGAGTGTTTTTCCTTATACTGAATATCCTTTGCTTTATCCGAGGTCCTTCTTATATGCTCCGGATACTCGGCGTCGGACATATAAAGACGCTTCGAAACGTCCCGATTTATGGCTTTAGGCTTGCCCATTCTTTTTAGATCGCCGCTTTTTGGTGGTTATCCCATGGACCGGCCTTTTCCAAAACCCCGCCGCGTTGATATCCGGTTCCGGGCCAATATCCTTACACTCAAAAAACTGGTTCATCCTGGCCCCGGTGACGTCGCCGGCCTTAAATTCCCGCGGCGTCGGCTTTACAAGTTTCGCGATCGTGCTCTTTTTCACCGTTCCTCCCATAAATTCATTTGAAACCCGGCTTCGAGCAAATAAAGCTCCTGGCTGGCGACCGCGTTGCTGATTATCAAGGATATTAGGTCGCTGGTCCGATCGACCGTTATCCTGTGGCGCCGGGAAAGCTCGCCGGACGTATTGGCCACCATCGAAAGCGTGGTCGTACCATTTGCGATCGCGTTCTCGTAAAGCGCTAAGGCCATATCACCGGCCGCCTGGGCCTTGCATATTAAAAGGAGCTCATCGAGGTTTAAAAACAGGCCTCCGTCGCTTAATTCTATGGTAATTGAGCTATTTATGGCCGTTGAAACGTCGTTGGTCCCGTAATTTAACTGATAGATAAAGCCGTCATCGATCCCGCCGGCAACCTGGGCGACCGGCGTATTTCCAGACGAGTTGCCGACATTGGCCATACAGGAAAGCTCTTGGGCCGGCGTGTCAAAGCCCCAGGTTTTGGTAACCAGGTCAAACACCGGAAAGACGTTCGGAAGGGTTGCGCTCGATCCGGATACCAGGCCAATCCTTAAAACATTTTCAAATGGATCGTGCTCGAGCCACATTTCGGACTCATAGCCGGATCTGATACATTCGGTTTCGGATGGATCAAAATAATTGCGGATATCATCGGAGATAATAGAGATCGTTCGGCCGTCTGTTGCGCAAACCCCGTATCGGCTCAGGAAAAAGGCCAGGGTCTTAATGGTTTCGTCGGTGGCCGTTGCCGTTAAAACACCATCGACAACCGCCTGGCACTTGGCGTTCATGCTCCCAATCTTAGATGAAAGTACCAATTTGCCGAAAGTGGTTGGAGAATAGCCCTCAAAGATGGTCACGCACCCACCTTCCGGGCCCTTTTCTTCCTGCCAAACGATCATTTCATTATAAAACCGCTTCATTGAAACGATCTTATTGGCTCGCCCGTCGCCGGCCTTTAGGATCCCATAGTCGAATCCATTTAAAACCATGGGCGTATCGGCGCCCGAAACGTAGATATAAGATCCCCAGCGATCAAATGAATAACAACCGCGATCTTTCCAAATACAGTTTGTGGCCGACATACCAAATTCAGATATGTCAAAATAAGGCATAACCAGGATTTCGATAACGGTATCGGCGGATATCTCCGCATCCCATATTAGCTCGTACCAATGGGCGTGATATTTGCTCGTTCCAAACTGCCTCGGCTGGGAAGCCACACGCGGAAACGTGATCCAGCCCGCATTTGACATTCCATTGGTTCCGTCAACATCGGTCCCGACGGTTACCAGGCTGTCACCATCCCAGTATTTTAAAGAGGTTACCTCGGTCCCGGTGGCGTTGGGCGTGGCCCCAGGATCGATATAAATCGCTTCGATCCGATCCGTGGCCGCAATCATAATCTTTTTTCCGGAGGCCAGGGTGTCGATATCGACCGCGCCCGCGGCGTAGGTTTCCCATGTGCTCGTGCCTTCTATCTGGACCTCGACGGCATAGTCGGGCACGCCGTTCCAGACGTTGGTAATCGCGGTCCAGTCGGATGCAAACGTGACGTAATTAACGCGCACCGTGGCCGAAAGCGTGGCGGAAAACTCCAGCCGATACCAGTATCCGCTCGACCCAAAACAATAACAGGGCACCATATCGGTCGGCGCCGTGAAGGTGATCGTCCCGGTCTTTGCCATTGTTTTTGTAGAAGTCGCGGCGTCCAGGGTACCGTCAGCCCCGAGCGTTGCCGTTCCCCAGGTCCCGTCAGATTTTCGATACTTTATGGCCGTCGTAGCTGCGTTGCCGTTCGCGTCATCGACGGTAAACGTAAACGATTTGGCCTGTACGGGTGTCCGGATAAAGACCGCGCCACCAGTGGCAGCGGCGGTGATCGCATCGAATACGGCCTCGTCCGCGTTGTTTTGGGTCGCTTCGTCGGAATAGTCCCAGCCCTCGACCGGAAGGTTCGGGATTGCCGCTCCAGAATTGTGGACATAGAGCTTTTCGACCGGGCTTAGGGTACCACCATAAATCTGGTGCTGGTCGATACCGTTGGAAAATATCATCATATCGTTGATATTGCCCCAGCTGGCCGCGATCTGGTTCGCCCCTCCGGAAAAAATCTCCGCGCCAAACACGCCGGTAACCGGATCGACCGCGTCATTTGTCGCCGCAAGGACGTCGCCGTCGCTCATTTGCGCATAGAAATGTTCTTCATCGACTAAAGTTTTCTGGAATTGGTATAAGGACAGGACCTTATTGGTACTGTCGGCCGTAGAATTGAGCTTGCGCTGGCCGCCGCGTTGCTTAAGGCCCGGGTGCTGGTTGCGCAAATTCAGCATATTGGAAAAGCCGCCGAAGGGCACAGAGGACCTTTCAACTGCGGTCATGCAGCCGCCGCTAAGTGGCTGGGCTTTTATGCTCGTGTACTCTCTTAACATAAACCTATACCTTTAATACGTTGCCGCCCCTGCCCTGGGCTCAAAATCCAAAAACAACTCCTCGACTTCCTGATCCCCGGGAGGACCGGCATTTTCAAGTAAGGTTGTCCTGACAAGGTTATTATAATCTTGATAATCGCTATTTGTGGGTTTGCGCTTAACAAGTGGATGCTCGGCCCGGACCATTAGGGCCGCCCTGGGAGCGATAAGAAAGTGGGACCATTCCGGGATCTCGGGCACCAGGCCGTAAAGATCAGAGGTCGCCGCGGTTTCTGCTGCGATTGTTGCGACCCTGGCCGCCGAATAGTCGGAAATAGTGTCGATCCAGTCCTTTGTGATATTCTCGACTATCATACCATTATAATAATCGGCAACCTTGGGCGCGGAAGTGGAAAGCGTGATCGAAAGCGCTCCTCCGCCCGCCGCCGTCCCGTTGTGTATATCACGAGGCTTTTTTCGATAAACGAGCGTATAGGTCAGGCCTATCCCGGCCATATCCAGGACGAGGGTGTTTCCTACCCGGCGGTATAGGCGCTTTGATCCGTCCGAATCCGCCCAACGCCTCTGAGCTTCGCCGATCTCGTGCACCTTGCGGCCGTAATTGTCCTTAAACCATTCCAGCTTGCCGAAGTCCCAAGGCAAGGTAAAGACCGAATTAACGCCGACCAGGTCGCTTTCACCTAAAAAAAGTCCGGGATACCTGCGCACCATAAGCGCGTAAAGTTCCCGGACAGCGGCGTTAATTTTTTCAATCAGATAATCGTTATTATATCCCCCGAACGTGTCGGTGCCGGCGACTTTCGCCGCGCTGTAATCGCCCAGCGCTTGCCGGAGCGAAGCGTGGAGCGCGTAACAATTCCTATATGTCCCCATCTAAACGCCTCCATTGTGCCCTCCGGAGCTTAAGCGATCTCGTAGTCGTTAATAATAGGCGCCTCTGCCGGCATTGGAATCCCGTAAAGGTGTAAATGCCTGTCTGCGATTTCGCCCTGAATCTCCTCCGGATATTGTTTCATTAAATTCCAGTTATTGGCGACCCACTTAATAAACTGTTTTTTACCCGCCTTTTTATAGCCGTTTCGGAGTCCGTCGAGCATCTGTTCTTCTTTCTCGGCCTCCGCGGCCGCCTTCGCAACGTCGTCCTCGCTGGCTACCGGCTTTCCGGCCAGAGACAAGAAATCATTAAACTTACTTGTCAAATCCATCATTTGGGCCTGGAGCGTTTCGAGCGCGACGTCCTTTTTCTTGCCGGCCTTTTCCAGGGCTTCTTTGTCGGCTATCAGCGCCGCTATTTCCTCGTTATCGCGATCCGGGATCTTATAGGGCTCTTCCAGCCCGATCCCTAACTCCTTGGCATATGCCTGGAGTTGTTTGCTCGGTGACAGGTACGGCGACTTGGTTTGCGCGCGCACCTGGTTGTTCTGGTTAAAATCCATCACTTGCTTGCGCTTAAAGGCCTTATTGCGAGCAATTCCCTCCTCTGCTTTCCGGTCCTCCCCCGCGCCCTCGTCGCCATATTCCAGGGTAACAAGGCCCCGGGGCCCCAGGGTGTTTAGGATGTGCCGGCCGCGAGGATCATCGACTTTCACCTTCGCTCCGGCCATGATCGCAATCGTTTCCCCGATATACTGGGTTTCAAAATCCTCATTTGACGGGTTAAAAAGTATCATTGCCATGGTTCTGCCTCCTCGTGCTCCAATCAAGGTTTAATTATAAACCTGGATTGAAACGGGTTGTTTTCAGGCGTGAAGTCCCGGGCTTTTCCGGGCTGATGCCTGGTTAATAATGTCCGCGGCCGTAAGGCCCTTTTGTTTAGGCTTGACCCTTCTAAAGGTCGAATTATGCTTTCCGCCGACCAAACGCGCCATCCCCGAAGCCAGCTGGTTCTTATCGTCTTTGGTCATGTTCCGGATATTATCTTTCGCGTCCTTGCGGTCCTTTTCCCGAACACGCTCCATATAGGTTGCCGTGTGCTTAAGGCGGGTTGACATATCTACCCGGTGGGTATCGTATTGCTTAAGAGTTTGGATTTCTCGGTTATCCGGAGGCCGAAAGCCGCCCGTTGCCTTATCTTCTACACATAAAATCGGCACCTTGCCCTTATACGGCCGATCGTAGGTAATCACAAAATGCTGATGGCTCGTTTCGTAATGGCAACCGAGCTTAGGGTCGAGCTTCTTCAACTGCTTTAGGAAATTCCGATCCGGTGAATACATTTTCCGCCTCCGGGAATAGCCCGCCCTGCGGAACGTGGCGGGTGTTTAG
>Ga0307379_10010683_pt1 | contig 12127 bp, 10 predicted proteins | sample UN2MG_FD_202237 | JGI IMG/M metagenome (GOLD analysis project Ga0307379, IMG submission 202237) | Soil microbial communities from Risofladan, Vaasa, Finland - UN-2 | ecosystem: Environmental > Terrestrial > Soil > Coastal area > Acid sulfate soil | place: Finland: Risofladan, Vaasa | collected... | reverse complement strand
GGTATCAAACCCCAGCGGAGCCAGGCCCATTCTCGCGGCGTCTCGGTCTGCCGCGGGTCGAGGCGCACGACGGGCACCGGCTGCGTCGGCGCGATGTTGAACCGCGCGGCGAAAGGCGGCACCCCGACCAGGGCAAACTCCTCGGCCACCACGCCGGCCGGCGCTCGAAGCGTGAAGCGTCCGCACATATCGTTATTGTATACCATATAAAGCCGCGACCGGTGGTCGCGCCCGAAAAATGGGGACCGACGTTCCAACCCGAAAAAGTTCCCTGGAACGGTTCACGCACGAAAACGGCGCGACCACCGGTCGCGGCTTTGTGGCGCGACCAGCGGTCGCGGCTTTATCTTGCCCGGACGGAATAATCCTCAGGTCCGGCGCGGCTGGGGGCCGATAGATGCCAATGCGCTACCAAGCGCACTGGACGGTGTGTGCGCGCGCTAAAGGACGGGGGGGCGGCTATGCTCGTTATCGTCAGCGATCTGCACCTGACCGACGGGTCGACCGGGGAAACCATCCCGCCGGGGGCCTTTTCGATCTTCGCCCGGCGGCTGAAGGAACTGGCCGTGGCGGCTTCCTGGCGGGCCGACGGGAGTTATCGGCCGATCGCACGAATCGACGTGGTGCTGCTGGGCGACGTGCTCGACGTGATCCGCTCCGCCCGCTGGCTGGCCCGATCGAACGTCCGCCCCTGGGGGAACCCGCACGCACCGGAATTCGTGGACCAGGTTACGCGAATCACCGATCAGATCCTGCAGAACAACGCCGACGCGCTGGCCGTGCTCCGCGGTTTGACGGTCGACGGTGGGCTCAGCGTGCCGCCGGCGCTGAGAGTGGCCAGACCCGACCACCGTAGCGAAGGCCAACCCGTCCCGGTCCGCATCCACTACATGGTGGGCAATCACGACTGGTTCTATCACCTGCCCGGTCCCAACTACGACACCCTGCGACGGACGGTGATCGAACACATGGGGCTGGCGAACTGCGCGGATCGACCGTTTCCGCATGACATTACCGAGAGCGACGAGTTGCTGTCGACGATGCGTCGCCACAAAGCGACCGCGCGGCACGGCGACCAATTCGACCCCTTCAATTTCGAGGAAGACCGCGACGCCGGCAGCCTCGGCGACGTGATCGTGATCGAGTTAATCAACCGGTTTTCGGCGGAGGTGGAATGGGGATTGGGTGGCGAGTTGCCGGCCGCGACGGTCGTCGGGCTGCGCGAGATCGACAACGTCCGGCCGCTGTTGCTGATTCCCGTTTGGATCGACGGGCTATTGGAGCGCACCTGTCCGCAACCGGCCGTGCGAAAACGGGTCAAGACCGTCTGGGACCGGCTGGCCGACGAACTGTTGGGCATCGAGTTCGTCCGGCAGCGCGACACGTGGAGTCCGTTCGACCTGGTCGACGGGTTGGAGCGGGCGTTGAAATTCAGCAAACGGCTCTCGATCGGTTGGGCCAGCTCGATCGTCGACTGGATCGGGAAGATCTGCGGCTCCTCGGGCAGTTCCTACCACCGGCATGCCTTGACCGAGCCGGACTTCCGCAACCGTCGGGCAAAACACGTCGTCTACGGACACACGCACACGGCGGAAATCGTGCCCCTGGACGCCAGCTACGCCGAAGGATACGTGCTCGACCAGACGTACTTCAACGCGGGTACGTGGCGTCGGGTGTACGGCCGGACGCAGTTGGCACCGGGCGAACACGAGTTCATCGCCTCGGACGTCATGACGTACCTCGCCTTCTTCCAAGGCGACGAGCGGAAGGGCCGGCCGTACGAGACCTGGTCGGGCACCCTGGGGCATCGGTTCGAAGAGATCACAGTTCACCGTATCGACCCCGGCGGAGCGAGCGATGTCACAGGCCAACCTGTTCCGACACCAAGTCTACAAGACCACGCCCCCCACTTCACCACACCATCTGTTAAGCCCGACGCTTTCCCCCCCAGTGGGGTCTGAAGCGTTCCGGCAGCGGATGCGGCAGGTGGGCGCGACTTTCCGGCAAGCCGGCGTGCAGTGCATCTACCTGGTCCACGGAACGTTCGTGGGCACCGACGCCTTGGGCGTCATGGGCGAGTTGGGACGCGTCTTGCCCGCCGCCGGCAAGGCGGTTCGCCGCGCGATCAAGCGGATCGTCGATAAAGTGGCCGGCGAGGCCGGCAACTACACGTCCAACTATGCGCGTTGCCTGGAAACCTCCCTGCACCAAGAGGGCGAGCGGCCGATCCCCGTGCGGCTGTTCCACTGGTCCAGCGAGAACCACCACATCGGGCGCAGCGACGGGGCCGTGCGACTGATCGACGAGATGGCCTCGCTCGAGGTACCACCCGGCCGACGTATCCTGCTTTGGGGCCACAGCCACGCCGGAAACGTCTTCGCCCTGATGACCAACCTGCTGGCCGGCGATCGCCAGGCGGTGGACCGGTTCTTCGACGCCTCGAAGATCTATTACCGCTGGCCCGTCTTCGGATGCGTCGACATTCCCGTTTGGAGGAGGGTCCACGAGTTGCTGGTCGGCAAACTCTCTCCCTTTGCGGGCGTGGGGCTGGACATGGTCACGTTCGGCACGCCGATCCGCTACGGTTGGGCTCCCGGCGGATATTCACGGCTGCTGCACTTCATCCACCACCGTCCCCGAGCGGGCCTGCCGGAATACAGGGCACCGTTCCCGCCGAAGTTCCACGACGTCATGAAGGCCGCCGACGGCGACTACGTGCAGCAGTTGGGAATCGCCGGCACGAACGTGATGCCCAGCGTGTTTGCCTGGCGGGCATGGGTAGCCGACAACCGTCTGCGGCGGTTGCTGCAACACGATTTATCCGAGACCGGCCGACGGGAACGTTTTCAGGCCGGGGCCATCGTTCCCGACGCCGGAACCGCGCTTCTGGTCGATTACGGCCGACCCGAAGGAGGCATCGCCCGACACCTCGCCGGCCACGCCGTCTACACCCGCAAGAAGTGGCTGCTCTTTCATGCCGAAGAAGTCGCCCGGCGGCTCTACGAGTCCGACTGCTCTTGACGCCGGAGTGCGGCTTTTCTACTCTACGGCACCTTCTCTCAAAGTAGCCGTCTCGCTCCGCGAGACGAGGCTTCATCAAAGTAGCCGTCTCGCTCCGCGAGACGAGGCTTCATCTCGCGGAGCGAGATGGCTACAAACGTTCGCGGCCGGTTCCACGGATCAGAATGACCCCTCCATTGGGGGTACCGGCCGGGACATGAGTTGCGAAAGGACCCCCTGGATGAAGTGTCCCCGTTGCTGGGCGGAAAAAGCCTGCCTTCGCGAGGTCAAGGGTTGGAAAGGAACTCTGATGACCTGCCTGCTGCTTAGACCGATGAGGTGCCATCACTGCTACCACAAGTTCGTTGTTTCCTGGTTCTTCACGATCGGTAAGCAGCTCCATCCTCCTCGCCCGCAAATCGCCTCGGCTTCCCTTCAGACGGAACCGTCTCCCGTCGCCGAAGATGCTCTGCGTGAATCCATCCCGTTCAAGCGAGGCAATCGCGGCAGACAATCACGCAGGCCCTTCAAGGCCGATGCGGCCTAAGCGGCGAAGAAGATGCCGGATCTCCCATCACTGGTCGATATCCATTGCCACTTGCTGCCCGGCCTCGACGACGGCGCGGCCGATCGGGACGTGGCCTTGGCCATGGCACGACTCGCCGTGGCCGACGGAATCTCGACCGTCGTCGCAACGCCTCACCAGTCGGGCGGCCACGTGGGCAATCACAACCGGGCGATTTGCACGCTCACCGCCGATTTCCAGGAATTCCTTCGGGAGCAGAACGTTCCGTTGCGGGTGTTGCCCGGCGCCGAGGTGCGGATCGAACCCGAGCTGGTTTCCAAGCTTCGCAGCGGCAAGTTGCTCACTCTGGCCGACCGTCGCAGACACGTGTTGTTGGAACTACCCTCCGAGGTCTGCTTCCCGCTCGATCGGCTGCTGGGCGAACTGGACGCCGCCGGAATGGTCGGGATCCTTGCGCACCCGGAGCGCAACATGGCAATCCTCTCGCAACGGCATCTGTTAGCCTCGCTGGTCGACGCCGGCTGCCTGGTGCAGATCACCTCGGGATCGTTGGTCGGTACGTTCGGGCCGCGCGTGCAGAAGTTCGCCGAGTGGCTCGTCATGCGAGGTTTGGTCCATTTCGTCGGCAGCGACGCCCACGGTGCCAGGACGCGCCGGCCGCTATTGCGCCGGGCGTTCGAGTGCATCGCCCGGTTGGCCGGCCCGGAAACGGCGGCCGATCTCTGCTGCCGCAATCCGGCCCGGGTCGCCGCCGGCGAAACGGTGACGCTCGAATGCCGATCGCCAGGCAATTCACGCTGGATCGACCGGTTTTGGCGCAAGAGGGCAGGTTGATGCTCACGATCCGCCGTCACACGGGTTCCATATTACTGGCCGCGCTGGTCTCGGTCTGTTGGCCGCTCGACCGGCCGGCGCAAGCGTGGGAGGATCAGAAGGTATCCGGCCCGTTCGTCTGCAGGGCCGAATTCCCGTTGTCGGGAATGGAAGGCCTGATGGCGGAGCTTGCCCAAATCCAGGGCGATCTGGCCAAGTATCTCGGGATTCCGCCGACGCAGGAATCGATCGACCTGTATCTGTTTCGGGACAAGCAGAGCTACTCGCGTTTTCTCGAGCAGCACTTCCCCAAAGTGCCGCACCGCCGCGCGTTGTACCTCAAAGGCCGCGGAACAGGAATGGTCTTCGCCTATCGCAATCCCGAGTTCCAGATCGACGTGCGTCACGAATGCACACACGCCTTGCTGCACGCGTCGCTGCCGGTCGTTCCTCTCTGGCTCGACGAGGGGCTGGCCGAGTACTTCGAGGTGCCCGCCGGGGAGCGGGCTTTCGACAATCCGCACTTGACAAGTCTGAAGTGGAATCTCTGGTTTGGGGGAGTCCCGCGGATGGAGAACTTGGAGAGCGTGGGAAGCCTGGAGGGAATGCGGCAGGCTGAATACCGCTCTTCCTGGGCATGGGTCCACTTCATGCTCCACGGGTCGAGAGCGGCCCACGCCGAGTTGGTCGGCTATCTGAAGGACATCCAGGCACATACGCCCCCGGGTCTGCTCAGCCAAAGGCTCCGCCAGCATGTGCCCGGAGTCGAGCAGCGCTTCACGGCCCATTTCAAGAGTTGGCGGCGGTAACGCATCCTCGGGCCGTTCTTGGCAAACTGGGCAAAGGCTGGCGAACATCCCCGACTCCCCAGCCGTCTTTTTTTCCAAGTCGCATAATCGTTGCGACCGATACAAAGAACGATTGCGTTCATTTTAACGGGGCGACACAGAGTTCCTGCACGGTGGCGGGCATCGGCGCACAGGGTGCGCGCCGCGAGATTCGCGAGAGCACCATTCTCCTGCTACAGAACGGGGGCAAGAAAATGAGGAACATGGTTATGGTCAAGAAAATGCTCGTCGGGCTGGCTGTAGTGGGGCTCTGCCTGCCCCAGTCCGTCTTGGCGGCTCCGGCAAGCGCCGAACTCGAGGCGGCCGTGGTCGACGTGGCACTGATGGACGGCGGCAAGCTGATCGGCCGGGTGGTCGATCCTCAAGGCGTCTCCTTGAAGAACGTCTCCGTCTTGCTGCGCTATCAGGGACAGGAAGTCTTGACGACCAAGACGGATCAGGATGGCTGCTTCTCCATCGACGGCCTGCGTGGCGGCGTGTATGAAATCGCGGCAGAAAACGGCGGCGGAGTATACCGTCTCTGGGCCGCCGCGACCGCTCCGCCCTTGTCGGGCCGCGGAGTCCTGATCGTTTCCGGAGGCAACACGGTTCGGTCGCAAGGCGAGTTATTCGGCGGATTCGGATCCATGTCCGGTGCCCTGGTTGTCACGGGCATCGTGGCCACCGCGGTGTCGGTCCCGGTGGCGATCAACAACACCAAGCGACCCTCCAGCCCATAACAAAAAGCCGCGACCGGTGGTCGCGCCCGGAATCGCCACCGGTGGTCGCGCCCGGAATCGCCACCGGTGGTCGCGCCCGGAATCGCCACCGGTGGTCGCGCCCGGAATCGCGACCGGTGGGTGCCACTGGCTGCTTGTCAGCCCGTGCCTTCATGCGGCCTTTCCGCACTACATGCCGGAACTGCGCTGCGCTGGTTCCGGCCTACACATTTGACTGTTTCATGAGTCGTGTGGTTCCCCGGCCAAATCGACCCACGGATTCAGCCGAAGGGCCGGAATGACAGGTCGATGCCCTGGCCGCCCCGCTGGAAGGAACGTAGGGTGGGCACTGCCCACCAGCGACTTCTTGCCCTTAAGAAAGTTGGTGGGCAGTGCCACCCTACGGACTCTCAAGACGTACGCCACCAGCCCGGCCGCACCGGCAGCCAGCAGCACGAGCGACGACGGCTCGGGCACGGCGTACTCGACGTAATAGCCCGAGTTGGTCGATTCGTAATCGCTCTGGTCCGACCAGCCGAACGCGTCGGGCGAGTCGGCCGCGCGGTCCATCTCCAGGACGTTTTCTCCGCCGAGGAAGTTGTTCGGTTCGGGACGCGCCCAGTTGCTGTAATCCCACGGCTCGTCGGTAATCCATCGCCATCCGCCGCCGGGCTCGGCGTAGTCGTCGGCGGTGGTATCTTGGAATCCGCCCAGCCACGCCCGCCATGACGGCTTGGGTACGCTGTTGCGAAGGAACTCCTTTTCGGCTTCAAAGGTGAGCGTGGCCAGATAACCCTGTACGCCGGCGAACACCGACGCCTCGGCCGCGGCCCTGGCCTCGCTCCACCGCAGGCGTCCGGGCACGTAGTTGTAATAGTGTCCGTTCCCGCCCTCTTCCAGCGCCCAAAGAATCGGTTCCGCCCGGATCTCTCCCGCCCCAAGCAGCACGACGCCTACGGCCAGCAGCGGCGACAAGCGAAGCATGATGATGCCCTCCCGCTAGTGCGTTTACGCCACATTCGTAGGGTGGGTCGAGCGCAGCGAGCCCCACCAGCAGCCCTACGACCTCACGACAGCAGCTCTCACGTTGCTCCTATACGTATATTTCAGACATCCACACGCCCATCTCTTGATCGGTGGGGCTCGCTGCGCTCGACCCACCCTACTTCCACTACTTCCACTCGAAGTCCCGTACCGCGGGACGAATGTGTACAATGGCAGAATGCAAATGCAATTAGCGTAAACGCACCCATGAACACCATCGCAACAGAAGATGGCTCGGGCACCACGGTGTACGTCAAGTCATCGAAGAAGATATCTGCATATTGTGCGGGGTTGCTGGAAGGGCTTACCCCTCCTCGCCACCCGAAGGCATCAACGGCAAACGCCTTGCTTCGCAGCGCTGGTGTTAGTTCTGCGCTGTTTGATACTTCATCCAACGCTACAGTCAATAGGCCGCCTCCTTCGCTTCCGCCACTTGGGTCCCAGGAGAATGACCACGTGCGATCTGTGTTCGGCCCGATCGGCGTGTCCGGAAGTCGCTCCCAGTCTGTTACCTCGGTGCCGGCGTCAAGGCTCATAACGCCTCGCCAATAGATCCATCCTGCGTGGCCGTCGTAATTCATGCCGATTCCCACATAGCTGTCGCCGATTGTCGAGAAGTAGCCCAGCATGTTCGTGTAACCAAAATCAGGATTGTTGGCCTGTGCGTAGTCGAATCTGCCCGACGCGGAGAATGGCGTGTCCAAGGTGATCGTTCCGTCAAGGTTTGTGTCAGCGTAGTACTTGACGAATTCTGACCGAGTGAATCTTCCTCCGCCTTCGCCCGGTGACCCGCCGGCGTGCGAACTTTCCTGTCGATACCCGAAGTCGTTCCCGTTGATGCCGGTGCCAAGAACCGACCAACCGGGATCAACGTCGAAGTTTTCCGTTCGGCTTGCACCCCATGCCTGCCCCGCCAAGCCAAGCAACGCTGCCACGACTGCCGTCAACCGAAACATCACACCATCCCCCAAGCAAAGACGGACTCTCCCCGTCAGTGGAAATCAAGGAAACCGGCCCGCATGGGCCGACTACAGACGATCACCCCGGCCAACGGTCAACCGGGATGTCCGACGCTGCCTCGTTAATAGAGAGTGCAGGAAATGCCCCATAGAACTACCCCTTAACGTAACCAAACGCCCGCCCCGTGTCAACCGGTTGAAGAGTACCCCCTCTGAATTCCGAGCCGAAAAGTGCCTCGAATCCGTGAAATCCGGTAGCACGCCGCGCCCCTTTCTGGGTGGCTGCACGATGCGAGCGCTCCATTCCCACCGGAGAAGACAACGGGAAGGGGATCACGAAAGCGCGAAAGGACGAAAAGGCGAAAAGGGAGAAGAAGATGAGAACATCGCTTCGTCCACGTGGCCGCTCACCACGTCCATTCGGCGCCCAAAGAGAGTCCGTGGTAGAAGATTATCCCGTTGGTGTTGATCGTCGTCGGCGGGTTCGTGTCGAAGGTGATCTGTTCGGGGGCCAAGGCCAGCCCGGTGATCCACATGAAATCGTAAGACGCTCGGAGCGTGAGGTTGGGCCGGGCCTGGTAGGTGCCGATGAACCCGAACTCGCCGATCAGCGAGACCTCGTCTTGGCTGGCGACGCGGCGTTCGTTCAGAGTTTCGGTGGCGAAGGGATCGTTCGGCGCACTGGTGACCACGCGACTGACCTGGTCGGAGAAATTGATGGCCGGACCGGCCTTGACCCGAACGCCCCAAGACCACTTGCAGTTCCGCTGGATCAGGTCGGCACCGATCTGGATACCGGCCAGGTCGTTGTGGGTGCGGACGAAGTAGTTCCCCGAAAGCATGCTGTCGGCGACCAGATTGCCGTCGTCGTCGAAGACGTTGATCCTCCCGCGACTGGCGAAATCGAACTGTTCGTCGATCGACAGGTACCGCAGGCCGAACAGGAACGAGAAGAACTGGCCCGACTGACACTCTCGCCGCCATCGGCCGTTCGGTCGAAGCACGAGGCGGTTGCGGCCGCGGGGGCGGAGCCAGACGTTCAACTCGAAGTTGTTGATGTCGGAATGGTAGGTCGCGGTCTGCTCCAGCGCCCGGCTGAAGCCGCCGACGTCGGCGGGAAAGGGCGTAAACAGGTTGCCGGCCACCGCCCGCGGCACTTGGATCGCCTCGCCGGGATTGTCCGGATCTTCAATCGTGGCGTTGTAGGTCACCGCCTCGCCGAGGGCCGATACCGTGTCACGCCAACTGTTCATTCCCCAGTAGGAAAACTCCAGAAACTGGTCTCGATTCTCGGTATCCCGTCCGAGGTAACGTCCCACGGTGGTCTCGTATCCGGCCGCCACGTCGAAACTCAGGTTCGTCGTGCCGAAGTTCCCGATGAAAAATCCGGACGCGGGAAGCAATTCGAAACTCAGCGGCGTTGCTCTGGACTTGGTGCGATTCAAGACCCGAATGCCTTGGTAGATGTAGAAACTCGGTGGAGCACAGCTTCCGCCGCCGCAGACTTCACAACCTGCACCGGTCTCCGACCAATCGAACCCACAGCCGTCCGGATGGGCAGATTCGAACTCTGCGCCGGAATCCCCTTGATCCTCGAAGGGCACCGGGAATATCGGCTCAGGCGTGGCCGCTTGGCTGCCCGTTGTCGGTCGATCGATCGGTGCTCGTCTTATACTCGGAGTCGCCGGCGGAAACTCGGCCGGGGCCCTCGGCGGAACAATCTCTTCGACCGGCGGCCGGATCGACGGAGGCGTCTCGGGAAAAGTCGCCGGCGGGGTAATCGCCGGAACCGAAGGCGAAGCCCCGTTTCCATCCGTCGGCGGAGCTGTCGGAAGAATCGTCGGCGGAGCTGTCGGAAGAATCGTCGGCGGAGCTACCCTGGGAAGCGTGACCGAAGGTTCTGCCGCAACCGGTGGTGCGAGCCCTTCCGGAGTCGTCGATGGTATTGCCGCCGGCGTTGTCGGTAGGGTCGTTGCCGTAGCGGGTGGTGAAATCTCTTCCAAAAATGTCGGCGGGGAGATGGCCGGGATTGCCGGCGGCTCGTCGGGTGGTCGAGCCGGCTGGGCCATGATCCGCGTGGCGAAGATCAGGCCAACCACACCCAAAACCAGTAGTATGCCCCTTATTCTGTGCTTCACCAGATTGTCCTCCTTCACTCGCCGGTCTGTGGTTGCATCACGACACACCGACCGAACGGTTGCAGAACTGCACACCTGCCTAATCGGCCAACGGCCGCCGGCAGAATAATAATATTCGTTAAAATCGCCTGACAATTCGCAGATTTCTGGACCGGCAAACTCGCCAGAAGTCCCCTAGTTTCCGGCATAATGCCCATAGCCCCTAAAACCCGTCTATGCGCGTCTTCCGGAACACTTGGGGCCAGATTAAGGGGTTCTCTCGCTCGCGGGCGAAAGAAACAATGTCGGCAGGTCGTCTACCATCAACCACGAATCACAGGTTTCACTCATGACTAAGCCAATTGGGTCGCTAATGGCCACCGGTACGAAGTTATGGCTCGATTCGATCGATCCCGATCTGGTACGCACCAATCGCGCGGCAGGTGCCACCGGAGCGACGTCCAACCCGATCATCGTCGCCGATTTGCTCGCCTCCGGGCGGTTCGACGATCAGATCGAGCGGTTGGTCGCCGAAGGACGGGATGATGCGGCCATCGCCTGGGAGATGACCGACCGGCTGGTCCGCGACGCCCAGGACGTTTTCCTGCCCGTCTTGGAGCAAACCGGCGGCAACGACGGCTACGTCAGTTTCGAGGTCGACCCGCTGCTCGAAGACCCCGAGCTGAACCTGCCCTATGAGCGGCGCGTGGAACAATACATCGAACTGGGCCGGAAGTGGTCGGCCGGACATCGCAACCGGTTGATCAAGGTGCCGGCCACGCCGGGCGGTTTGGGCGCTTTGGAGGAGCTGGTGGCTGGGGGGGTCGCCGTCAACGTGACGCTGATTTTCACCACCCGGCAGTATCGCGAGGCCCGAGAAGCCGTCTGGCGCGGGGCACGGCGCAGGGCAACGTTGGACGATTTCAAGAGCGTCTACAGCATCTTCGTCTCCCGGCTGGATGTCTATACGGAAAAGGCGGTCCCGGAACTCTCCCCATCGGCCCAAGGGATGGTCGGCATCCTCAACGCCAAGCGGATTTGGGCCGACAACCGGGACTTCTGGTCCCAACACCCGACCCGGTTGGATCAGGAGATCGTCTTCGCCAGCACGGGCACGAAGAAGCCGGACGATCCGCCGTGGAAGTACGTCGAGGCCTTCGCCGGCAGCGATATCCAGACGAACCCTCCGGCCACCAACGAGGCGGTTGCCCAAAGCGGCCTGACGTTCACCAGGCAAGTGGATCGACTTCCCGCCGAGAACGTGATCGAAGAGATCGACCGGCTGGTCGACATGCCACGACTGGAAGAAACGTTGATGTCCGAGGGCATCGAGAAATTCGCCACGCCGCAAAAGAACCTCCTGGCCCTGGTTGCCCGGCGGAGGCAGACGGTCGCGGCGGGTTGAACGATTCGTTCGGAGGGCTTACCTTGCCCGCCGTTGCTTCGCACAAAGTGGACCTGTCCCTTTGTTTGTGGCGGTGATCCGAACAAGACGGCCGATCAGGTCGTCCTCGCCGCGCAGTTCCACCGGGGTGTAGCGTTCCGAGGTGCCCAGCAGCCATCCGGGTCGGCCTTCCAGACGGGTCTCGACCAGCACCTGCAACTGCCGGCCGCAGAGACTCTCGAAATAACGCTGCCGTAGACGCTCCCCCAGTTCGGACAACGCTTCGGCGCGCTGCCGTTTGATCGCCTCGGGTACTTGACCGGGCATGTCGGCCGCCGGCGTGCCTTGGCGGGGGCTGAAGCGAAACACGTGCAGCTTCGAGAAGCCGATGTCTTTCACGGCTTGGCAAGTGGCTGCGAAGTCCTCGTCCGATTCGCCGGGAAACCCGACGATCACGTCGGTCGTCAACGCCGGGTTGTCCAAGGCCTCGCGGACCTGACGGCATCGCTCGGCAAACCGCCCGGAAGGCCATCGCCGCCGCATCCGCCGCAGAACCGCATCGGAGCCGCTTTGCATCGAGATGTGCAGATGAGGGCACACGCGATCGGAGTGATCGGCAATCGCGGCAATCAGCTCCGGCGTGACCTCGGCCGCTTCGATGCTGGAGATCCGCACGCGGAATTCTCCGTCGAGCCGGGCAATCCGACGCACCAACGCCGCCAGGTCGAGCTGCTTCTC
>Ga0307379_10010682_pt1 | contig 12128 bp, 8 predicted proteins | sample UN2MG_FD_202237 | JGI IMG/M metagenome (GOLD analysis project Ga0307379, IMG submission 202237) | Soil microbial communities from Risofladan, Vaasa, Finland - UN-2 | ecosystem: Environmental > Terrestrial > Soil > Coastal area > Acid sulfate soil | place: Finland: Risofladan, Vaasa | collected... | reverse complement strand
ACTCAGGAGGGAGAAGTCTGTGCTTGTCGTACCCGGAGACCACTTCGGCATGGATGGATACCTGCGCATAGGAACAGGCCCGCCGAAGGACTACCTCCACGGAGGGTTGGATCGGATAGACGAGCTCCTGAGGGAGATCAAGGCCGAGGGTTCGGAATAGGCAACCTCGATAGATCAATGCCTTCTCGGTGCAGAAACCCTCAGATTGCGAAAGAGCTATCCAACGCGTTTCAAAGCCAGCTCGAGTCAACCGGCGCCATCCGCGTGAGTCCGAGGGCTCACATGACGCCCATTTCTCAGGGGCATATCGGCATGGGTAGCCCATAAGGCTAAGGCCTACAATGGAGATTGCCTAAGCTGGGAGGAAGTGGTCTGAGGACTCTCATTTTGAGCGTCAAGCCATATTCGAGGATTCTTGCCCTATTCGTCATATTCGCTTCGGTGTACGCCGTGGCATTGGTCTTTGAGGACCAGGGCACGATCTCGGAGACATCCTTCGTTTCCGCTCATACGACCCTGCAGCTGCTCTCCATCTCAGCATCCCTCAGTATCTTCGGCATACGATGGACCGCAGGACGCCTCACGAAAAACATGCAGAACATCGTCATCGGCGGCATCTTCCTGACGGTGGGGTTGCTGCACCTGTTCCATGTGTTGTCGTTTCCTGGGTTGCTTGAGTCGTCCTCATACAGGATGTCTGAGATCTCAGTGCACTTCCATGCGATTGCGAGATACAACATGATCATCGCATTGCTAGTCGTGGCATTCCTGCCCTTCCGAAAACCGGCAAGTGCCTCTGATTCGGCAATCACCCTGTTCGGTTGCATCGTCTTCGTCCTCTTCTTCGCATCATTCGTGATGCTCCGGATAGCGTCTCTGCCGGCGATATACCACGAGAACGGTGACTTGACGCAGTTCGGTGGGGTTCTTGGGTTCACAGCCGTCGTCTTGTTCAGCCTCGGTGTAATAAGATACTCGCATCTCGGCAATACTCTCAAGGAGAAGACCTACAACTATGTAGCAGCGGGACTCCTGGCATGTCTGTTCGCAGAACTTGTCTTCGCGCTCCACAGTTATGCATTCGACTCAGTCATCCTGCTTGCGTATTCCTTTGAGTTCATCGGGTTCCTGATCTTCTTCTTTGCTTTGCTGAAGGAGTCTATCGCGCAGCCTTTCGAGAAGCTCGTATTGACGAGGCAGATGCATGATGAAAGCCAGATGGACATCAAGTCCAAGATCAAGGAGATCGAAGATGCCAGGTCCAAAGCTCGGACGCATTTTGACTTCATGGTTCACGACGTCTCGAACATCATCTCTCCAATCGTGCTACAGGCTGAGATGCTCATGATGGATGGCGGGCTCACACCTCAACAGGAGAGGCATGTCGAGAAGATACTGAACGGGGCAAGGAGAGGAGGGACATTCGTCAAGAACCTCAAGCTACTGGCAAACGCTGAATCAGTCCCTCCCGAGGCGTTCGTTGGGATCGACTTGGGAGCTGCCCTCCTCACGACGGAGGAATTCGTGAGGGAGACTCATCCGAACAAGAATGTCTCCACGACCTATGTCGGCCCGGTCGACACGCATGCAATCGCGCCTGGGGGAGAGCATATAGAGAACGTCCTACACGAGATCCTGAAGAATGCGGTGGAAACCTATCCCGGAGAGACGGTCAGATTCTCAATCGCCCTGAAACAGGTCAGGAAGGAAGGGGGCAAACCATACTGGCAGATATCGATCACCCAGCACAACCACGAATTCCCTCCAGAAACGCTTGCGGAGGCCAAGGTCATCTTCGACCCAAAAAGGGGCGTCTGCAGGGGGATCGCCTCAGAATTCGCATTCTACGTGTCGATCGTGAGTCACTTCGGAGGACGACTCTGGGTCGATAATCTCCGAGAAAATGGGAAGAAGAGCTCACGCGTGACGATCGAATTGCCGAAGGTAAAGACAGATATGATGTGAGAGGTGGAATTACATGGTTCTGCGCATTCTGATCGTCGACGACGAACGACCCATCATCGAAGTGCTCATAGAGATATTCGAGACGAACGGTTACGAGGTCGTGGGCTCGGCGACGAGTGGCGAGGACGCGTTGAGCAAGTATGCATCTCTCTCGCCATACCCGGACATAGTGATCATGGATCACAGGCTGCCGATGAAGACCGGTCTGGAGACGATGAGAGGCATCCTTAGGATGGATCCCTCGGCCAGGGTACTCTTTGTCAGCGCGGATTCTTCCATCCGAAAGAATGCGCTTGCTGAAGGAGCAGCAGGCTTCATCCTCAAACCGTTCGATATGACCTAATTGCTGGGCTGCATCCAGACGGTAATGACGAAGGACGACCGATTGGGTGAAACCACTATACCCGGACGCTGACAGAGAACTCACCCTCCAACGATGGCTGGAGATGCGATTGCAGATCTGAAGCTCAGACTGCCCCCATCACTTCATCTGCCGCGCGCCATCGCGACGAACACAGTCGCCATGATGGCGGGTACTGGATGCATCCCCAGGCCTATGTTATTCAGAGCGAGTTCAGTTCCCAGTCCAGACCGGAGCTGTCCACGCCGTCAATCCCTCGACATCCCCGTTCAGAGGTGAGACGGTGGTCACGCGCACGAAGAAGTATCGCGGCGCGTCCTCCCCGCTGAGTTCTATGTCGAGGTTGGGAAAGTTGCTGCTCATCGGCTCGAAGCTCGCGACGGTCTTGTTCCCGTCCGAGACTATCTCGATGAGCGTGATCTCATCGCCCGCACCGTCAGGGTCGTATATCCGCAGCGAGGCGGTGTAGCTATCAGCACCGCGCTCCGACAACTCCGACCCCATGACGGCTCCGTTCACGGTGAAGTATATCTCGAGATTCCCGTCGAGGGTCGCGTATCCTCTGCCCTCCCTCATCGCCTCGTACAGGTTGTCGCGGGTCAGGCTGGGAGCGAGCAGGACCGTCCGTATGCCCAACGGGGATATCCAGTCGCCGTAGTGGTCGTCCTCGGTCGCGGTCGGCATCACGTGCCATCCGGCGTCGAGAGCCTTGACGTAGCTCGAGTCGCGATATCCCCAGTTGTAGCACTCGAGCATGCCCATGCCCGCGTCTCGCTTGTCGGTGCAGAAGTCGAACTGGTAGAAGTCCCAGCACACGGGGCAAGCGTACGACAGGGGATGGTTCCACTGTCCGATCGCCCCGGGCTCGCTGGCGATCCAGTCGTATATCCACGGAATGTACGAATCGCCTGTCATGCGGTTGCCCTCGTAGTACGCCTGCGGTGTGTCGCCCGATTTTGGCGCGAGCGTCTCCGTGCCGTAGATATTTAGCTCGTTTATCCCTGGCAGATAGTATTCGTATCCAGCCATGGCGACGAACTCGCCGTCGACCGTGTGCGCGTTTGCGGACTCGAGCGTGGCCTGCCACTCGACCTCCGTCAACGGGAAGTAGTGATCCGTTATCGCGAGGAAGTCCGCGCCCCTCGTCTTCGCCTCGGCGTATGCATCATCGGGCAGTGCCGTGCCGTCGGAGTATGATGTGTGCGAGTGCAGGTCGCCGAAGTACAACTTGTATTCGACGTCAGCCTCCTCCGCCTTCATTGCGAGCGATGCGCCGCAGTAGAAGCACGGGCCGATCATCACAATCACTAATGCCAAAGACAGTACCGAATAGCCCTTCCTGAACATCATGTCTAATAGTCCCCCCAAAGCTGGCTGCACAGGGCATATCGCTGCCGCTATTTATTGATACTGACTTAGGCAGATAGTTGCCCATGAAGACCAGTCTCGAAACGAGATGACGCCGAGCATGAACGGACTGAGGTAATGCGGACCGTTATGATTCACAAAGGGGCCTCCAAAGTTTTCAGATTTGTACCATAAACGCCTTATCTGCTCACGCAATGGCCCTGCCAGACCATCCAGCAAGAAGAGTGGAGGGGCATAAGATGAGAAAGAGGACATCGGGGGTTTTGTTGTTCGCAGTATTCGCCACGATGGCGATATGTGCGCAGAGTGTGATAGCTGGACCAGTCCAGACGCTGACGGCTTGCATCAAGGAGGTTCCTGGAGAACCCTTGGGCACGGCGGTCTACTCGTGGTGGGACGACGAGACGCGGAGGCTTGAGATAACCGTCGCAGGTGTGGAGCCGGGAGCCACATACTGCATCTTCATCGACAAGGAGAGGCTGGACGCCAAGCTCGTCGTCGATGACACTGGAGCAGGTGCGCTTAGGCTGGACACCAGATGGGGAGATGTCATACCCGCAGTCGAGTTGGGATCGAAGATATCGCTCAAGGACTGCGCAACGGGCATCGCCCTCTGTGGGTCTTTCAAGTAGGACCTGACGACACAACGAGCCTGGCATTTCGCGGTCGGACAAGGCCGCTTTGTCCGGCCATGAAACCATTTAACCATTTCTCTTGAGATACACCCGATGGCAATGACGAAGAATGTCCATCGTCTGTCGAGATCCCTGCAGAGGATTCGGATTTCGATGGCAAAGTTCTTGTCACCGCAATGAGTCAGGTGAAGAGGGAAGGAGTTCGTCGCCCACCTCATCGGAGACGGTAACAATGATTCTGGGGAGGAAGATATTCGCGCTTTTGCTGTGTTCGATTCTAGCTGCAGTCTCTTTCAGTTCGTGCTTGGGGGAGTCACAGGCTGCTGCGGACAAATCGATGCGCAGCGCTGCAACGGGCGGGATGACACCAGGTGAAGAGGAACTGCTTGGATTGATCGACGTCGATAACGCGTGGGCGCACCTCGAGTATCTCGCCAGCCTTGGTGAGAAGGTCGCTGGAACACCGCAGGAACTGTTCGCTCAGCAGTATGTCTACGACAGCATGATGAGCATGAGCCTCGATGGTCTGGACATGGAACCGTTTTCCACCTCGAGTTGGGCGCATCACGGGACGACGATGGACATAGTCTTGCCTGAGGCCGCGGAGATTCAGACGACGACCTATGGTGGCTGTTACTCGATTTGGGGGACAGAGGATGGCGTTCCCTACCACTTCGGCAACTCGAACAACGGCATGACGCTGATCTCACCGATCGTCTACGCAGGATACGGGACTGCGGGAGAACTCGATGCCATAGGTGACCTTGACGGTGCGGTCGCTCTCGTTCAGAGAGAGGACACCGTGATGCCGTATCCCAGCGTCACCATCGAGGAGGTCGCGCTCCATGGAGCTGCCGCCGTCGTTTTCTACGGATACTACAACGGCTATCCGGATTCCGACGGCATCAAGCAAGATGGAGTTGGGGGTTCGCTGCCCGCGTTCTCCATTTCCAGAGACTCGGCACAGCGGATCCTGGACCTCACAAAACATGACTCCGTCATCGTCCAGATAGACGGTTCGGCAGACCTATTTTCAGTAGACAACGCGCAATCTGTGAACGTCGTCGGCTACCTAAATGGTGCAGCCCACCCTGACGAGTACATCGTTATCTCTGCCCATGTTGACACGTGGTGGTCGGGGGCCAATGACGACTGCTCCGGAGTGGCGGCTGTGCTTGAGTTCGCCAGGCTGTTCTCCGAAGCGAGGGCACGTGGCGCATATGTGAACGAGAGGACTCTTGTGTTCTGCTCGTTCGGCGCCGAGGAGTTCGGCGGGCCTTCCGATTGGTACAGTTGGATGGTCGGGTCCTACGAGTTCGTGTGTTCTCATCAGGAGATTGCCGACGGGCTCGTGTTGAACCTGAATGCGGATATGATAGGGTTCGATAAGACGAACGGACCGTATTGGCTGGAGAACACCTGGGAGATCAACGATTTCGTGAAGGAGGCGATCACAGACTCCAAGGTCGATGCCACGTGGTGCAACCCGGTCTATCCATACACCGACGCATGGTCGTTCGCCGCAATAGCTGGTGGCTCGACCGTTCAGGCATCATGGGTTGAAGGATGCGATGCGTACTATCACACACAGTTGGATGACATCTCACAATCGAGTGCCGAATCCATCCGTGACATACTCGAGTTCTATGCGCTCATGGCGATGAGATCGGACCGAACCTTGGTGCTCCCAATCGACCTCACGCCCACCATCAACTGGATCTCGAGCAATCTTAGATCACAGGCACCATCGGTTCCGTCCGAGGCCGAACTGTTCGACAGGGCGTACGCAGCCTTGAGGGACCTCCGGGACGAGATGATGAGCATCAATGACTACGCAGACGGCCTGCAATCGGCATACGAGGCAGCCGTGACGGACGAGGAACTGGAGGACATCAGTGCGGAGGCGGAAATCCTCAACCAAGCGCTCATCGGCGCTCGCCGCCTTGTCAACTCCTGGTCCATAGGCCAAGGTGGTTCGATGGGGTCGTGGGATGTCTTCCTCCGCACGGGTCAACATGTCCATGACTACGTCGGATTGAGCGACGCAATCACGGACCTTTCGAGCGGTTCCACAAACAACGCTATCAGCGCGCTCCAGGGCATCTACACAATGGATTGGGCGCCGTTGTGCAGCCTCGAGACTTACGAACTGGTGATGAGCTGGATGATCGACGACGAGATGTACTGGGCCGACGATTTCGACCAGCAGCAGGAGTACTTGGACGTCTACTGGGTGTACCTCGGGCTCGCGGGCGAGACTCTTGCCAATCACGAAGCGCAGAGCATCCTTGAAGACATGAGGGACGACTTGCTCATTCCGTGGCTGCAGGAGGACCTGCTCACCCTCGAGTGGGCGTGGATGGAGGCGGCAGAAGTCCTTGCTCAGGTTCAGTCCTGACGCTCCACCAACCTATCCTACCACAATGAAATATCGATCCATCTGCACTTCTGGGAGTGATTCCGCTCATGATTGAGGTCGGGCAGCGGCTGCATCGTGGCTGCCGAGGATGCCAGGAGTGGAATGCGCCGCCCCGGTAAGGGCTCGGGCGGAGGCTACCACCACGATGACCGCGACCAATGCCACCATCATGATCAAAGCGAGCGTTGCGCCTCCAGACGATTCAGACGACACAACTGCCCCGTCCACCGATGCATCGGCCCCTCCGGCTCCGCCGTAGGCTCGTGTCGATTCGGCGATAGCACAGCAGTCGCTCGATAGAATCCTGGCAGAGACACGAGTGCACAACACCTTTTTATTCCCGAAGCCCATTTTACGCCAACTGGGATGCACGCGGGACCGCCTGACCGCTTTTGACTTCCTTGTGGAGGCAGGATCATTTGGCATCGATAGCTCATGAACTGGCGAAGAAGCAGAAGGAGATCTCGGTCTCCGAGTTCTTCGAGAAGAACAAGCACATACTCGGCTTCGATTCACTGACAAGGGCGCTCATCACGGCCGTCAAGGAGTCGGTCGACAACAGCCTCGACGCCTGCGAGGACGCGGGCATCCTGCCGGACATCTTCGTCCAGGTGACGAAGGAGAACAACAACGACTACAATGTCGCCATCGAGGACAACGGCCCGGGCATCGTCAAGAAGCAGGTGCCGAACGTGTTCGGCCGGTTGCTCTATGGCTCGAGGTTCCACACTCGGGCACAGCGGAGGGGGCAGCAGGGGATAGGTGTATCGGCAGTCGTCATGTACGCGCAGATAACCACGGGCAAGCCCGCGAAGATAAAGTCGAGGATATCCGACGAGGACGTGGCGTACGAGTGCGAGCTCGTCATGGACACCAAGAAGAACAGGTCCCAGACAGTCAGGGAGGACTTCGTCATCTGGGAGAAGGAGCACGGCACGCGCATCGAGGTCAACCTCAAGGGCAAGTACGTGCAGGGGAAGCAGTCCATCTTCGAGTACCTCAAGGGCGTAGCGATAGTCAACCCGCACGCGAGGATCACATTCATACCGCCAGATGGTGGCACTATCGTCTTCGAGCGGGCGACGGAGGAGATGCCACCGCAGACCAAAGAGGTTAGGCCGCACCCGGAAGGGGTCGAGCTGGGCGAGCTCCTGAACATGGCGAAGTACACGGAAGCGAAGAGGATGACCAGCTTCCTGAACACCGAGTTCTCCCGCATATCGCTCAGGGTGGCGAGAGAGATACTGGACAGCGCCGGGATATCGCCGGACCAGAGACCGACCAGGATGACTCTCGACCAGGCAGGGGGCATCATCGACGCGGTCAAGAAAGTCAAGATAATGTCGCCCGAGACGGACTGCCTCTCGCCGATAGGCGAAGGGCTCATCAGGAAGAGCCTGAAGAACGTGCTCGGCGAGACGAAGGCGTCGTTCTACGCCCCACCGATCACGAGGGAGCCGAAGGTATTCGGCGGAAACCCGTTCGTCGTCGAGGTCGGCATCGTCTACGGTGGGCAGCTGAACAAGGAGGAGGCCGTGCAGATCTACCGGTTCGCCAACCGCGTGCCGTTGTTGTACCAGCAGGGGGCATGCGCCACCACCCAGGGCATAGAGAGCGTCGATTGGAGGAGGTACGGTCTCGAACAGCGTGGCGGCAAGGGCATACCGTACGGCCCAGCAATAATCCTGGTGCATGTGGCGTCGACGAAGATACCTTTCACATCGGAGTCGAAGGAAGCCATCGCGAACGTGCCCGAAATACGTGAGGAGATAGAGCTCGCGCTCAAGGCGTGCGCGAGGAAGCTCAAGACCCATCTCAACAAGGCCGAGAGGAAGAGCAAGACGAGGGTCAAGTTCGAGATCGTGCAGGAGATCATCCCGATGATAGCGCAGAAGAGCGCGAAGATCGTCGGCAAGCCGGTGCCTGACATCGCTGGCACGATCACGAAGATAATGAACGTCGTCTGGGTGGAGGACGAGGTCGTCTACGACAAGAAGAAGCATCACGTGTCTGTCAAGCTGTACAACTACACGCCGAAGTCGCAGAAGCTGCATGTGCACATGGTGCTGCCGTTCGACAAGGTCGACGAGAAGAGCCTCACGGCCGCGCCATCCGAGGTGCGGGACGGCACGAAGGTGACCTGGGACATCAAGAAGATCGCCTCCACGGAGGTGTTCGAGCTGGCGTTCGACATGAAGGGCGTCGACAGGGACGACTACGACGACAACGAGGTGTTCGTCAGCGGCATAGACCCAGCGTCGATCATAGGCGCGGACATACTGCCAGGGGACTGGGATCTCGAGCACATCACGATCACTGAGGACAAGGCGGTCGAAGAGGCCTCGGAGAACGGGGAGATAGACTACGACGAGGGTGCGGAGGTGATAGACGATGAAGAATGAGGAGCGTCACCTGAGGGCGGTCGACAAGCTGACGGAGCTCGCGGCCGACATCTACACTCAGCTGGACGAACGCAAGATACCGAAGATGTCGATACCGCTGAGGACCAAGAGCAACATCAAGTTCGACAGGCGCTCTGGCGTATGGAAGTACGGCCGTGCAATGGGCGTCCGCTCCGCGAAGAAGCTGACCGGGGCGCAGATGCTCCTGCGCACTATGTACATGCTGGAGTTCATGGAGGAGATGATCAGGAACAACAAGAGCTCCACGCTCAGGGAGATGTACTACATATCCGAGGGGTGGGACAAGGCGAAGTTCTCCGCCCAGGACGAGTCGAACATGCTGGCCGAGGACCTCGAGATCATAACCACCTGCATGCGCGAGGACTTCAAGCTGCGTCCCGAGGAGGACGGCGCGAGGGTCATCGGCAACATCACGATACAGGAGACCGACAGGAAGGGCAAGAAGAAGAAGATCAACTGCCGGGACGATGTCGGCGACTCGGGGTACGGAATACCCTACAATGTGGAGAAGGAGAAGATCACGTTCGTCGACTGCGACGCCGACTTCATCGTGGCGATCGAGACGGGCGGTATGTTCGACAGACTGGTCGAGAACCGGTTCGACGAGGAGTACAACGCTGTGCTGGTGCACCTGAAGGGCCAGCCCGCGAGGAGCACGCGCAGGTTCATGAAGCGTGCGAACGAGGAGATGAAGCTCCCGGTTTGCGTGTTCGTCGATGGCGACCCATGGAGTTTCAGGATACACGCGTCGCTCGCCTACGGCGCCATCAAGACCGCGCACTTATCGGAGTACCTCGCCACGCCGACGGCGGAGTACATAGGTATCACCGCCTCGGACATACTGAACTACGATTTGCCGACGGACAAGCTGAACGACAGGGACATACAGGCGCTCAAGGCCGAAAAGACGGACCCGAGGTTCAACGACCAGTTCTGGAAGCACGAGATAGACCTTATGCTCGAGATCGGCAAGAAGGCAGAGCAGCAGGCGCTTGCGAAGTACGGCCTGGACTTCGTCACCGACACCTATCTGCCAGAGAAGATGACGGAGCTCGGCATAATGAAGTGAGGGCGCTCAGCCGCTCCACGAGCACAGGTTGTCCCCGGTGCCCGTCGTCATGCCGGAGCTGCCCATCCACATCATCCGCTCTAGCGTCTGCACGACCCTGTATCCCCTCGACAGTGCGGCGTCCAGCGCGTGACGCCTGTTGCTGGGTATGGGCACGAGGATCTCCGGTGTGCCCGCATCCGCTGCGAGGTCCTCCGCGGACGCAAGCATGGCATCTAGTACGATATCGCCGAGGCCAGGTCGTATCCCGGCGCACCTGATGGATGAACCGCGCATCTCCTCCCGCCTCGTCACCGTGTGTACCGTGCAGAACCCGCAGTACTTGCCGTCGACCTTCGCAAACAATGTGTCGCCGAACGAGAACTTCCTCGTCGTCTCGACCTCGGCGGTGTAATCCAGCCCGGTGCTGAGCGAGTTCGAAACCGCCTTCACGCTCGCGAGCATGTGCCTCTCCACCGAGCCTTGTCCGGAAAGACGGTCGAACGAGACAGACTTGGGCGGCGTCGACCGTTCGTGCTCCTCGAGGCTCTTGCCCATGACGACCAACAACCCTTCTGGGCGCAACCCGACCTTGAGGTATAGGCCCATGTTCGCCGCATGCTCCGGCATAGTCTCGAGGCCTATGTCCGAGCATCCACGGTCCTCGAGGAATCTGAGCGAGTGCTTGAGCAGCTCCTTACCGACGCCGATCCCCTGATACGATGGCAATACGGTCAAAGGGCCGACCCAGCCCGTCCTGCCCAACACGTGCGAGAAGCTCGAGCCTATGACACCCGCGTGCTCGTCGACCGCCACGACCGCGCCGTCCGGGTCGGAGTGGAGGTATGCCAATATGCCCGACTCGGTCCTGTGGGTGATCCTCGGTATCTCCGGGTACATCCTCCTTATCAGCTCCTCCCAGGAGATCGAGTCTATCCTCTTGACGTCCTCGATGTCCTCGACCTTCATCTTGCGGATCACAATGCCCATCTTCGCACCGCACTCATGCTGGCGGATTATCGCCGGCCTCTCGGTAAATGGGTTGCCAGGATATGAACGTGGAGGGCCGGCCGAACTTCCCGACCTGTTAAATCCATGTAGCAGGATTTCCGAGGCACCATGGAGATGAGACCTGAGTGCGTTCCCTGCCTCATAGGGAGGGTGCTTTTCGAGACGAAGGAGGTCGAGGGCTCGAAAGCCACAGAGACGATGAAGGTGGCCTCGCGGATGCTGGGCGAGCTGTTCGGTCCAGGCGCGTGCTCTGCGACCGTCGCGACCAAGGTGCATGAGGAGATCTACCGCATACTCGGGACCGACGATCCCTACAAGGACCTGAAGAGGAGGAGCAACGAGATCTCCCTCGAGCTGTATCGAGAAGCGGAGAGGTTCGTCGAGGATTCCGACGACCCGTTCCGCGCAGCGCTCCTCTGCTCCGTCGTCGGCAACGTGCTGGATTTCGGCATCGGCACGGAATACGACAGCCCCGAACTGCTCAAGAGCGAGTTCCGGAACCTCCTCGATCAGGGGCTGGGCCACGACGACACCTCCGAGGTGCGGGCGATACTGGAGCACTCGGAGGAGGTGGTCTACCTTGTCGACAACTGCGGCGAGGTCGTGCTCGACCGGCTGGCGCTGAAGGAGATCGCGAAGTATGGCGCCAGGACCGTGCTCGTCGTGAAGGAGAAGCCGATACTCACCGATGTCACCATGGCCGATATCGCAGGACTGGGAATGGAATCGATCGTGGATGATATCGTGGAGGCCCCGGGGTTCGCTGTCGGCATCGGCATCGAAGCTTTGAGAGGAGCTTTCGGCGAGCGGCTGCGAAAGGCGGACCTCGTCATCGCGAAGGGCATGGCGAACTATGAGGCGCTCTCGGAGACGGACATAGGTCCTGTCGCGTACCTTC
>Ga0307379_10010681_pt1 | contig 12128 bp, 11 predicted proteins | sample UN2MG_FD_202237 | JGI IMG/M metagenome (GOLD analysis project Ga0307379, IMG submission 202237) | Soil microbial communities from Risofladan, Vaasa, Finland - UN-2 | ecosystem: Environmental > Terrestrial > Soil > Coastal area > Acid sulfate soil | place: Finland: Risofladan, Vaasa | collected... | reverse complement strand
ACCAAAGGATGCATTAACACAAGGTTTTCCACAAAGCCTTCTTACAAACGAATTGAAATACAAACTTCTTGAAGTAAAGAAAATTGATTTTGGAATCAATGGTGAAAAACCACTGGAGGGAGGAGTCTTCCTAATAACAAAAATAGAGATTGAAAATTTGGCTAAACATGAAGTTACTGTGTATGGAGAAAACTGGTTTTTAAAAGACAAGGACGATAGAGTATATACTCCAAAAACATTCAATGCAACCCCTGAAAAAAATGAAAACATTTTCAGCATCAGAATCCCTCCAGGTTTTAAAATTGTCAAAGGGATTGGTTTTGAGATTCCATCAAGTTTAGAATCTACTAGAGAGTTGTATGTCGCAGACAGGGCGTTTGAATCTGAACCTGTTTTTCTAGGAATTGTGTAACCTTCCCAAAGAATAATTTCAGAACCCATAAAGGGTTTTAATATTTTAGTTCAAGACTCTTAAAAAAAATCAGCAGCCCCTAGAGATGACTTGTTGAGTTAGTTCAAGATATCCCACAAATTTAGGCTAGAAGTATGGGCTCGTGGGGAATCACCTATCATTTTGGGGAATAAAAAAAGTCTAACTTTGTGAGGGGAAAGTTCCTGTTAATGCCACAATATATCGTGGGCCAACCTGTAATCCATTTTCATCCCAGCTCTCAAAACATCTCATATCAGGTAAGGCAAAGGTGGTTTCACCATTCCCACCATAAGTCGTGCCATAAAGTGAAAATAGTGCCGAGTTTTGTGAAATTTGTAATAACCTACCATCAGCATATGCAAAAAAGTTTGGTTCAAAGGTTCCTCCAAACAAGAAAATTTCTCCAAGATATGGGGAAGGAGTCGCCTCTGCAAAAATGGGTAATTTAGAAAATATTGGTCCAAATTCTGTTTCAACTATTGATGGTTTGTCTCTCATGAAAAATAAAACGGGGTCAATAATTGGATTCTTCAAAGTACAAGGAAGAGCACTATAAGCAGTAACACCACTGGGATTCCCTATTCCCACATCACCAAGTTGTGAATCAGCATATCCCTTGGTTGCAGCATCCGTGCTTATAGTTGGATTTGCAACATTTTTTATTTTTTCACCTGCCATATCCAAATCTCCGGTAATCACGACATTTCCACCTAAGGTTATAGTAGGCAAAAAGATTCCAGCATAGGCAGTTTCGGCTCCTCCAACAAATACAAGAACAATTAAAAGAATTAGAAAGTTTTTTGAAATATTCAAATTTCTTACCCTCGGGTAATTTAAAAATGAATTAGTTAAGCGTTTCTTTTTCCTTTACATCTACTAAAAAAGTTTAGTTTGCGACAAATATTTGGTGTATTATAGTATCACTTCAAATTAATTTATCTCAATTCCTTTAGAATTTATAGAATCATTACAATGATGCATTCTTTTTTGAAATTAATTTTTTAGAATAAAAAAAGAAAAAAAGGTTTGAAGTTTTATGGAGCTAGTTGTCCAGGAGTTAACTCTTCAAGGAAATCATTGATGTTATCACATCTTGTAAATGGTGATAGTCCATTTCCTTTTTTAGAGCATTCTTTTGCGGTATCTTGAATCCATCCATCTGTAACATGTGGCAATGGTAAAACACCTTGACCACCTGTTCCGTCTGTGATGAATTCATTACCTAATGGTATGACTGCAACAATTTCGGCATCAGCACCTGATTTTGGATCAACTACTGTGAGAACATTTGCATGTTGGCTAGTAATGTATGCATAGTAACCACCACCACTCTTTGCACCCCAATTAACACCATGACATCCTGCCGGACATGGTAATTCTGCTACTAGTTCATCAGTTTCTGTATCAATCACAGCTATGGTGTCTGGATTGATGCCTGAAACTAGAGAAAATACTGCAGTAACTACAAATTTTCCGTCTGGGCTTGCCGGAGTCTGAATTGGAAGTTTTAGAGTGTCAAGAACTAGTCCATCCGGAATAGGAGCTGAAGCACATGTTCCATCACCGCCAATCAACACTGGATTAAAGCAAGCAACTTGGATGTTTTTGAGAACATCACCTGTGTTCATATTAATTACACTTACAATACCTGTTCCGATGTTTGAAATGTAACCTTTCTCTCCTGCAATTCCAACTGCAACTGGTAAGTAGAAGGGACCATCATCAGTAGTCAATTCATGTAGAATATCTCCTGATTCTGCATCCATTATAGTTACACTACCTGCGATACCTGCAAGTCCTGGACCGATGTTCTGGAAAACATTTGGAATTAAAATTTTTGAACCATCTGCAGTAATCCATTGTCCGTGTGGGTGATTATTATCAGACCCAGTTTGGAAGTGATCAATTACTTTAAGACGTTCTCCATTTCGATCTTTAATTTTCAAGATTTCATCTTCAGCACTTAGAGGTAAAGTTAGAATTCCTTTTTCATCCCCTGTAGGTATAGTTACAATATGAGTTGGTGCTTTTCCAACAGTTATAGAATCTTTAATGTCTCCTGTTTCCATATCAATTAGATTTAGCCAGTTACCAAACCAGTTACCGTTGTAAACAACAGTATGCTCAGTATCAACCCACATGTTGTGAGGATTGTTCCATTTACCTTGCTCGTCTTGGTCAACACCGGCAAAGTTTGAAACACCATTCATCTCTCGAGTAACAGTAAAGGTATCTGCACTAACTACTGTAATGCTTCCTGGTTTTTGGCCAGTACTAGTAGTTTGGCCCTCAACTTTTTCAAACTGAGCATCTATCCAGATTTCACCTATACCAGCTACTGCCGGTGGATCTCCTACAGCTACACCATGAAAGTTATCACCAGATTTTAGAATATCCCACTTTGACTCTTTATCAAGTGTAATGCCAAATGGGTCTGCTGCTGGTTTTTCATCAAATGGTGCAATGTTTGTTAGAATACTAGCAACTAGAGTTGCAGGTAATTCTGTGGCACCAAGATGGTCAATGAAAGGTAAATCAGTAGATGATACGGCTGGAATTGATCCATCATCATTTAGAACTACTACAATTCCTGACATGTAGGGATGAACCTTGCATGCAAATAGATGAATGCCTGATTTATCAAATTGAACAGTTATAGAATCGTCATCAGCTTTTGATTGATCAACTTTTAAAAGTTCAGTTGCAGGTACTAAAAGACTTACAGTATGTTTTGTGTCGGTTTTTGAATTTAGATCAAATTCTACTGCTTGTCCTCGTTCAATGATTGCAAGAGGTGCTCCTAAGGATTCACTCTTAAACCAATTTGCAGGTTCGTCAGTCAAGTACATTGTATCTACAACGTTACTTGCCTCCACTTCTGCTAAAATTCCAGGTACTGCAAAATTACCGTTTGGAGTATGAATTGCTCCTGTAATTTTTGTTTCTTCAACAAATGGATTTGCAGAAAATAGATGTGCATTTTCTGATTCAGCTTGTGTAAACATGAATAATCCGACAGTGGATAAGGAAATTGCCATTATTGCGAAAGTCATTAGTTTGTTTCTATTAGTCATTAGCCATACTTTGAAGAAGTGGCTTTAATACTTCAAGAAGAATCTCAGGACATGAGTCCCACTGCATGAGATTCATTGCTGACAATTGGCATTAGAATTAAAATTAAAAAAAATTATTCAAACAATTCATGAACAAAACACTTGCAATTTCTGCAATCACAATTTTTGCAGTAATGCTAGGAATGAGTGCAGTAGCACCAGTATTGGCAGATCCACCAGCAGGAAATAAGGTGTTTATCTGTCATAAACAAACCAAAGACAAAACTATCGATGAAGTATTTCAGCCAGCAGGCTGGTATCCTCAAGAGGTAAGTGTAAAATCACTTCAAAAACATTTGAACCATGAAGATTTTGAAATCTCAAGTCTTGATGATTCCGCATGTCCACCAGATGACTAACCTGATTTTTTAATCCCAGGAAATACAACGCTAACCTTTTCTTTTTTTATAATTCATAGAGATCATCTGCAAGTCTTTTACCACTACGTTTGGCAAAGTAGAATCTCAACCAAAATACAATACTAATTAAAATCATGGCAACCATATGGATTACGGAAGGTAATTCTTCAAAACTACCAAGCTGTAGGAGTTCCATCTCTCCTGAAAAATCAACAACCTCTCCTGCTATCCAAATAATTAGGATAATAGAGATTTGAAATTGAAAGCTCTTTACACTTTTTGATTTTATTGCAAGGGATCCGAAAATTCCTACTGCAACCAATAAGAGAATCAGTGTAATGTATCCTACTAGAGAAATTTCAGTCATACAATAGCCCTCTTAACGCTACGAATTCTAAGATACCAAATTCCAAATATCACAAGCACCAGCACAGAAAGTGGGTAAATCACATTATCTGCAATTTCCTCAAACCCAAAGACTTCAGTTGCATGATAAATTGCATGAACAATTGCAAAAATACCTACTAGAATAGTCAATTTTCGAAGATTTCCCTCTAGGTGAAAGCTCAGATAGATAGGAATTACAGATGCAAAAAATATTGCAATGCTGCTTATAATGTTAATTTCAATTAGTTCACTCAATAGAATCCTCCAGTGAAAAGAAATTTTTGGCAGTATTTTCAATTGGATCCACGTTTTTGCTAGATTCCACAGTTACTTCATTTTTCTGGTACTCTACGTTTACTGACCGAATAGTACTCCTAAAGAGACTGTATTTTTTCCCATCATCAGTAAACCCCATCCTTACTACTACTAACAAGTCATGATCTAGCATCCATTTTATTTTTCGATAAGCTGTACTGTGAGGAATATTAAATTTTTTTACAATATCTGTTCCTGTAACTAATTTATCCATGGATTCATTTAGAATATCCAGCATCTCCTTGTCTGCAAGTGCAGTTAAAATTGCCTTTTTTAGTTTTTCACTTTTTATTATCATAATTTTTCTACTTTTAATTTCAATTTAGAATTAGTAAAATTCATTTAAAATCCCTAGTTTGATTCTCAAACCATAGAATAATAATATATCAGTGATAAATTGTTCGAAAATCTTATTTTGAACATTTGTTATACAGTTAATCCCAAACAGTGAGACTCAGAATCGACTTTAAATGCTTGATTTTAAAGAACGGTGTATTGCAACTTAATATTACACTTGATAATTTTAAAGTGATTTAAAACAACAAAGAGAATAAAAATTTTGAAGAGCATGACAAAAATTTGTAAAAAACCTTTCTATCAAATTACTACTGAATCTTTTATTAATTCAACATCTAGTTTTCACAAGATGAGACAGAATTATAAAATTTCTTTTTCATTGTTTACCATTTTTACCATTGTTATCTTTTTTGGTTTTATTCAAGCAGTAGATGCAGCAGATGACAGAACAAAACTTGAAGCTGAAATGATAAATCCATCCACAGGAAAAGATGATGGAAAGGCAAAATTTGAACAAAGAGATGATAGAAAAACTTTTTCTGTAGAAATTGAAGATCAAAAATCAGATTCTACATTTAAGATAAAGCTAAATGGCACCATTCTAGGCACATTTATTACTGATGATTCAGGTTTTGCCGATTTTAATTTGGACAGCAGAGATGGAGACACCATACCACATGTTACTTCAGGAAGCAGAGTAGAAGTGGTTGATTCAAATCAAAATGTAGTGTTGTCTGGAAAAATGATTGGAACAGATGGCACTCAAGATGTTAGTTCTCCTGTCCCACCACCAGTATCAGAACCAGTTTCCACAACAAAGGTAATCATACCATTTGGAGCAAAGGACAAAAATGTGTCAGAGTTTTACGTGCCAAGTGCTATCTCAGTTAGCTTGTCTGAAACAATAACTTGGACAAACCAGGATGACACCGAACACACCGTAACAAGTAGATCTAGTGGAGTTTTCAATAGTGGACTGTTTGGAACAAGTCAATCATTTTCTCATCAATTTACAGTTGATGGAACATACGAATACTTTTGTCAGCTTCATCCCTGGATGACAGGAACAGTAATTGCAGGAAAGGGTGGAGATGTTTCTGCCCCACCTGAACCTACACCACAGTCTCCATCTAATCCTGCACCAGTTCCAACTCCTACACCAACTCCTACACCAACCCCATCTAATCCCCAAAGTCCTTCACAATTCACAGTGACTATTCCATCTGGTGCTGCAGAACAAACTATTACAGAATTTTATTTGCCAAATTCAATTTCCATCAGAGTTTTTGATTCAATTCTCTGGAAAAATTCAGATATTGGATTTCATACTGTAACTAGCGGCCAAGGATCATCTAATGGATTGTTTGATAGTGGATTGTATGGTCCTGGAGAAACTTTTTCACATCAATTTACATCAGTTGGGACATTTGATTATTTTTGTTTGGTTCACCCTTGGATGTCAGGTAAGGTTTTAGTTAATCCTGCAAGTTCTTTAATCGCCTCACCAAGTCAACCAACAACAACTCCAATTGAGCCATCTTTACCTCCCATTCCTCAAGATTCACTACCTGATCCTCAGCCAATCCCAGAACCAAATCCTGCATCAAAAATTTTAGAGGTAATTATTCCTCAAGGGGCTGCACTTCAAACTGTAGAAGAGTATTATTTACCATCAAAGATTTCCATTAATACTTCAGATTCCATAACATGGAAAAACCAAGATGAGGGATTTCATACTGTAACTTCAGCTGAAGGAGGATTGTTTGATAGTGGATTATTTGGTCCTACAAAATCATTTTCTTTTCAATTTAACAAGGCAGGAAATTTTGATTATTTCTGTGCTGTTCATCCCTGGATGACAGGTTCTGTTGTAGTTACAGGTCAAGAAAAAACAAATCAAAGTGAAACAACTAAAACCATACTTTCTCCATTAAAACAAATGAACAAAGGAATTATGGCAAAAAACGTTCAATGTAAAACAGGTTATGACTTGATTGTAAAAACTGCGAAAGAGTTGGGAGCATGCGTAAAACCTACTAGTTTGCCGGTACTAATCCAACGAGGTTGGGGCCAGTAATTAATTTGAATCGGTTTTAAAAAATTCTTAATTTTGAGTTTAACTGAAAACTTGCACGGTTGATTATAGCTATTACCAAAACTGGATATTTAAAATAATTGTAACGTTTAGAGATGACAAATCTTCTTATTCTCTTGAACATCTAAAAATGGAAGAAAAAATAGTAAGGCGCTGGCAAAAGTTTTCAGAGTCACAATTGATTCTCATTGTATGGGATTGATAGATAGATTATTTATACAAATTCACCTAGTAGTAATATGAAAAATAATCACCAAGACACAATTGTTTGTAATGAGCAATACTACGGAATGTTTAAGAAGATTATTTCAAACGAGGGATTGTAAATGTCTCAAATGGTAATTCAAAAAAATAAAAAAGTCAGTAGAAATGCAAGATGGTCATGGGCTGCCAGATGTGTAAATGATTCTGAATACAATGTTGAAAAATCGCCTCTTTCAAAACCAGACCCAGGAGATTTGGGATTATTTAGAGTCAAAACAATAGGTTATCACAAACAGCTAATAACTAAAGATGACAAAAAGTTACGTCTTTATGAAAACGATCTCTTTGTAGGTGTTTTTGGAAATAGATATGCAACTGATGGTTTTGAAGGACGGGTAGGAAAATTAGAGAAACTAAGTATGCTGACTGGGGCCGGAATGGTTGGCACTGTCAAATATAGGCACAAATCAATTAAAAAATCAACTAAACTTGCCTTTGTAGGATTACTAAAAGATGAAAATGGTAACACTGTAAATCTTAAAAAATTAAATTTTCATAAATCCATCCCAAAACAAGCACCAAAAAACTTGATCCTAGTTGTAGGTTCTGGCATGAACTCTGGAAAAACTACCACCGCTAGTAAATTAATTAATGGTCTATCAAAGGAAGGTAAAAAAATTGCCGCCTGTAAACTAACAGGAAGCGTTTCTAATCGAGATAAAAATGAATTAAGTGCAGCTTCTGCTGATTATATTATTGATTTTAGTGATTATGGGTTCCCCTCTACTTATTTGTGTGAAAAAAAGGAACTAGTTGAATTATTTCAAACCATGTTATCAGATATTGAAAAGACATCTCCAGATGTGATTGTGATGGAAATTGCAGATGGAGTTCTCCAAAGAGAAACTAAAATGATTTTATTGGATAAAGAAATACGAAATATGGTCAAAGGTGTAGTGTTAACTGCAGAAAGTGCACCTTCTGCATTATTCTCTTCCCAGCAATTACTTGATTGGAATCATAATGTTATTGCAGTATCAGGAGCTATAACCTCATCGCCTCTATCTTCAAAAGAATTTATCCAAAATAGCGAAATTAAACTAGTGTCATCTGCAAACTCTGGTTCAGATTTATCAGACTGTATAATTAATTTCCTAAAAAAATAGATTGCCCCAAAAATCTCCTTTAAGATATGCATTACACAGATTAAGTAATTACAAGATTGCCTTATTTGCTGCAATTTTTTGGTCAATTTTATTTGTAATTATTCCAATACAGATTCCAATTCTTACGGGATCTCTAATTGATGGATTAAATGGAAACCAGTCAAATTTGTATAGAATAATATCTATGGATTTAACAAGTTTACAAATTTTAGAGATTTCAATAATTGGACTAGTGGTAATTGCTGGTGTTTATGGAATTACAGCATATTTTAGGACCACATCAAAGGCAAAAATTAGCAGAAATTTTGTTTTTGATTTACAAAGGGAATTGGCTCAAAAAATGGAATCATTATCCATGGATATTCACAGTAAATATGGTTCTGGTGATTTATTGAATAGAGTAATTCTTGATACAAACTCAGTCCGAGGATTTGTTGATAGTACAATCATAAAGACTGTAGTGAATATTTTCAGAATTGTCTATCCTGTTATTATTTTATTCATGATGGAGCCTATTCTTGCAGCAATTGCATCTGCTTTTTTACCATTCCAATTTCTAATAACTCAGAAATTACAAAAAATGATGCGTAAAACTGCAAGAAGAATACGAAAACGTCGCGCAAAATTAACAACATTTCTAAAAGAAGATCTTGATGGAATTGAAACAGTTCAAACCTCTAATATGGGAGAACATCGAATTAAAAAAATTTCCAAACAGGTTGACCGAGTTGAAAAAATAGAACTCAGAGTCCAAAAATATGCTGCAATGATTACAGGTTTAGCATGGGGATTGACTTCCACAGGGTTGGCTGTTACTTGGTGGTATGGTGGACTTCAAGTTTTAGATGGCAATATGACTATTGGAACTCTTGTTACATTTACTGGTCTTGTCGTTTTTATCTATGCACCAGTACGAAGATTTTCAGATGTAATGCGTGATTATAACAAAAGTATTGTGGCTGTAGAAAGAATCCAAGAGATTTTGGATTTGCCATCCTCAGTTACAGAAATTGATAATGCAATACCAGTGAACATATCAGATGGTACAATACATTTTGATAAAGTTTCTTTTGCATATCAAACATCAGATGTGTTATCTGATGCAAGTCTAACTCTAAAACCGTATAGTCTTAATGTTATTGTTGGAAAGAGCGGTTCGGGGAAAAGTTCGTTTATGAGATTAATTCCAAGATTGTACGATCCAAATAACGGCAAAATTTTGATTGATGAACAAAATATTAAAAATGTCACAATAAAGTCACTTAGATCCCAAATCGCAATGGTTACACAAGATCCAATTATATTTTCAGGAACAGTCTATGAGAACATTACATTAGGAAATCCAAATGCAACTATGGATGAAATCGAAGAGGCGTGTAAAATTGCAGATGCACTCAAATTCATAATGGAATTAGAAAATGACTTTCAGACAGTCTTGGGACAAGGAGGCACTACTCTTTCTAAAGGACAGGCACAAAGAATCACCATAGCGCGCGCCATACTTCGAGAACCAAAGATTTTGTTACTTGATGAGCCTACATCTTCCTTGGATTCTACTTCTGAATCTATTTTTATATCAAATCTTGATAAATTAAAAGAAAAAATGACTATTGTGCTCATAATACATAATCTGGATATTATAAAAAATGCAGACCAAATTATTCTAATGAGTGACGGCAGACCTCAAACTATTGATTCCTATGAACAATTGTTATCTACGCAAGATTTCAAATCCCTTAAACTAAATCAAAATAAACCAAACCAGTAGATAATGAAAAATATTACCATTGGCCAGTCATTTTTAGGAAAACCGCTTACTGTAGAATTTGTGGGAGATAAAAAATCTCCCTTGAAAATATTCATTATATCTGGTCAACATGGAGATGAAAAATATTCAAAAGAAGCCGTTTTTAAACTAATAGAACATTTCAAATCTATTTCCAAGTGCCCCTTTTATGCTGCAATTCTAAGTAATGCAAATCCAGATGGATACCAAAATCAAACTAGAGAAAATGCACAATCAATTGACCTTAATCGAGACCACTTGTTATTACAAAGTAATGAGACTGAGTCAATTCATTCATTTATAAGAAAATGGAATCCAAAAATAGTAATTGATGTTCATAATTATCCATCAAGACGAAAACATTTACTGAAAAAACATTTGATAATTAATCAGGATATTTTTGTAGATGTTCCAACAAACTTAACAAGTCTTCAAACTTTGAATGATAAAAAAATAAATGAATTTATTTCAAAAGTGAAGCTAGATCTTGATTCTAAGGGATTTTCTTGTGATAGATATGTTATTTTTCAAAAGTCCGGCCAAATACGACATAGTACACTTGATGTAAAGGATGCAAGAAATTCCTTAGCATCACGATATGGTTTATTTTCAATTATCTTAGAAGGTAAGGAGCCATTAAAAAAAGAAGGGACTTTGGGTGAAAATAGAACTGTAATGTCTCAATTTTGTGCTCTTTGCAGCATAATTGATTGGCTAGTGCAAAATAAAGATGAATTTAACTATACACCACATGTTTCAACCAAGGGGGAATTAGTTCCAATTCGAGTAAAATATAGAAACTCTAATGAAATAATTGAATTAGAAGTTAAAAACTCAAAGACTAAAGAAATCAGTAAAAAAGAATTTAAAAATTATTCTTCGGGGGTGGAAATTTCAAAATTTATTGGCTTGCCAAGTGCTTATGGAGTTCCAAACTCTTTGACGAAACTAGTCAAATTATTAAAAAAACATGGGTTTTCTTCCTTAGATAATTTTAAAATTGGCAAACATAAAATGTATTACATGAAAAACTCGGAAGGTAAAAAATCATCCAAACAGCAAATAAAGAAAAAAATCATTACTGACCAAATTTCAAATTATACTGTATTCCCTATCAATCAACTTGGCGGGAGATTTTTAGCTGTACTATTGGAACCTCAATCAAAATTTGGCTTACATAGATTTCCAGATTTAAAATTAGATTTTTCAAAAAATTCTGAATATCCTATAATTCGTATCTAAAATATAACTAGTAATAATACAAAGTTTAAGATCCAAAATTCTAGTTCACGGTAAAATCATTTGTCTTTGATACATTAAACTCAAAATATTTCCAAAGAAGAATTATTAGCAAGTCTTATTTTGAACATGCTTTACAAAATAGTTAATCTTGTATCTTGAGACTCATCTCATAAGATTCTTCTTAGGCTTTTAACTGAATTTATTATTTCAATAGTTCATGTTAAAAACAGACAGCAAAAAATTGCCTTACTAATGTTGGCACTCTTTGCAATATCTTTATTCTCCTTTGCAGGAGTAGATTTTGGTATTGCAGAATATGGAAGTTCAAATAATGAGGGAACTAACACAGAACCTGAAGATGAACACATCGGAGACGTAGATCATGAAAACGATGAAGACGAACTAGATGATGACGAAGACGATCACGAAAACGACGTAAACCACGATTAGTGAATAAGGGATTTCCCTTCTTTTTTATTTTTTTACCTAAAATCGAAAAGAATGCAGGTAAATCATCAATTCCTTAAGGGATTTTGAAATTATTTAGTTATTTTTTCTTTGATTTTACTTGTAATTCAATGACCATTTTTCTCCGATTTTTGTTTCTCAGACTAGAGCGTAAACGAGTTTTGCAACATGGGCATAGATAGGATTCAGTGATGATATATTGTGCGCACAGCGTACACCACTTTTGCCCATTAGAATATCGTAGGTTTCCAGGAATCAATTTA
>Ga0307379_10010680_pt1 | contig 12129 bp, 15 predicted proteins | sample UN2MG_FD_202237 | JGI IMG/M metagenome (GOLD analysis project Ga0307379, IMG submission 202237) | Soil microbial communities from Risofladan, Vaasa, Finland - UN-2 | ecosystem: Environmental > Terrestrial > Soil > Coastal area > Acid sulfate soil | place: Finland: Risofladan, Vaasa | collected... | reverse complement strand
TTATTAGAAGTTGGATATGGTAGAATTATAAGATTTAATTATGATGCTTTTAGGACAGACGCTAACCCAATCATATTGTACTTAGGTAAATGGAGAAGTAAGAGAACTGGCAACACCGTTGTTGGCGGTGTTAATATGAATTATCTATCTGATGAACAGATAAAAAGACTAAGAGAGAATTTAAGGGAATTGCTTCGCGCTGGTAGAACATTGAAGGCTCGTTGGCGTAAGGGTCACGAATTATTACCTGATATATTTCCCGGTAAAGGCGGCGGCAGAGGGGCGTATAGAACATATCAGCAAGATATGATCCATACTAAATCAACTAGTACTATTACCCCAATCGATAAGCCAGAAAAGAAAGAGCCAAAGACACCAACGAAAGCCCCACGAATTTCTCGTGCTCCTTCTGCGCCTTCTAGAATTAGTACTGGTCCTGCGGCACCCCCCGCACCCACAAAATCCAAGGAAAAGCCAAGGAAAAAGCTGGAGAAGCCGCTGGAGAAGGTTCCTGAAGCTCCCGATGAACCGGATGAACCGGAAGAGCCAGATGAAGCCCCGACTAGAGCCTCTAAAGAACCTGAAGAAACACCTGAAGCTGATTCTGAAGCTCCTGCTCGTGCTTCAGAAGAGCCAGAGGAAGATCCAGAACCGGATATTACTGTGGATGATGTTGGTAGAGCAGTAGACCTTAAACAGAATGAAACTGGTATTGGTCCTAAAGCCAAAGAGAAGAAACCGAAAAAATGAGCCTCTCGATAGATCCATCAAACGAGAATAGCCTAATAGATTTTTTCAGTAAATTTAAACATCTAAGCAATACAGAATTAGGCGTGGTTGCTGGCCGCTCTCCATCGACAATCCGTAGATGGAAGAGAATGTGCGGATTGTCAAGCGGCAATAAACCGATTTCAGAACCACAATTTACAAAAAAACAAATTAATGAAGTTGTTCCGATAGATTGGGATTCCAAGGAATGGTTTTCCGATCAATATATTAACAAAAAGCATGGTGTTTTAAAAATAGCTAGAATTCTGGGCAGGTCAAGAACGCTTGTACTATCAAGACTTGATAGATATGGAATTGATACTAGATCGCAAAAAGATAGTACAAAATCATCCAATGGCTGCAAGACATTCGCATGGCTGTCTAAGTATTATATCGAAAATAAATGGTCTATAGAACAGTGCGCGAAATCGGCTGGTGTTGTTAATGAAACCATTAAAGAATGGTTAATTGAATTTGGTATGGAAACTCGCACAACATCAGAGGCTTTAATTGGTCGTAAACGCCCAAAAAGTGATAAGCCAAAAACAGTAAATACTAATACAAATCGTGTAAAAAGAGAATTACCACCAGAATTTAAGGCTAATATTGAGAGAGTTAAAGAAAGAGCCAAGCGCCGCCGAGAAGAAAGAACATCTAATCCGCAAACAGATCTGCTTGTCCAGCTTGGAGAAGATCTCGAAGGACTCGCGGATAGCTAATTTTCATTATGATAAAAACAAAAGAATATATGTTATTACTTACATCTCTGGTTTAACGTATTCATATAAATTGTATGACTTAATTAGCGAAACACTTCTAAAACAGGAAGTGCCAGTACATTGTGTGTTTGAAACTAATTCATTAGACAATGAATACGAACTTAAAAAGCAATTTTATAAAGTGAATGCCAGCGACTGGGATAATGCCGGATTTTTCGACAAGGAATTATTTATCCATTGGCTAATACACAAATTGATGAATGAAGATTTTATTTTACCGAACTATCCTATCCAATGTCTGATAGATGACTATGATGCTATTTCATCCGAGAAATTTTGGGTTGATGGTAAGCTAAGAATAAGTGTGCGAGGTAGTGCTGGACGATATCTACAAGAGCAATTTTATCCATTTGTCGATGTGATGACTATGGGGACTAGAGGGTGGTCTTATGAGAAATTCTGGAAGAAACCAGTATTAATGTATAGAGCAATTAAGAAACTTGCCAACAAGGGTAGGGGGCTTGATAGAATTAGTGTGGTTAGATCTATAAATACATACAGTAGAAATACTGGTCCTGTTTTTAGACACCCCGGATTTTATTGCGCTTTATTTGAAAAACTAAAGTTGCAATATAAACACATTCACGATTTGTACCCAAGAACTTGGGCTAGGGCAATCGCTGCCACTAAAAATTCCATGCATTATACGTATTCTGATGAAAAACTTGATGTTAGCTCTAAAATGTATGGAATGTTTGTAGAGGAGCATCTTAATGGTATTTCTAATATTGAGCGTGTTAGTCTTGAGGATGTGAAATGTGATGTTTTAATATGTGATGGAAATTTCGAAATAAAGGATAGTCGCGAGCCATATCTTGATCGTTTAGGTAAACAATGGGATATGATTTTAAGTGTGACAGATTCTCCTGAAGGCGAATATATAGAAGTAGAATTACCATCAATAAAACGTGAACGCGTTTACGTACAAATAAACAGGAAATAAAATGTCTTTTGAGACAATTAAAACAAGATTTGGCATTCCGGTTATTAACGGATTTGTTCAACCACCAGATGAATACAAAACGAACCGCACGAGCATAACTGTCGCTGCAGCAATGGCGGCTATTTCTGGTGCAAGACTGGTTGATTATAGAAGAAATGTTATAATAACAGACCCCGCCGCCGCGCTGGCATATTGTTTCTGTAATACTAAGCTTATCCTTGAATTGCCAGAAAGAACTGGCGCTGATGGTTTCGATGGCGATTATCACACCATTCTTAGAGCACTCTAAGAAGTATATATCAGTATGACTACTGTACTGATAACCGGCTGCTGTGGGATGACTGGCAGCTATCTAGCAGAACACATTTTAAATTTAAATAAGTCTGGCGGTAAACACCAAGTACATGGTGTTTACCGCTATAGAAGTGATATGTCTAACATATCTCGCATAAGACACTCAATAAATTTACACGATTGTGAATTAAGAGATGCGCATAACGTCGAACGACTAATCGAGAAAGTAAAACCTGACAAAATATTTCATTTGGCTGCGACATCGTTTGTTAGAACATCGTTTGATCAGCCTGCTGACATCATGATTAATAATACAGTTAGCCAAATTAACGTGTTGGAAGCTGTAAGAAGACATGTTCCTAATTGTATAGTTCAAATCGCCGGTACGAGCGAAGAATACGGTGACGTTAAAGAAAATGAAGTTCCTATAAAAGAAACGAATCCATTGCGTCCACTATCTCCATACGGTGTAAGTAAAGTGGCACAAGAACAGGTGGCCGTGCAATACAATAGATCGTATGGCTTAAAAACTGTTATAACAAGAACATTTAATCACACATCTCCGAGAAGAACTGCTGCATTCGTTGAATCAAATTTTTGTAAACAAGTTGCTGAAATTGAATGGGGTTTAAAAGATCCGGTTATCCATCACGGAAATCTAGATTCAGTTCGTGATTATACTGATGCTAGAGATATAGCAAAAGCGTATTGGATAGCCACTGAGAAATGTGATTATGGAGAGCCGTACAATATATGTTCTGGCACGTTTTATACCATTCAGAGTGTACTTGATATGATATTGGCATTATCAGAAAAGAAGATTAAAACAGAACTAGATAGCGACAGATTAAGACCTAGCGATGTAGTATTATTACATGGAGACTATAGTAAATTCAAAAATGTGACGGGTTGGGAACCAAAAATAAGTATGCAGGATACTATCGAAGAATTATTGAATACTTGGCGTTTTAAAATTAAATCAGAATTGGATATAAAAGACTTTGAGGATGGTATTTCATAACAACCTTACAAGACATATTGGCAATTAGGGCAAGACATCCTGTAGTAAAAGGAGTGTCAAATTCTTATCATTACGTGAAACTTCTTGGTGGAAATGTTGTTCATGCCACGGCGTTTGAGCCAGACCCAAACACATTTAGGCAAGACTATTATTACAATGTAGTTTCAAACTCGTTGTACAAGAAAAAAGAAGTCTCTACCGGTCATAGATGGAAGAGAATCAGCCTCTAACAAATATACAGAAAGTAACAGAGAATATTAATGGCGATATACAAAATACCAGCTGGCGCATCACTCGTTGATGGGCAATTCATACAAGTTAGTGGGCCTGAAGGTATCACTACTGGCTACCACTACGACAGCAACACTAAGACTTTTTATTTCAAAGAAAGTCAGATCATAGTTCCATCGCAACATGGTAACACGCATATAGCGGAAGACCCTGTACCAAATGCCACTAAGAACCTTCCCGGTCTGATGAGCCCGGATGATAAATGCAAATTAGACAACATGCTTGGTATGAGAGTTGGTGTTCTTGGGCAACAAGGATCTGGCTTTCCTGATGATGGTGGTTGGATCGATGGCGATTTAATATTAGCTGCTGGCTCTGAATTTGTTACATTAGAAAGAGTTGGTAATATCATAAGATTCACCGTTGATTCACCAAATCCATTAAATTGTGCTTGTGAAGAATGTGCACAAATATTCTGGATTCAAGACGAAACTGATGTCGCATCGATAAGAACACCATCGTGCAATGGTAAGTTGCCCGGTGCTAATATCTATGGCGAATTGAAAGTACATGTACTCCCTGAGTCAACGTTAGTAGATCCGTCGAGTCCATCAAAAGCTTTAAATCGCAAGACGGATTCGCCTGCGCTGCGATTTACTAGATACACCAATTCAATATCTCCCGGCAAGGCTTCAATAGAAGCCATACTTGAGCGTAGATTTACTGGTGTTACTAAAACCGGCTGGGTCATGACACCGGGACCTCTCGGTATACCAGAATGCATTTGGTATATGGGAGATGACGAAGACGGTAATGAAGTTAAATTCGAATTAAGTACCAATTCGAAGCCGGGACTGCTTGGAGCGTTGCTATACAAGGGACATACTCTAACCAGACAGATGGGTGTGGTAACTGGCTATACTTCAACGGTTCTATCAACCAACTTGTATAAAATTCAGAATTGGTCGGTTCAAAATTCTGAACCAGTAGGCGACGAATTCGAAGCATTTAATGTATGGCACTATGAAAATCCGGGCAATTCCAAAACTACATTAGTAGATCCACAAGCATTAACTTTAGATGCCACTGTTGATTTGCTTCCGGTTGGGACATTAGTCCAACTTTGGGGATTTGAAGTAAGCGCTAATTGCATGCGCTGGTATTTCAATAGCAGACCGGCATTTAATCCAAATAACGCTTGGGCGCACACTGGTTCTATTGAATTCGGAAATCTGCACGAAGAGCGTTCGGAAGTCACCGGTCCGGGACCAACGGAATTAACTGCTAGTACTTTAAACGTTAGTGACTCCAGACTATTCGAAAGATCGGTGTGGGGTATTACTGGATTTGAAGATTCGCTGCTGTTGTCTGATGATGGTGTTGAGATTGTTACTGGTTCTGAAAATACCGCAGTGTTTACAGATGAGCCAAGTGGCGAAAGTCTAAACAATGAATATTTAGCAGATGTCGATCCATCATTGCCTGGATTGAGAGTTTACGAAACAGATCCCAGCACTTATGCTGAACGACCAGTTTATATATGGAATAGACAAAATCGCAGAAACTTCTACGCTAAATTTTTAGTTGGAAGGCCAGATGCTTCTGTCTACCCGCCATATGATATTTTGTTGAGAGCACCAATTGATAGCATAGATGATACATATATAAAGGTGATTAAAAGAGATGTTTATATAACCGGCCCATTTGCCGGTTTGAATTATGTAGTAGTTAAGGGCGCACATTGGAGACAATTGCCAGAAAAAGGTGTTTTGAGAATACTGACTGGTAGCTGGAAAAATAGAATCTGGAAGTACAATTATAAGATCAATTTCTCGACTTGGGATGACGATGCGGTAGAGCTTGTTGGTGATGTTGACATGTTCCCGTTTGAGGATGACCTTGCTTCAACTGGAACATTTGCCGATGAACCAAGCGTTACTACAATAGCCAGCTTGTTGCATGCTGATTTCACGGCACCGTGTTTGAGAGTTGAATTCTCTGTAAACCAAACAATTGGACAAGAAGTAGCTCAGGTTCAATTTAAAGTTGGTTTACTCGATATGTCAACTGTTTATGAACTAGAAGACGAAGTTACGCCACAAACCGTTGGCGATAACTTGGTCCGTGGTTTATTGCCGGGGTTTGCTGTTAGCGAATTGCATACTCAAGTCGGATTCTTAACAACTGGCACAGAACAAGTACAGGCTGAACCAGATGGATTCATCTTGTATGAAGGTGGATTTGTTCCGCAAGCTGTAAATGGCGAAACTGAATTGTGGAATGAACTTGAAGTAATGGTAAGAGATGGACAATGTTGGGTTTGGTGGAACCAGTTATTAGTGCCGCCAAGCACTACTGATTCTGCCAATCTAGAATCACCGGTTGCCATTAGCACGCCATATTTCCCATTACCATCAGTTTCTACTGTCGGTAAGGTCGGTATGAGATTGTGGCCGGGAGCGATGCTTAGACAAATTGGCGTGTGGGATCAAGTGATTGGATTCTCTGAGTTCAAGTATGGTCAGTTAGAAATTGGCGATACTGGAACTGGTACTTCTTAAACATACTAGACAAAATAGCTTTCTAATGATACCATGGCAATTTCCTGTCGTGGTATCATTCATATGGCATTAATAACCGATCCAAACGATCCAAAATTGAAGGTAGTCGTCGATAATACCACTAATACTATTAGTTTTGGAAATATGCAGGGAAATACAGTCACTACGCAAGCATTATTTCAATACCTGCACGGGGTATGGAGATATTTTGATGAAAGCAAGCAATTGAGGCTGGATGAATTCATAATGCTTTTTGCTGGCGCTTTAGATGGTTGTATAAAGTGCTCGTCTGAGTTTTTAAGTATGAAGAGACACAAGTTTGATACGGACAATTCTTGGGTGCTATTTGATGATATAGCTATATGTGTTGCTGAAAGAACCAGTGGCGCGTATAAAATATCCGAAGAATTCGGCTTCGACCTAACTTTTGCCGTCCGTAAGCGTGGTAATTACGTCTTTATGTTTACTATTAAAAGTGGTCATTCGATCACACCAGTAGATCTACAAAATCCGAGTTTCAACTTCATAGAGCATATGCTTACAAAGATTCCGGGAAACAAGAAAAATATTCGAATGATACAGAAGAAGAGCGATAGGGGAGCAGCTTACCCGATTATCAATAAAGTGAGAAAAAGATTGATTGAATCAAACAGAAGCATTAAAAAATTGATTCAGTCCAGTTAGACATACCAATTCGATCTAATAACCTATTAATTTTTTGGTGATTGTCGTGGTCGCTATCCCATACGATCGATATTGACATTGGCTTGCTCATACCACTCTGTCTTGACTTAGTGAATATCGTCTTAGAAGTTAATTTAGCTATCTCTTCCTTAGTACGATTCATTAAGTACAGAACTTTTTGACTATTCTTGTTCTGATATTCTTTCGAAGATTTGTTTGAATCTTTTTTTGGCATCTATCATTATCTCCGTGTCTGATCTACCCATTCTTTCAAATATTTTTGGTAATATAGCACTGTTCTGCTGTGCATCTACCAACTTTTTGGCCTCCACATTCATAGCATCTTCACTATCGGCCTGTGGTCCAAAGAACGGGCCGTCCATCACCACTTCTCTTGTCGCTTTATTTTCCAATAGTTTGGCGTAAATCAGGATATACTTTGGATCATGATATGTTTTATGTAAGTCGTATACCAACTTTCCTAGCTGCTCTATTGTTCTATCTTGAAAAGTGGCGTCTGGGAATTTTATACCATATTTCTTTTCATAATGATTAAGGATTTCTTTCAATTGTTTTTTATCGAATACTACTTTTTCAGTTTTTAGTTGTTTCTTTAGTGGTTCTTCTGCCATTATACAATCTATATATTCAATCACTGTATCTGTTCTATATTGCTTATCTTTATTTGTCTCTTTTAATACCTTTTTAATATTTCTAACAATTTCTTTTATAGTCGAAGTGTCGGCTACAATCATTTCCTTTGGCAATCTTATGTTGTAGTGTGATTCGTAATTCTCTAAGAGATCTATATATTGATCGGTTGAATGTATTTCGTAATCTATATCTACTCTCATTTTAGCTTTAATTGGCTCTATATCTAGTAAATCATCGATGTTTGCGATGACTCGCATTAGTGAATATGCTGGGCCTTGTTTCATATTATTGTCCTGATGATCCGAAGCCAGATTCGCCTCTGTGTGTCTCTGGCATTCTATCAACCACAACGACTTCTTCGGCGTGCTTGGCTGGAATAATGACTAACTGTGCTAATCTACTGCCGTCATCAACTCTTACTGGTTTATCGGTTGGGTTATGAACAAGCACATACATTGGACCAACATAACCACTATCAATCACTCCTTCAAATACATTCAGACTCTTTTTCCAGCCTGTTGATGATCTGGCTTTAATATTACCCCAATGTCCATCCGGTATCTTAACGTGGAACCCACACGGAACTTCGGCTTTGCCTAATGCCGGTATGAAGAAATGATCTTCATAAATATAAATTGATACTGTCTCTCCGTGTATCTCGTGGGTTATGTCTGGTTCGACTTTTACACCTTGTACTCTAACTGGCAAGTCCATACCGGCGTCGCCTGTCTTGGCCGGTTTTAGGTCATAATTGTGTCCATTTATATGCTTGAGGTAAAGGGCTTTCGGGTTATAATCGGCTGGCATTTTCATATCTCCTTGAATATTTACGTAGTAAAATACATATCAGCCATGCAAAACTACTTCAGAGTATTTAAAAGCTATGTTCAGTACGACTAGTTACGGGGTCAGTACGACTGAACATAACCGGCCCCACCGGCTATCTTTAAGGGGAAGATACTGGTGGGGCTTTCTTTTACTATGAATGATTACGAATACATTAAAAGCAAGCTAAATTCCAAAGAAGAACTAATTGCTTTGGATAATAAAGTTATATGGGCAATGGATGAAGTACTAAAACGCGGATATGAATTTTGCGGATATATATACGAGCATATGAGTAATATATACGATTCAGTAACTTTTGCTAAAAATCGTGATCTATTAACAGAGGACCCATCTTCATTAGAATCTGCAGATGGGTGGGTTGTCGTGGAGTATTTTGATGACGGTCTGACAGCAGACTATCACACTGGCCATATAAGTTTAATTTCAAATGCTGTTAGTGATACTAATGTTGATATCCAAGATGTAGCTGACATGATGGACGATAGCGAAGATGAATTTGAATCTGATAATACGGTCAATGTGGTTCATATGGTAGATAGAGATCATACATATAAATGGCTTACATTGAACTTGGAGATCGATATCACCGATCTCAGTGTGTTACAAGAGAGAGCAATGGGCCTGATGCGAATTATTGGTATTTTAGATGGTGAAATTACTAATAGGACTCCGTAATGCCTTGGTTTACGTATAAAGCTATACCGTACGAACATTTAATCGATAAGAAAAGCGGAATTAAAATAGATAGATCAATGATAACTGTCGAATTTATTGATGGCGCTAAAGATGCCGTAGTTGAAGGCAATATAAATCAAGAGGATGCTCAGCTTGCTATTTTCGAACTGATGAGATCTGGGCTATATCCAATTAGTGTCGTTCCTCTTACCGATTTCAAAGAGATAGCGACTGCAAGTAGAGTTGATAATCTTAGAAAATTTCGAAATCAACTCAGAAAAAGAATAACCTAAGAACCTTTCTTTTTCCTACCTATCGCCTTTTGTGCGATTGGCCCCGTAATTAGTCTTGGCTTTTTCTGAGTCGGATTGTTGACTGCGTATTTTTCACCAAGCGTTTTTCTGACTATTTCTTCAGCTTTGACGTTGGCTTCATCGTCTGCTTCACGACGAGCAGACTCTATTTTAGATTGTGACTTCGTTAAGAATGACTTTATTTGTGTCAATTCTCTAACTAATTCTTGTGCTACTACATCTTTTGGCTTAGATATAGCTTCTAATGCTTCCAGCAATAGGCTGGCTTTGTGTAGATTTATCGCTATAAATGGTTGGATTTTATTTTCGTTGTTTGTTGTTTTTTGCATTTTTATTCTTCTTTCTGGGATTTTTGGATCTGAATATTACGTGGCCATCTACCACTTCTGTTTCTAGATATTTATTCTTGCCTTTCACTTCCTGTAGCAATCTTAAGAAATTTATCGCATCGGCCATTGCTACTCGTATATCTGATATTAGTCTTTCGGTTTTTGCAACGGCTTCACCACTGGTTAGAAAATAATCGTTCGGAACGATTGGTTTCATGAACTCTTCAATACGGCACTGCCAAACATTGTCTGGTTTGCCTTCTTCACATTCTTCACCTAACCTAGTGAACTTTTCTGTCGGATGTTCTGAACCACTCATAAGTTTCTCGCAAACCGTCATCAAGAGGCGTAAATGGCTCGTTGTACCCAAGAGCTAAAAGGCGGCTGTTATCAACTCTTCTTCTTGGTTGGCCGTCTGGTTTAGATTTATCCCATTCGATGGTTCCATCGAATTCGACTATGTTTGAAATCTTTTGAGCTAAGTCTTTTATTGATATGTCATTATTTACTGCTATATTTACCGGATCTATATCGTCGTAGTTTTTTGCTAAAAATGCTAAAGCAGATGCACAATCTTTAGCATTGAGAAATTCTCTAGTTGGAGTTCCGGTGCCCCACAATGTTACTTTGCTTAATCCGCTTGTTTTAGCTTCGTGAATCTTATCTATCATAGCTGGTATTACGTGGCTTGAATACCTATCGAAATTGTCGTGTGTGCCGTACAAATTTGATGGTATTGCAAATATCACTTTACTGCCATATTGTTTTGCGTACGACTGTCCCATTACTAGCAATGCTTTCTTAGCAATTCCATATGGCGCATTTGTTTCTTCTGGATATCCATTCCAAATATTGTCTTCTTTGAATGGAACTTCTGCATACTTTGGATAGCTGCAAACCGTCCCGACCACGATTAATTTACATTCTGGATAATCTTTATGTGCTTCTAATATGTTAATGCCCATTTGCATATTTTTGTGAAACATCTTGGCTGGATTATCTTTATTCAAGCCAATGCCACCAACATATGCTGCCAAATGGAAAATGTAGTCTGGTTTTATTGATCGTAGTGTTATGATAGTTTCGTTTATGTCCATTAAATCACAATCATCGCTACCAAGCGATACTACTTCATAGTCGGAAGCTAATTCAGTTCGTAAGTGGTGTCCCAAGAATCCACTTCCACCAAATATCAGGGCTTTTTTCATACTAGTATATACCTTTGAATAACAAAAATAGATAATGAAGTTATTTGAATTACATGAAACTACTGTTGTTTACCTCGATTTGGACGAGACGTTAATACATACATCACAATATGGACCTATTGCCGATGAATATGTTGAAGTTTCAGCCGGTTTTACAAGCCCAAGACCGCATATGTTCGATTTTTTGGATAGTTTGAAGGCCAGTGGATACAACATCAACCTCATGACTTATGGGACCAGAACATATGCTAGTGAAGTTCTCGACAAGCTTGGTATTAGGAAATATTTTAATCAAGTATTAGCTAGAGAAGACATTCTTGAAATTTATGAAACCAACAAAAGCGCTTTACCAAGTGGTACATTAGTAGATAATGAAATGCCTTTTCATAAGGTAAATTTGGTGTATGGAAAGAAGATAAAAGTTTCGTCTTGGACTGGCCAAGCCGATGACCGAGAGCTTTTGAGAGTTCTTAGGATTTTATAATGCTACCAGAAGTTTGTATTAGACGACCGTGGCCGATAGTTATTTCGGCGTACACTGTTACCAGTCACCTTGGCGATTATTACAAACGCGCTACTGCGAGATTGCAAGCTTCGCTGTTGAAATTCGATTTACCGCACATCATTCTTCCAATGAAGAAACCAATTGACTGGACGCACGGCTGTTCATTCAAAGCTGATATTATTCATTACTTCTTCAATACGCTTAAACATCCAATTTTATGGATTGATGCTGATGGGGAAGTGTTCCAACTTCCGGAAGTGTTTAAAAATGCTGCTTTTGATGTGGCACTGTCGCAAACCGGTGGTGGACATTGG
>Ga0307379_10010679_pt1 | contig 12129 bp, 14 predicted proteins | sample UN2MG_FD_202237 | JGI IMG/M metagenome (GOLD analysis project Ga0307379, IMG submission 202237) | Soil microbial communities from Risofladan, Vaasa, Finland - UN-2 | ecosystem: Environmental > Terrestrial > Soil > Coastal area > Acid sulfate soil | place: Finland: Risofladan, Vaasa | collected... | reverse complement strand
TAAAAGCAGGAAAGTCAACAGCCAACAAAGTATATAATGGCGCTGATAGGATGGCCTGGCCGGTCAGAAGTCTCATATAGTTATATTTGAGAAAATATGAGTGTCCGGACTGGAGTACAGCCCGATCGCGGCGGATTGTTGCGTTTGCAAAGGCGATGAATTGATTCCATTGGGTTCGCTGGGCTGATGTAAGAGCAGACCAGTATCCATGTACCCTCATCATGAGGGCACGCCGGGCAAGCTGAGACACGGAAGCGGATCGGCGGGGCCGTGGTTTGTTCCGGAGGATATCGCCATATAAAGATTTCTGAAAGGTTGCCGATCCGACGGATCCGGAAACGCTTGAGACTATTGAAGCATATTTGATGCGTGCCATGTTATACAAAATTAATAATTGAAAACTTTTTTAACTGAGAGGTTATCTACATTTGCAGATGCACCAGAAGCAATATTAAAGAAAAAAGTATTTATAACAGAAGACCATGAAATGAAGTAAACTTTAGAACCATTAAGAAGGGATTGCCAAGGAGCGGTACCACACCCCCATGTCATGACACCAATTGTATCTGATGTATCAATCAAAACCCGATAAACAGTATGGGGAATATTCCAAGAACATGCGGTAGTACAATAATTTCTAGTTGGGGGAGTCGTCGCCATAAAAAGACGTCCATCATGAACAGAAGATTCAGGATTAATATACCAGCCGGCGGATGACTCAAAAGTACCGTTAGCAATCAACTCAGGCCCCAGATAAGTGGCCAGATGCAATGAAGGATGTGAAAGAAACGGAAGTAATTCAATCTTACGTTGAAACTGGTATTTCATCCAGAGGGAATGACCGGAAAGGGGATGGGGGGCGAAATTGTTCCAGATTTTGCGTTGTGCATCGGTTAAGGCCTTCCATCCTGCCTGTAATTGCGGATTTATCGACCTTATTGCATATTGAGCTGCGGAGGGGCCAGACCTGGGTATAGGTTTATTGCGAAGCTGCATGCCGCCTTTCGAGTGCTGGATCGTATGTCCGCCGAGGGAGCCGGAACCTTCTGTAACAAATGCACCGAACTTGAGAAGGGCCATAACATGAGTATAAAAAAGTTATTAAAGGTTCCGCCAGCGACTGATCACATAGGCAGGAAATACTATTGAATTTGTGACAGATGTAAAAGTCTGACCGGCCAGATCATAAACAGCTTGAAACGGTACACTGGTGTACTGATCTGTGCGACACCAGACGGTTTCTTCGTCAGCAGGAATGTTATCAGGGATAGTTTTCCACATGATAAAGAAAAAAAAGGGGGTTTTTAACGCCCCCGATTTTTAGCTTAAACGGCAGTTACTATGCAGGATGCCTGTAATGGCAGACCGGCTTGGCCGGTTGTCATATGAATAAACTTGGCACGGAAAAATACTTTTTGGCCAGTTAGTCCGGGACCTCCGAATTTTGCATTATAGTCAGCAGTGGCAACGTAAGGAGAAGCAGTTGTAGCTGGAACCTGACCGATGTAACGATACTCTGATTTTACGAAGCTTTTACCGGGACTGATCGGGGCGGTTGCATCAACAACCAACACATGCAAGGCAGGGGTTGGGGTTGCAGTATAACCGATACTGGTTGCAGCTGCCAAAACCTGGGTTGGTACCAGAGTTAACAGCGATTCAACGGCAAGTGGCAGCGGAGGAACTCCGATTGCGGCAACGCCGATTTGTGCTAAATTGATATTTAGCCGGCAATAGAGATTGAAACCGGTTGGGTTTCTCAAATCTCCAAATATGTCTGTTTTCGAGAAGGAAGCAACGGCAGCGTTCCACTGTAGCCGTGCTGCATCGGTTAAACTTCTCCAGGCGATTGCCATTGTGGCAAGACGTTGACGTACATTGACCTGGGCAGTTGACGAGGGGTTAACCGGGGTTACTTTAGTACGCATATACGCACCAGCCCGATTCTTTGACATTACATGACCGCCGATCTTTCCACGGCCGTCGGTAACGATTGCACCAAATTTTACTTTCATAATAAATTACTTTTTACGGTCAAACAGTTTGTTCAACCATGTTAATACTTCAAGAATTTTTCCGATGATCGACCATACTTTTCTGGTGGGAATCAGCCGGGATATTACCTCATAACAGCCGGCAAGGATGGCAAGGATACTGGAAAACGTGAGTTTAAACGGTATCGCTGCATCGGGTGCGAAGCTGCATAAAAGTAACATTGTGATTAGAAGAAGGACAAATTTCATAGCACTAAATTTATTAGTTTATCAAAGATATGACATTTTGTCTGAATAATCCAAACAATATAATGACAATTTTGCACGTATACCACATTTGAGAGGCCAAGGCCGTGCGAAAGCTACCCGGGACGAGGTGGCTGCACGGCCACCATTGGCAACCGGTTAAATGTTCCTATATCGACCTTATTGAGTGTTTGCTTACAAAACTACAAGCCTGATATACCGTTTATTTTTTTCATATAAACTTCTTAAGAGCGTCAGGGTTCAGTGCAAACGTACAAACCTTGGGACGACCTCACTGTCCCGATATGTTTGCCACTGGTGCCCCGCTAGGGGCACTCAGGCCCGGCCGATGTTTTGCGTCAGCAAAATTGAGGCGGGGCACTCGTCCGGGTGCAAAGTGGTGCGAACGAATGCAGGAGCGAATACCTGCAGCGACAAATGAGTGAGCACATATTTGCCTAGCGTCACACGTGCGTTGGCCGTGTGGCTATTTTACATAGTACAGTTTATAGTTGCGAAGCACGTAAGCATTTGCAGCTGTTGGATTTGCAAATGACTATAAACCGTATTATGTAACTTAGCTTAGGATGGATTTCAGCGTGGCAAAGGAAGTGAAGGAGGCCGTGCGAGGAACGAGCGGGCCGACGGAACGAGGCTAATATAAAGATGAGCAAAGCGAATATGAGCGTAGGCAAAGGCCGCCACGTGGCGGTGCGACGAAGGAGTGCGCCACGTGCGCGGCCGTGGGAGGATAAATATTAATTACTGGTCCTGGTTTAAGTTTCACTTTGTTGATTTTCACGAGTTTACTGTTAGTTTTATATTGCCCTGGTTAGTTTAGTAATGTTGATTTTCACGAGTTTACAGTTATTCTTTTATTTTTTATGATACTGGTTTACTTGAGTTCACGAGTTTACGATTCTTTACTATTTATATGATTATTCATTTAACGATTTTATTGTGTACTGCTTTAATTATCTACTTTATAACTATTTTATTACTATTGTGATACTTCATTAATTCTGTCATACAATTTACTGAGTATTTACTGTATACATCCTTACTTTCTTCTCTCTTACTGCCTATTTTTACCTTTTTTTCTCGTTTTAGACTCTAGTATAGTGTACTGTAGTTGTATTATTGATGTGATACTGTTGTATTATTGATGTGATACTGTTGTGTTATTTGTAAGTATTGTTGGTTGCTTTTAGATTTGTTTTTTATTCTGTTATGATGGTTGTACTAAGCAGGTTAACTATAAAAGGAGCGGCGGCCGGTATTCGGGGAAGTGTGCACGGATAAAGGTTTCAAGTTCCTGCATGCAAATTGGAAAAGTGCCACAATACAAGAGAGTATTTTTAAATGTGATAATGAAGAAGTAATCGCCTTTATAAAATTTGCATCGGGGATCCTCGATTAGAGCTGTTATTTCATCTGATGCGCTGCCCTCGGCGAATATTTCAGCGCCCCGAATTCTAACAAGGTTGGAAGAGCAGCCCCACAAGCGGCCTTCGATTTCATCGGACTGGTCTGATTTAGTGATGTACTTTGTGAGATACGCCGTTGCATTAAAGATTGTGCGCAATCCGTGCACATCTGTACTATTGGGGTTATTCCAACCGCAAGCGACTCCTTCTTTGTAGTTATGAAATTGGCGGGCATCGGACAGTTTCGGCGAAAATTTCGGATTGAACCGGTATCCTTCGTTGTGCCATGCAGTTTGATTGTCACGATAACGTGTAACGTACCCGAGCTTTTCGCAATTGCGGTTCCACTGGTTACGAAGCTCGTTCCACGGAATAAAACGATCCGTAATAAGATGAAAGTGAGTATTCCCGTTTTTTTGCTTTTCCATACGCCAGATAAAATTAACGACTTTCCATTTTTGCCGGCATTGAACGAGGAACGGGTGAAGGATATCGGATTTGATTTCATTGTCTGAATGTATTTGTTCACTCGGAAGAGTGAGGGTTATAAAATTAAGAATCATATCACCGGATTTGCCGGTACCTGGGTGAAAGTATTTTTGTTTAGGAACAATGTGTGTTAAGTAATCAACAGCCCGGGACATTTTTCGTCTCGCAACTTTCGAAATTTTCCCGTGATGGGAATTGTCCCGGAACTGTTTAGGCATTAATTTCCGGCCGGCTTTAAGTTCTTCTTCATCGAATAAACCGGCAAGTTTTGCCCGGCGGGGTGAAAGTGACTGATACCAGCCGTTGATTTGTGACGGATGAATGGAACAAATGTAATAGCCGTTGTTTTCATTCATGATTTTTGGAATAAGTGGCCTGAGGGCGTTTTGTGGACACTTTTTCCACTGGTATACCAAGGTTGAATAAACAATCGTAGCAACACATGGCATCTCTGTTTGTCCATGAAGGTGTCGGGTATAATTTACCGGGTACTAATTTGCGACCACAGTCGACACATCTGAATCTTGTTTTTTCTGTTGGCATAATAATTACATTTTACATTCATGATGATGCTTAGCTTCAAGTTTCATTAAGAAAGCTTCAAGTTTCCAACACCAGCAGGTTTCAGGACATGTTAGGTATGCCCTGCTTCTGTGGAGATAAAGAATGAATTGTAATAATTTCATAGCGATAATTAAATTTGGTTTGATGGATTACATTCAACTTCTGAAAAGACTACACCGTTAGATAAAACTTCTTTCAGCTGGCATTGATCTGTCATACAAGCATGATAAGGACAGCCCCAATTATGGTTTTTACACTCATTTTTGAGTGAAATTCTGTGGTCGACAGCCTGATCAGACGCTGGCCACTCGGATTTAGTAGGTTTTTCCATGGCGATGCTTAGCTTCAAGTTTCATTAGGAAAGCTTCAAGTTTCCAACACCAGCAGGTTTCAGGACATGTAATATACGCCCTGCTTCTGTGTAGATAGAGAATGAATTGTAATAATTTCATAGTAACAATTAGATATTAATGTTTGTTAGATTTTCTTATACGTAGACGATATTCATGATTAGCATGATTTGAGTTGACTCCTTCCTGTTTACAAAGCCTTGCTGTACGGATAGAATGTTGCATAATACATTCGCAGATATCAACTCCATAGTAGAAACCTATATCAGGATGATAGTGTTTAAATGAACTAGGTAAAACGAAAGCTAAAGCTTTTTTACAGCGAGGGCAAATGGTAAGATTTCTATGATTTTTCATAATAATGGATAGTGTTGGTGAGTAATGTGGTTAAATATTCAGTTCTGCATGCATAAGATAAACCAAAGGAAAACCGACCTTCAATCATATTAAAGACTTCCTTTTTTTAAGCTTAGGCCGTGGACTGTTAGAATATTCCAGACGGGCAGTTTTAAGGTTAGAATTATCTCTATTACGATGAATATGATTATGACATGGGCGACAAACGAGGGTAATAATGCCTCGTTGAATTAACTTAGAAGCAGGAGTATCATAAAGAGAACCATCGGTATAATAAGTTAAATGATGTATATCCCAAGTGCGGGGGCCAGTATTACCTTTACGTTTAAGTTTCGGAGTACGACGGATAACAGGCATATTACAGATTTGGCAGATGCCCAGAAAATACTTCCAAACATATTCCCGATTATCAGAATGCCATTTTCTTTTAAGAGTTTTATTAATCATAAGAAAGAGAGTTAATAGGTTTTTTTCATGGCACAATGAATGATGTTTGATTTCACTGTTTCAATAAGATCAGGTTGCCAAGCATCTCTGGTTGTTTTATTGTTAGAGATTGAAGCTTTGCCGTACCGCCGTACAGGGTGCTTCATTATAAGGAAGTTAGAATATAAAATATATTCTTTGTTGGTGACCTGGCCAGACCATGTGAGGACCCGGAAAGGGGTTAGAGCTGGGATGAATCGTTCTATACGTCCCGGAGGATTTTCAAGAAACCAGAAACCTTTGGAGGACCTGCAAATATCGAAACAGAGCTTTGCGAGTTTGATATCTTTATCGGGGTATCCGTGCCAGCATGTTGTATTTGCTTTAGTGAATTGTGTACATGGTGGTGCGGCACAAACGAGATCGAAGTATTTGCCGTAGTCCCTGGGGTACTTGAATAGATCACGATTTTGCTTTAGATCGATGGATTCAACTGTATGGGTTGGTCCCCACAGATTAGTGAAGCAACATAGCTGTAGGATCTGCATTACAAAGCTTTTTGAATCTGTGCCATAACTAAAACACATTTTTCTTTAGCGATTGCCAGGCGTTCGTGAATTTTCATGTCACCACGTGAGACTGGTATAGCATCAATAACTTTAGTGAGGTTTTGACGGATAGTGTCTAAATCAATGATCAGAGCTTGAAGTTCTGATCTGCTTGCAACGATTGTTGTTTCCATAAATTGAATGTAAGATTTCATAATGATCGATTTTATTGAGTTAAGAAACTAAAGAGCATAAAAAAAGCGGGGGAACCGCACCTATCACTCACCCCCGCACACTCATCACATTCACCGTGCGCCGGTCTATCGTCACCGTTGCACCTCTGCAGAGCGGATTGTTTTGAACCGGTGATGTAAAGATATGAAGAAAATAATGTATTTGTCAAGAGGTATTTAAGACTTAATTGGTATTTAAACGTTTAAAAACGTTTTTGTAATTGATAGTCAATCTTTTGGTAGCTACTACCGGAGCCGTTTTTTCTTTCGGTTAGACCTGGTTAGTATCCGGTGGCAAGGAATACAGATTGAAAGAAGGTCTCCGGGAAGTTCGTTGAATAGTCGTTTATACGTGAGATGATGGACTTGGGTGGCACGACATTTTTTACAGACCCGGCAGATGTACTTATCACGTTCAAAAACTTTAGTTCTCAATTGCCGCCATGCCGTGGATTTAAGGTAAGCTCTATATTTGATCTGAAAAGCAGACAGCACAATTAAAGAATTGTGAGCCAGAATTCGCCGGGGAGGACTTCCAGGAGTTTGTTCATTGTGGTTTTGCTGTTGATGATATCAGGATAACCGTCGGCGTTGATATCAGCGAAGCCAGAGCCGGGAAGAATGCAACCTTTAGTATCGAGTAAGGAACCAGCCGCAAAGTTGCCCGGATGAAATAGAATTTTAGATCGACCGGGTACATGTTGAACTAAAATACAGTAGCCGTGGCTGGGAGATGTAACTTTTTCACATTTATATGTGCCTGCAGGGATGCAGGATATATTTGGTGTATTGTTGACTTCAGGTAGTTCCAGAGTGAAACAGTTAAAAACTTCTTCAATTCCCTTGAGTACATACAAAAGTGATTTTGTATAGTCAGGAAAATATGACCGGGACATAACGACGTGCATAGCAAAAAGATTAATTGATCTTGATTAGTTGACTTGTGTATGGACCGGCCAGACCGGTTGCTTCCTGAATAAGTTTTGCTCTGACTATTATGCTGCAATTAGCATCAGCGAAAATGGTGGCCCATGTAACACCGAATGCAGCTTCATAATAGGTTATCAGTTCCTGAGCGACTAATGTAACCAGATTAACTTTTCTGATAACAAAATTAGACCGGCGAAGTTTCAGGGAGCTTTGACGGATCGGTGGCGTTGCGTAGAAATGAACACGATAACCGGTTACATCTGGATCAGGCGTCCATGTGCAAAGCAATGAAATTGCAGAAGCAGACAAAACAAAATCAGGAAGGGCGGCGACGGCAGTCCAGGCGGGAGCGGTTGAAAGTGGAGCTAATGACATGGCTATCATATTTAGACCTGAAGATATGAACCATTGAAAGCCGTTTAAGGTTTTTGGTTCGTTCCATTCAGTTACATGATCATGTGCGGCGGCCAGAGCTTCCCAGCTGGCTTTGTTGGCAGATGATAAAGCAGACCAGGCGGTAGTTAAGGAAATCAAATAACCTTGCTGGATGGTTTGATCTGGTGAAGGATTGACAGGCATATTGGGTTTGAGCCGGGCGATGTTGCCAGAGGAATTGCGTTGAAATGTAATTCCGCCGATGGAGCCGGTCAGCTCGGTGATCAATGCGCCATATGTAACACGTGCCATTTTACTTAAGTTGAACAGTGCCAGTGTATCGACCCGATATCATGGTGTTAGTGATACCGAAGTATTGAATTTCGAAGCTTACCCAATCATTATCCTGCAGGTAGTAACCGAATATATTATAATAGATATCCCGCATAGCGAAAGACGAATCGTCATCTACGACAATTGGCATATATCTTAAACCTGATTTTTTGAATGATTGGCCAACTGGTATTTTACTTGATAGTTTTAAAATGAACCAGAGAGCAGTACCGGGAGCCGTGGCATTTATAACTAAATTCCATTCATTCTCAAAATCTGACCATGAAAGGCTAAAAGCAGGAAAGTCAACAGCCAACAAAGTATATAATGGCGCTGATAGGATGGCCTGGCCGGTCAGAAGTCTCATATAGTTATATTTGAGAAAATATGAGTGTCCGGACTGGAGTACAGCCCGATCACGGCGGATTGTTGTGTTTGCAAAGGCGATGAATTGATTCCATTGAGTTCGCTGGGCTGATGTAAGAGCAGACCAGTATCCATGTACCCTCATCATGAGGGCACGCCGGGCAAGCTGAGACTCGGAAGCTGAACGTCTGGGCCGGGGTTTATTCCGGAGGATGTCACCATAAAGACCTTTTTGGAATGTTGCGGATCCGACGGAACCGGAAACACTTGAGACTATTGAAGCATATTTGATGCGTGCCATGGTTAATATAATTAGTAGTTAAAAATCTTTTTAGCTGAAACATTATCAAATGAAGCAGAGCAAATATTAGTTGCGAAAAGAAAAAACTGTTGATTATAATTGCCTACATAAAAATTTTTTAAGTTATGACCATTAATTAATGTAAAGCCGCCGAAACCACCAAAATAGAGTTGAAAAAAACCGATCATATTGTAAGCGTCAAGAGTAATTTGATATGTATTAAATGGTAGTAATAATAATGATGATTGCATTAAGTAAGAGACACCAAGAATGAGCCTATTACAATAAGCTCTATCGTCATGAATTGACCAGTAATCACCTTTTGCCCAATTTGCATCTATTGAGAATGAACCATTAACAACAGTTTCAGGACCCAGATAAGTATCGAGATGTAAGGAAGGATCGGAAAGAAATGGGAGATTTTCGATTAAACGAGTAAATTGGTATTTCATCCAGAGGGAATGACCGGAAAGTGGCCTGTGATCGCCTTTAGCGTTCATTATTCCATGAATGACCGGCCAGTCGTTCCAGATAGTGCGCTGTGCGTCGGTTAAAGCTTTCCATCCTGCCTGTAATACCGGGTTTATCGACCTTATTGCATATTGGGCAGCGGAGGGGCCTGACCTGGGTATTGGCTTGTTTCGTAGTTGCATGCCACCACGTGAATGCTGGATGGTGTGGCCTCCGAGGGAACCGGAGCCTTCTGTAACAATTGCACCGAATTTGAGAAGGGCCATAACATGAGTATAAAAAAGTTATTAAAGATTCCGCCAGCGACTGATTGCATAAGCAGGAAAGACTATTGAATTTGTGACAGATGTAAAAGTTTGACCGGCCAGATCATAAACAGCCTGAAAAGGTACACTGGTGTATTGATCTGTGCGGCACCAGACGGTTGCAGCATCTGCAGGGATAGTATCAGGGATAGTATACCACATGATTTATAAAAAAAAGGGGGGTTTTGATGCCCCCGATTTTTAGACTATACAGCGGTTACTATACAGGAAGCCTGTAATGGCAGACCGGCTTGGCCGGTTGTCATGTGGATATACTTGGCACGGAAAAAAACCTTCTGGTCAGTTAATCCGGGACCTCCGAATTTTGCAGCGTAGTCAGCGGTGGCAACATAAGGAGATGCAGTTGTAGCGGCAACCTGGCCGATGTAACGGAACTCTGACTTTACGAATGATTTACCGGGACTTACCGGGGCGGTTGCATCAACAACCAACACATGCAGGGCAGGGGTCGGGGTTGCAGTAAATGCAATACTGGTTGCACCTGCAGTTACCTGAGTCGGCACTATGGTTAATAGTGATTCGACAGCGAGCGGCAATGGGGGAACATCGATTGCAGCAACACCGATGATTGCCAGATTGATGTTTAATCTGCAATACAGGTTAAAACCTGTGGGGTTGCGTAGATCGCCAAAAATGTCTGTTTTCGAAAAGGCTGCAACGGCAGCATTCCACTGGATGCGCTGTGCGTCGGATAGACCTCTCCAAGCTGTGGCCAACGTTGCGAGGCGTTGCCGTACATTTACTTGTGAGACAGACGAGGGGTTAACCGGGGTTACTTTAGTACGCATATACGCACCAGCCCGATTCTTTGACATTACATGACCGCCGATCTTTCCACGGCCGTCGGTAACGATTGCACCAAATTTTACTTTCATAATAAATTACTTTTTACGGTCAAACAGTTTGTTCAACCATGTTAATACTTCAAGAATTTTTCCGATGATCGACCATACTTTTCTGGTGGGAATCAGCCGGGATATTACCTCATAACAGCCGGCAAGGATGGCAAGGATACTGGAAAACGTGAGTTTAAACGGTATCGCTGCATCGGGTGCGAAGCTGCATAAAAGTAACATTGTGATTAGAAGAAGGACAAATTTCATAGCACTAAATTTATTAGTTTATCAAAGATATGACATTTTGTCTGAATAATCCAAACAATATAATGACAATTTTGCACGTATACCACATTTGAGAGGCCAAGGCCGTGCGAAAGCTACCCGGGACGAGGTGGCTGCACGGCCACCATTGGCAACCGGTTAAATGTTCCTATATCGACCTTATTGAGTGTTTGCTTACAAAACTACAAGCCTGATATACCGTTTATTTTTTTCATATAAACTTCTTAAGAGCGTCAGGGTTCAGTGCAAACGTACAAACCTTGGGACGACCTCACTGTCCCGATATGTTTGCCACTGGTGCCCCGCTAGGGGCACTCAGGCCCGGCCGATGTTTTGCGTCAGCAAAATTGAGGCGGGGCACTCGTCCGGGTGCAAAGTGGTGCGAACGAATGCAGGAGCGAATACCTGCAGCGACAAATGAGTGAGCACATATTTGCCTAGCGTCACACGTGCGTTGGCCGTGTGGCTATTTTACATAGTACAGTTTATAGTTGCGAAGCACGTAAGCATTTGCAGCTGTTGGATTTGCAAATGACTATAAACCGTATTATGTAACTTAGCTTAGGATGGATTTCAGCGTGGCAAAGGAAGTGAAGGAGGCCGTGCGAGGAACGAGCGGGCCGACGGAACGAGGCTAATATAAAGATGAGCAAAGCGAATATGAGCGTAGGCAAAGGCCGCCACGTGGCGGTGCGACGAAGGAGTGCGCCACGTGCGCGGCCGTGGGAGGATAAATATTAATTACTGGTCCTGGTTTAAGTTTCACTTTGTTGATTTTCACGAGTTTACTGTTAGTTTTATATTGCCCTGGTTAGTTTAGTAATGTTGATTTTCACGAGTTTACAGTTATTCTTTTATTTTTTATGATACTGGTTTACTTGAGTTCACGAGTTTACGATTCTTTACTATTTATATGATTATTCATTTAACGATTTTATTGTGTACTGCTTTAATTATCTACTTTATAACTATTTTATTACTATTGTGATACTTCATTAATTCTGTCATACAATTTACTGAGTATTTACTGTATACATCCTTACTTTCTTCTCTCTTACTGCCTATTTTTACCTTTTTTTCTCGTTTTAGACTCTAGTATAGTGTACTGTAGTTGTATTATTGATGTGATACTGTTGTATTATTGATGTGATACTGTTGTGTTATTTGTAAGTATTGTTGGTTGCTTTTAGATTTGTTTTTTATTCTGTTATGATGGTTGTACTAAGCAGGAGCCGGCAGTACAGTCTGTACCATATGTACCGGACCTGATTA
>Ga0307379_10010677_pt1 | contig 12131 bp, 10 predicted proteins | sample UN2MG_FD_202237 | JGI IMG/M metagenome (GOLD analysis project Ga0307379, IMG submission 202237) | Soil microbial communities from Risofladan, Vaasa, Finland - UN-2 | ecosystem: Environmental > Terrestrial > Soil > Coastal area > Acid sulfate soil | place: Finland: Risofladan, Vaasa | collected... | reverse complement strand
AAAAGTGGTCGCCGCATGATTATGTAACGTGGTTGTAGAACCGTCCGTAAGCTCTTCCGCTTCGGCTGCCGTGATATCAGTACCAGCATCCGCTGCTACGGCTTGGGTAAAAGTGGTCGCCGCATGATTATGTAACGTGGTTGTAGAACCGTCTGTAAGCAGTTCTAGTTCGGCTGTGGTGATATCTGTGCTGCCATCCGCACTGATGGTAGAAGTGATTGTGTGGAAATGTAGTGTAGTAGTTGAACCATCGGTAAGCTCTTCAGCTTCCAACCCGGTCATATCCGTATCAGGATCATTGATCGCTGCTTGTGTAAGCGTTAGAGTAGAAGAAAGTTCTAATCTTTCGTCCCCGCCATCATTAATTTCCGTTTTTCCAATTCCTGTAGCAACAGTCATTTTTACGAAAAGAAAATCATTTGTGGTGTCGTTGCTGGATATGCGTACACGTTCATCGAGACCTGTGTCTCCTTGGATTCCTTGAACCCCAGTAGCTCCGTCGATGCCAGTGTCACCTTGAACACCTTGAACCCCAGTAGCTCCGGCGACGCCCGTCGCACCAGCTACCCCGGTATTTCCTTGCGATCCTGTAGCACCTTTTACCCCAGTGGCACCTACAGGCCCGGCTGAAGGTCCTGTAGGTCCTTCGAAACCTGTTACACCTTGAAGTCCCTGTATGCCAGGTACGCCTTGTTTTCCGGTGGCACCAGCCACCCCTGTACTACCAGCGCCTGTAGCGCCTTGAGGGCCACCTGGATCTCCTGTAGCACCTTGGATTCCTGTAGTTCCATTAATGCCTGTGGTACCTTTGACCCCAGTGAATCCTTGGACTCCGGTACTTCCCTGAAGTCCGAATCCTGTATGACCTACCAATCCTGTGATACCCCGGATACCTGTTTGTCCGAAAAATCCTTGGATGCCTGTAGCACCTTTGATACCCGTCGTTCCTTGCAAACCAAGGGAACCGGTTGCACCAGCTACCCCGACAAGACCGGTATTTCCTAAAGTGCCCGTGGTACCTTGAACTCCCTGAAGTCCCGTGGTGCCTTGAAGGCCGCCTGTTGGCCCTGTTACACCCCTGACCCCTGTTGAACCTTGGGCTCCCCCAAAAGGTCCTGTGGGGCCTTGGACTCCTGTCTCACCAACGCCTGTTATACCCTGGGCTCCGATACCTGTATCGCCTTGGGTGCCCGTATCGCCTTGGACACCCGTTTCCCCAGCTTGGCCTACCGAGATAATTTGAATCGCACCATCGTAGAATTTTAAATCTTTCGAGGTTGTATTCAACCAAAGCTGATCGACGACGGGAGCACCCGGATCGGCGGCCCTGATCTGGACGCCTTTTTCCTCGGTAGGTTCTTCTTGTTTGCCTAAGTGCGTTTTGGTTGTCATATCAACACCTTATACAGGGAAAATCTTTGTTATAACAATAACATTGGAGTCGTTTACTGTTACGTGCCAGATAGTAGAATCGTCAGCTAAGATATAAATTGTATTATGTAGGATTTCTGTTCCCAAAGGTGGTGGGGACACCGCTTGTAAAACACCACCATTAGTAATAGCGAAGGCAGATTCGGAAGTATCTGGCTTTGTAACTTTGAAATTACTAAGAGCATTAGGAAACCCTGAATTAGCAATTAGGGTTTCGGTAGCGGAGTTTACGGTTACGGACCAAATGTTCCCGTCAGGACTTTTTATGAACCAACCAATGCCGGATTGGATAAAACCGGATACGGCTACGGGTATGAACAAGTCGATATCGTATCTATTGCTTTCAACTTGTTGTGTGTAAAACCCTTCATACCCACAAGCTGCACCTGTGTAAGCGGTAGAAGGTACCACAAAAGTATCTAAGGTGTGTGTGAACGGGTAGTCTTGTTCGAATCTGCCAGACAAGGAAAGGTTTTCCCAGCCGTCAGTGAAAGGATCTACGGGATCGGCATCAAAAGGGCACGACGAGTCAAAAGGCACCCCGTAATCTAAGGTTCTACGGCAATCACCTATTAAATTGTCTGCTGTTATGACCAAATCGAATGTGTAGGTCGCCGCGCACATGGCTATCCGTAGGTGTACGTCCATGGTGATCGTAATGATGATTGACTTAAAACATTCTTCCGAAGCGGATGCTGTCAAAAAGTCGGTACCAAAAGCATCGAAATCGAAACGGTGACGTTGTATCTCGCCTTGAAACCTAACGACTACTTCATCTTCAGAAATAGATAAGATATCAAATAAATCTGGTTGATTTGAAACATAGCCTAGGAAAGCGAGCCAAGATGTAATGCCCACATTTGGCAACCAAACATGTGCTTCTTGACCTCCGAATTGGGAAGCGTTATTAACCCAAGGGTCTAGCGAGGGGTCTAGGTCGAATTTATCTTTGTCCATCGGCTTCAGCACGGGGGAGGTCAAGGATAAAGCTTTGATAATATCTAATACACCTTGATTGGTGCCTACCGAATGGATCATACCTTTGCTGGTGAGCCTAGTAGCCAAAATCTTAAGAGATTGAATCTCAGGCAAAAGATCTTGAAAGCCTATAAAGGGTTCGATAAGACGAGTCGCAAGCCTCGAAGATACCGCTCTTTTTTGTTCATCGATAATTTTGGTGGCATCGTTGAACAATACCCTAGCGAAAGCCTCCCACAATGACATAATTGTGGTGGCGTGTAAGACAAGAAAAGCCCGATCTTCAGGGAAATTTATATGGTTAATAGTTATCTGATTGATGCCCCGTCCTAATTGGATGCCTACGGTAACCACTTCTGAAGTCGGGACGACGGTGTAGGTTCTTTGATTATTACGACGGTCTACACCAGGATTTACTTTTTGGGTTTGACCTACCTGTATAATGATGGGTTCGCCGATGCGATTCGTTTCAACACGTACCACGGTAGGTTGAGGGGTAAAGGGTACCGCATCCCCGTACAACAGATAGAATTGACCCGGAGGTGCGATGTAGGGCGTGTTACCGGTACGCATCGAATCCAGGATCGAAGTATAGATTGTGTCTTGTACAGAAGCTTTAAGCATATCGTTTCTACTACATAATTAGCTGACTACTTCTAAATTGACCAAATCGGCATCATAAACGGAAACTTCATTTCGATTGAAAACCATCGGCTCTATCGTCGATAGAGATCCCGTGGCTCTTCTAAATTCTTTGAATGTGACATTTTGTACCCCTGCGATCTCACTGATAAGTCTTTGACGGATCACTTCGGGAAAAATAGTTTCGGTGAACGTTGAAAAGGTAAATTCAGTTGCTAAGAAGGTTTGAACGTCAGTTTCAACTTCAGTAGTAGAATAACTGGCTAAGGCCTGTACCGTTCCAACAATTCTAGGATTCACAGGAAAAGGAGACCGAACTAAAATATCTGTGTTAAACAAATATTCCGCACCGTCGGCAAATACAGTAGACTCAACCTTTTCCAACATCGTGTTGTATTGGTAAACGATCTTAACGACATCATTCAAAAGCAAAGGGGTGTCCAACACCACAACATCCGTGGCAGCTAAAGATAATCCAGTTTCAAAGGAATCGTCTATAACCAAAGTCGCTGTTATCGCACTGGATTGATCATTGACAGTAAAGGTCTCTATCGACAAAGCGGGGACTTTATTTAAAATGATCTGGGTCTCACCACCAGTGGCATTATAGGTTTGAGTGTAAGATTCTGAAGCTAAACCTATGTTGTAAAGATCCAACGAAGGGCCAGTTATTTGCCTGGTGAATTCTTTTTCGAAAGGTTGAACCGTCGCTACATCGGATACCAATTCAGGTAAACTGTTTGTTATTAAATCTTTAATACCGCCAGGTGACCCTAGGTTACGGCCCAGCAGCGATGTTTTTAATCTTGCGGCTTGTTGGGCCTTGGTCTCTTTGGTTTTACCACCGGTACTGGCACTGCGATTTTCAGTCGTGTCTATTCCATCGATGATAGTTATTATGGTATTGATTCGTAATTTCGGAAGATTAAAATCTTCGCCGACACCTACGGCTTCTACTACCAATCCTAATTCGTAGGCGTTTCGGGAAGGGTTGAAAAAGTTTCCTGCGGATTGGGCAGTGATGGTCCCGGAAGTCACGACTCGGTAAACTAAATCCCCATTAAGGTTTGAAACTAGTGTTCCTGCGGGAATAGATATATCACCCGTAGGACGTGTGAACCGGAGGAAATATTGGACATGTCTGGATTTTATACCCTCCCCTGGGCTACTAGCATAATTGGCAAGAGCATTTCTAACCTCATCATCAGTAGCGGACGCCTCAAAATCTAAAGTGAACAGTTGTCTAAGACTTTCCGCTTCTTCAGAAGAGATCGCAAGCTGCCCAGCTTGAGGCCTGATAAAAACATCAGGTAAAGGCCCCTGAGACACATCTAAAGTAGTGTCCGTTGACTGGATCGATTGTTCTAGTTCACGTATGATATCTGCTTCGGTACGAGCCATGACATTCCCTTATATTGTGAGGGCAGCACTTCCATTGAACGTATGATCCAATTTCGTTGGGCGGATCTTCACAACGTCTACGACACTCACTCTTTCATTACTTTCGTACAAAACTTCCACCAAAAATACGACAGTCGATAAAGACGCTACCTTCGTTTTCACTTGTATAACCTTCAGAATTCGATTGCCGGTATTTGAGTTCCTTTGTTTTAAAATTAAGCGATTAACGGCTTCTGTCAGCAAGTTATCAACTACCAGTTCGGTAAACCCCGCAGGGGTGCCCCCGAAGGCGTAGTTCAAAAGTTCGTTACCTTCATCAAAAAAAGTATTGTAGTCACTTAAAAGATGACGGGCGACATTTTGTGATCCCTCTTCTAATCCCGTAACATTTTGTAAGAGACCACGGTCTTCATCTACCGCAAGGTCACCGTTAACCATTCTAAGCGTAGTCATCCTGGTTGCCCTTCATATGTAGCTAAGACATCATTCCAAGATTCCAATTCTTTGCGGGAATTTTCATCCGTTTGTTCTTGCGTCAGCCGTATCTGTAAAGCTGTTACCATGTTTTGTTCGTGAAACGCTTGGTCTCTTTGGATCGTTAGCTTGTCCAGCGGCCTTTGTAGACTTTGAACGAAGATATTAAGTTCAGCAATATCTGAGAAGCGGGACGGGCCGCCTGTTTCACTTTCGTTTTGGAACAAAGATCCCATAAAGGCACTGAAATTTTCCAGCCTATCATCTAATTCGGTTACCCTGGCTATAGCATCTTCGTTGACCCCCGCAAGATAGGTCGTCATCAAAGTATCTCGGTCTTCGTTATCAACTTCGATATCAAGCGCCCGATCGATCCAGTCCATAGAAATCTGCTTTTGGGAACTTCTTTGTAAGATCAAAAAAGCTTCAAAGCTTTGTCCTATTTGCTCCTCACGTTGAAAATCCTTAGAAAAATAAGAAGGACGTTTCGCTATGGGTAAGGACTGCTTAGTAATCAGAGCTTGTTCATCAGTAGTGAAATTTGCCATAACTTATCCCAATGTGAGGCTGTTTAAGAATTTGTTCGCCGGTTGAGCACAGTTGGCACCTCCGCCAAAGCCGTTTACTTTGTCAGATAAGTTACCCAAACTCAGACTCATAGACCCAAGTTCACCGCCCATAGATTCAAAATTTGATGAGCACTTATCCCCGACCAAAGCTAAGTCTTGCAAAAGGGCTATAAGCTCGTCACAGATATCGAAATTAAAAGAAAAGCATCTTGGCAAATACTTATTTAGTTTATTAAGCAGCGCATTCAGCACAGATATAGGAAAGCACAAGATGCTCTGGATGATGTCGGCAATCCAATCGGTAGACAAGGCTAAGATGCCATTCAAAAGAGACGCTACAAAGCAGATAAGGTTATCGATGATGATCTTAAGAAAATCGGGAAATTCAAAGTTAAGGGATATGCAATTCAATAACGAAAGATCAAAACTACCAGCCCCAAAGAGGTTAACCAAATTTCGCAGCCAAGAATCTAGCTTGGCAATCCACACAAAAAAGATCTTAGCGCTGTCGAGTAATTTTTGACAGGCACCGAAAACTTTCCTTAAAAGACCTGACAACGACTTGATACCAGCAGCAATAGATGCCAAAGTCCCTTTATCCACACAAAGTGTTAAGGCCTTATCAATATCATCGAATATTTTCTGCAAACCAAAAGTATCTTCTATGTTAATCCGTTTCGTCATGTTTGTCGAAACAGAACCGCTGTCCTGGCCTTGGTAAGGCACTACTGGCGGCTCTTTATCTACTTCTGAATTGACAGCCTCGTCAGCCTTGACCCCATAATTAGTGAGGTTTAATTTAATCGATGACAAATTGGATACGGTTATAGGATCTGGGGAATTAATCAAATCGATAGCTTGGTCTAATTCAGCGTACATACCTAATAAAACTTGTACGTTAAATGTCTCCTTGGTATCGTTCGCCTTCATTACGTTAGAAGAAACTTTGGTATTAGGTAAAGCCGAGCCATTTTTAACCCGATCCATGTCTTTGGAAATATCAGAGATCGTAGCGTTAAAATTGATGCCTTTGATCTCGGGTCTCTTACTCAAAAGCCTGCTAATTTCCTCGTCAGAATGTTTCGAACGTAGGTTCAATAAAATATCTATGTCTTTAATAACAAAGACTTCAAACAAAATATCGGTAATAGACTTGCGATGGGCTTTCACCAATTCTTGCAGTTGGGATCTAATCTTATTTTCCAGGTTCGATTTGGCCAATGTGGTAAGTTGGCCCGGTATTTGTATCCCCAAGGATTTGATAACCGAAGAACCCGCTCTTGGTTCGAACGGAATCCGGCCCGCGAAGAAGTCGATAAGTTGTACGATCGTACTAGCGGCATTTTGATTGTTGGTGATTGCGTCATTAATCACGGAGTCAGGGAAACTAAATTGTTTGAATCTAAAAACTACCCCCGACTCTTGGCTGCTGTAACCTAACTCCGATACTTCCCTGATCCGTTCCGGCCTCAATTCCTTTTTGTTAGGATGGAAAGTTTGTGTAATTAGATCAAAGTCTTGGACACCGGATTCCTTCTCGATAAGAGCTTTAGGACGATTCGTAGCTAAAAAGCTTTGGTCTAAAACATAAGTTACATTGGTTTGGGGCGCTACATAAATGACTTCGTCTCCCGTTTGAAATTCGGGTAAGCCGAATCTATCTCGGACGGAATCTGTGGGCACAAAAGTAAAGCCGTTATTGATTGACGGGATTTTTTCTATCACCAATTTGCTTTGGAATAGTATAGGTCGATAACTACCGCCACCTAAAATCCCCTCAGGAGTTTGCTTGCGGATCTCTTCTAAAATATCGTTCACTTTATCAAGGTCACGCCCAGAAGCATTGTAGATGTTTCGCAAGACTTCGACGTTGGTTTGATCAGAAGGAAGATCGGAATTTTCTCCGTTAAGGTACCAAACACCATCGTGTAAGACACCACCAGCATTAAAAATCATTTTTTCATCAGCTTCTAATTGCTTGGCTTCCCGTTGAGCCGCTACTTCATTAGTTAGCCCAGGTTCTAATGCTGCATCGGTGGTTCCGGCAAAGACAGGCAGCCCGTAAACCCCAGCTAAAGATGCGAAATCCCTTAGTTCACCACCACCTTGACGCATCAAGCCTTCTACGATTTCTTGGATTTCATCTAAGGCCGGAAAAACGTTAGATGCTACGATTTCGTTTTGAAGATTAGCCAGCAAAAGTTGATTGTCTAAAATCCTTTGCGACATGGTTTGTTCCATTTCCAGGAAGGCGGCTTCAAGGTCGTTGGGAAATTTACAATCTAAAGCGAATTCAACAGGCATAAGAATTATTCCTTACGTACATTCAGAAGAAGATTTATATGTTTTAAGGATAACACAGAAGCTGAACGGCCTCGCTAATACTTGGATAGAATCTCGTCTAGCAAATCATCGTTGACCAACTTATACATTTTCCAAAGATAATCATTATAGCCAGCTCGATCCAGGTATTTCCAAATGATCTCAGGCTCCTGGAATCGTTCAAAGCGCCCAACTTCTATGTCTTGGCGCATCCTAGTGTTGAGCTTTTCATGAAGTTTGGTGCGATTTTCTCTTACATCTATAAAATCTTTAGCCAACTTTTCTATGAGACTTTTGACTTTTTTCTTTTCCTCTTCGATTCTTTTTGCGACTTCGGAAGAATCCCTAGCTTGACTCTTGGCTTCGGATGCCTTCTTCAAAGAATACCAACTTCTTCTAAGCTCACCTATGGTTTGATCAAACTTTTTCGCTTTATTTTCGGCCACCCTGATCATAGGACCGAAATATTCATCAGGATCAAAACCTTGAGGCAGGATCAAAGGTGGTAAGATCCATTCATCGGAGGTGATGTTGTACACCGCATCGGCGGTCTCGGTACTTTCCGAAGGGTCTTTTAAATAAAGATGTAAGGGATATCCCTTATAGTCTACTTCTTCAAGTTCTTTAAATTCAGCCTGCAAAGCTGTTACATCTTCTGGCGAAATATCGTCGTCCCACTTGATTGTAACAGAAACATCCAAGTCGGTCCCAGGAGCCCATTGGTAAGAAGCCGCCCCACCATAAATTCGGACTTCTTCAATTTCGATATCAAAGGCTGCGGCAGCCTCTTCCGCTTTTTGTAAGATAAAATCTCTTAAGTCAGGTTTCATCTTAGGCAAATCCTTTGGATCTTCGTAAACCCAAAGGTCCGCAGGTAGCGTTTTCCGAGGGAAATCTAATATGGAGCTACTTACCATAAATTTCATGACTGGCTTTCCCTTATAGTTTCATTATTAGAATTTAACCAAAAACAGATTGGAATGCTTATTTTGCGATAGGTAGTAATGCGCGATTTATTTATAGCTGAAGCAGAAGAGGTTATTATGATTGAGCAAGATTTTGTTACAGAAGGTACGTTGCTACTAAAATCGATGGCTTCCGCTTTGGTTGACAACAGCGAACACATCGAAGTAGAAGTAGCTTCCGGTGGGTCACACACTACCGTATTCACACTCAAGTGCGATAAGACCGATCTTGGCAAATTGATTGGCAAGAAAGGCCGTACCGCGACCGCAATGCGAAACATCTTAGGTGCCGTAGCTTCAAAATTTGGACGCAGGGCCGTATTGGATATTGAAGAGTAATTAGTCTTCGCCATTTTTCCTAAATTCAGTATGGTTGGCAAATTCGGTTACAAAGTTTTTGCCTTCTTTTTTGTTGATCCTAGAAGCAAAGATGTCAAACATCTCGCCATGATCTGCCACTTCGCTATGGTACTTTTGGTACAAATGATGGTGGATAATTTCGTGAGCCAAGACTTGTCTTAGAAGATTGCTGTCTTCGATGATCTTGTGGTTGACTATAATATGTGTCTTAGCTTTGTCATCCAACATCTTAAATGTTGTCTTACCTAAATATTTTACATCGTTGACAATTTCAGCCGTCGGCCTATTGCTTTCTTCGGGGATGTACCGAGTCAAAAGTTCATCGATGGTGTCGTATATCTTTTTCATCTGGGTGGCTCGTTGCGTGTCGGCCCCAACTTTAAAATTCTCCGGCATAGCATGGGGCGTCTTGTCAACCACCGTACCATCGGGTAGGACTTCACGATAAATAATTTCCTTTCCCTCGTTGATCCGTTTTTGAACCAACCCCGGCGAAGTCTCCCAAATCTCGTCGTCAAAAATCTCGTATACCTTTTCGCCATCCACCCAAACCTCCGTCGTCGCTTCAGTTTTGGTGACGCCTTTTAAAAATTGATTCATAATCTTTGCGGTGTATACATTCATCTTTTTTGGCAAATTATTTAAAGGAAACCATCCCAACCGAGTGAATTCTTTGTCAGGATCGTTAGCCACCGTAGGAGCGGACTCCACCGATGGAACAAACAAAAATACTTTGTTATTGGAAAAGTTCCACAAATAATTCAATTTTGTGAAATTCGCTATTCCCGTTTCTTCTTTGATCTCCCGCAACAAAGCATCCACCGGATGTTCTTGATCTTTTATTTTACCCCCCGGTAGCATGTAATCTTTTGATCGGTTCAAACCGAACAAGACGTTTTCCCCGTCTAAGATAATTGCCCTTACTCTTGAAATCATAGACCCTCCGTTCATAGTTCAATTTAACGTGATTATTTTAATAGAAGAGATAATTTTAAAGAGGGACTAAGCATGGCCGCAAGAATTATAGCTTACGACGATGTCAACGAACGCTTCGTTCGCACCACAAAAGATCCAAGTGATATCGCTAGTGGTGCTGACAGCCGGATTGGATGCGAAACAATCAGCTCCGGGGTGAAAACTTTATCCGCGACCTACAGCACACCATTAGCGGACACCAATTATAGTCTGAATTTGTCCTGGGAAAATATCGTGGACGCTACTCCGTTGTTCCAACCTTTTATCGTCACCGTCAAGACTACCACAGGCTTTACCGTAGAATGGAATGTAAACACAGATTCTGTTAATTATGAACTCTGCTACAACGCAAGCACCAACGGCTTTGCTAATTTATCCGGTACGGAAGCCGTAGGCTCTGGAGTTAGCTCCAAAGCTGTCATTATCAACCCCGCACTAGGAAGCACCAACTTTAGTGTAGTAGCTACCATATCAAATACCATAGACGCAGGAACACAATTTCAAACGCCAGTCATCACAACTAAAACAACCGGAGGCTTCACAGCCAAGTGGAATGCACCTACCGATTCTGCTAATTATGTAATAGAATATCAAATCACCAACTTCGCATAGTGAAACGAATTTTAGCTTGTTATGTAAATTAACAATTTGTGATCGCTTAGCCGAAAAAAAAGGCTTTTGTGACAAGCATTATAAATGGTATCGGAAGGATTATTGCACCCCAGAAGGGGTCGTTCTGAAAGTGCCCCAAGGCAAATACCGTGCCTTCGATAAGTGTAAAGTTTTGTTTTGCCGCGACAAGCCTCGCTGTATTCGACTTTGCCCTAAGCACTACGATGAATACCATAAAGGAAAGCGAAAACGAAACGGGAAAGATAACGATAACTATGTCAAGAAAACGAGATCCTATAACAAAGATTGGAAGTGCCTTACTTGCGGGACAATGGAAGGGCCTTTTGTCTTAGGATTTTGCACCAAAGATTACCGAGCTTACAAAAAAGGCTATATCAAATATGACGGCACCCCTCTTAAAAAATTATCCCGTCGCCAACACTACCCAGTAGATTGGAAGTGCCTAACTTGCAATACCGATAAAGGGCCTTTTAAGCGGGGGCTTTGTCCAAAAGATTATATTTCTTTAAGAAAAATAGAAAAAGATTACGAGACCTCCCGTAGTCTTCGTTAATTTAACTATAACGAAATGAACGCGGAAAGGATTCTAGCATGGCTGCTACTGGACTACCAGGACCAACAGGTCCCCAAGGCGTAACAGGCCTCACCGGCACCCAAGGCGTCACAGGTGAAAAAGGTGATAAAGGCCAACGTGGGGACACAGGCCTAGTAGGTGCTCAAGGTTTGACTGGCGCTACCGGGATCGGAGTCCAAGGAATAACAGGAGCCACCGGCGTAAGAGGTCCCACAGGCCCCGTAGGCCAACAAGGTCAGCAAGGTTTTACCGGCACCGACGGCATCGGATTTCAAGGAGTCACTGGCGCAATACTTCAAGGTGCGACCGGTTTACGAGGCGTTGACGGCACCACAGGATCGACAGGCATCCGTGGTACCACAGGCCCTTCCATTAAAGGCGCGACCGGTTTACGAGGCGTTGACGGTACCACAGGCGCTCGGGGTGCCACAGGCCTAACCGGCGCTGTTGGTACAACCGGAGCTAAAGGTGATACCGGAGCCCAAGGCTTAGGCATCACAGGGCTCATAGGCGGTACCGGTTTATCAGGCCCCGTAGGCCCTACAGGTTCTATTGGGCTTCAAGGTTTGACTGGAACCGGTACCCAAGGTGCCACAGGCCAAATAGGTTTTACCGGTGGGCCAGGACCTACCGGTTCCACGGGCGTTCAAGGACAACAAGGCCAAACCGGATCGCAAGGATTTCCAGGCACCACAGGCCTTATAGGCCAAACAGGAACCAAAGGTGCCACCGGCGGCTTAGGCCCGACAGGTCTTCCGGGATCACAAGGACTCACAGGACTTCCAGGCCAAGGCTTGACTGGCTTAA
>Ga0307379_10010675_pt1 | contig 12132 bp, 16 predicted proteins | sample UN2MG_FD_202237 | JGI IMG/M metagenome (GOLD analysis project Ga0307379, IMG submission 202237) | Soil microbial communities from Risofladan, Vaasa, Finland - UN-2 | ecosystem: Environmental > Terrestrial > Soil > Coastal area > Acid sulfate soil | place: Finland: Risofladan, Vaasa | collected... | reverse complement strand
ATGGCCGTGGTAGTCTGACCCCAATCGAGCGCAAAGTACTACCATTTGATATGGCTAGAGTGTACTTCGTGCATGGTGTGGGTGAAGAAACTACCCGGGGCGATCATGGACATTACCGTACCAATCAGGTGTTGATCGCCGTGGAGGGCGATGTCACTATCAATTGTTATGATGGTATTACCTGGTGCAAGTATACTCTCAACACCTCGGAGAAGGGACTATATGTCCCAGCTGGTATCTGGGCTACCAATCATCACAGCAAAGGATCTGTGATGTGTGTGCTAGCCGATCGGCCGTACAATATACGTGACTATATTGAGAATCGAACCATCTTCAAACGTTGGAAAAGGCACCAACCATTTTTCGGGATGTTCGAATCGTTTGGCGAAGTTGAGGTTGATGATACTCTAGAGAACTCAGAATGGCTCGACTACCAGCTTGGAGAATTGGATTATATAGGGGACGAGCCCGACCAGGAGTTAAAGAGTTTTCTATCTGACGGAATGGTAGTAGTGGATTTCGGTGGCTCACTTGGTCACTCTTATTTGAAGATTGCTAACTCGGGGCAGTTTGATAATTTGGAGTATCATATTATTGAGACCTCTATAATGGTGGATGCGGGTCATAGGCTATTTCCCGATTACCAGCGATTATTTTTTCACGAACAAGTTCCCAATTTACCATTGGTAGATGTGGTATATTCGCGCACGGCTTTGCAATACGTTGAGGATTGGCGTGGAGCTCTTGAGCGATTGGCTAATTTGGGTGCGAAGTATATAGTATTGAGTGATACCCAGGTTGGTAATAATCAAACCTTTGTTGGTATCCAGAATTGGTATGGTCATTTTATACCGAACTGGTTCTTTAATATTGATGAATTGACCGATGCTGTTCCTGGCTATGATATCTTTACGGTCTCCAAAGGGATGTCGGTTAATATGAGTAATTACCCCAAAGAACAAAGGCTAACACACGCATGCAATCTGACGTTTCGGCGCAAAGAGTCCTGATAACTGGCGGGCTAGGTCATATTGGATCGTGCCTGATACGGTCCCTAAATTATAATATGACAGTGGCAGACGATCTCTCTACTGAGCGTTATGCTTCCTTGTTTGACTTTAAGCCTTCCACAGAACATAAGATCATTTTCTGGCCTCGTGATTTTAGTGATTTAACCGAGAAAGAGCTATCACAGTTCGATATAATTATTCATTTGGCGGCTAAGACAAATGCCGCAGCCAGCCTGCAGAATCCTGAGGAAATTGAACGAGTCAATATAAATCAGACTTCTAGTCTGATAGAAAGAGCCACAGCGGCTGGAGTATCGCTGTTCATGTTTCCTTCGTCAACCAGTGTCTATGGTGTGGCCAAGGAGATCGTGGTTGAAGATGATCCTGAATGTATAAATCCACAGAGTCCGTATGCCGAATCCAAAGTCAAGATTGAGCGGGCGCTGCAAGCCGGTAAGATGTCTTACATCATTTTTCGGTTCGGCACAATTTTCGGCACATCTCCAGGCATGCGTTTCCACACTGCTATTAATAAATTCTGTTATCAGGCTTGTGTTGGTGAACCTCTGACGGTGTGGAGGCAGAATTTGAATCAGAAAAGACCATATCTTGCTCTAACGGATGCCATAACAGCCATCGATTGGGCGATTGGTAAGGGGCCAGAAGTAAAGAATGAGATCTATAATGTTGCCTCCGGTAATTATAGACTTTGCGAGGTTCTCCATATAATAGGAAAACATGCTCAGATTGAGATGAATCTGATTGATACTCCGTTACTAAACCAATACTCGTATGAAGTAAGCTGCGACAAGATAGCCAAGTTGGGTTATGTGCTCGAGGGATGTTTGGAGGATGGTATACGGCAGACCATGCGGCTCCTATCGAGAATCAGGCGTGTTAATTAACTCTGGGCCAGGCTGGGTCATCTTTCTTTATGGCGTTTATAACTTCTTTTAAAGAGCTGGATCATTGGCCAGGAGTCTCCTCATGAGCACTAAATTCATACTGGTATCGGCTGGTATCCAGTCTCCAACCTCGGCACGTGTTATCGCGCCAACATCTGGATTGCTTTTTCTAGCAAATTTGTAGATGCTTTGGCGCTCTCCGCCGACGTTCACTACACCGGTGTACCCGTTCTCTATTAAGCGGAGAATAATTGGTGCTATTTCGTCTACATAGAGGTAGGATTTAATACAATCGGTGAATGCTCGTGGGTGCTGGAATGGGCGCTTGGTGAATGCGCATCGTAAGATAAGGGAGTTTGGTAGCATCTGAGCTGCCATTTCCCCGGCGAGTTTGGATCTGGCATAATTGTTGATTGGTTGGAGGGGATCGCTTTCGCGGTAGGGTCCTTTAATTCCGGGGTAGACGTAGTCTGTGGAGATATAAACAAATCTTGTTCTGCCCCCATTGTATTGGCAGACCATGACGGGAATGGCTGTCCCCATAATGTTTGTATTAATACTTGCTGCCCGCCATTGGTCGTGGTGTCCCATGGGGGTGGTCATCGCAGCGCAGTGTAGAAATATGTCTGGTTTGTGGAAGTTTACTGCGTGCCGAACTTCGTCATAATTAATGACGTCCATCTGTGTATGGGTTGGTGCTATGATTTCGTGGGGGCTATTGGCCTTAATAAGATGTCTGGCGAGTAGTCCTTCACCGCCTGAGATGAGGATGGTCATCGCTTTTGTTTGTTTTCGTTTGTGGGGGCCGGCGCAGTTCGCTGGTTTGTCTTTTTCTTTCCTCTTTAGTTGTTCTAATCGATGTCTTGTTTCTCTTGGTATTAGGTTCATGGTTTAGCTCCTGAGATCCATTCTAGCAGCTGCTTGTGTTTCTCTGATTTGGATTTTGCTAGTAAGTTGCTAGTGAGGGCGTTGATTGAGGTGAATTTTGATTCTTTGCTGAGGATATGGGTGTGGACGCTGATTAGTGGCCATTTGTCATAGTAGATACGCTTGCCGTCGGCCTTAAATAGCTTGCGACGTCTTTGACACTCTTCTTTCTTTACCTGGTCTAGTCTCCACCAGCTATAATTGTGGTTTGGCTTGAGCTCTTGAACTGCATATGACTCCGCAGCATAGACGAGGGTTTGCTGCTCATAGTACTTGGATCGCGGTGTGTTATCTCTCCACCACTTGGGGAAGGTTGCCTCTGAGGTCCAGACGTATCCACCATTGTATCTACCATATCTGCTTTCGTCGGCTTTATTAATGTAGTGTGGTGACAGGGCAACTTCGCGGTCTTCAGTTCTAATACCTTCAATTGCTGCCAAGAAGAGCATGTCGGCATCAACGAAGAGGGTGTCGGGGTGGTTGGCCAGGGCGACATCCATGATGTCTGTCTTTTTAAGCATAAGTTTCAGCCACTTGGGACAGTTCTGGTCGGGTAGCATGTCATCTGGTATGATCTGCTCGAGCCGGACACCCCAATTTTTGGCCTTCTCTTGGGTGGTTGTGTCGCAACCAACATAAATAGGGATATCTGAGCCGTGGAAAAGACGGAATGATTTTATGAGCAGGCGTAGTTCTCTCACAGATCTTTTATTTGCTATTGTGCAAAGACTGCTAATCATAGTAGCCCTCGATTGGTGAGACGGCGCATTAGATCAAATTCTGGTACGAGAATACACTTGGCTTCGGCTAGAAAGTCGTCGGAGAATTTGCGTTTGGTTGTGGTGGTACCAAAGTGTAGGGGCTGTAGCTGGATTTTTGTGAGCTGGGATAGTTCCTCTATGCCCACAGCCATTTTCTCTGTCTGCAAGACAAGTCCGATTTTTGAAATACTATCGGCTGCCTCTTTTGGTTGCATCTGTTTTGAGAACATGAATAGCTGGTTAAGCAGGTGTCGTCTTGGTGCATTCTTTAAGAATTTTATCTGGTTATCGTGTGCCCAGGCCAGATCGGGCATGTTGGCATGGACATGTTTCGGGTTCTCTTTAACGGCCTGTTTGATATCCATTAGGTAATTGTAGTAGGATAGGAGACGGGCGAGAGGATCCCGGAGACAGGTGATACTGTAAGCCTGGCGGGGCAGGGTGAATGAGTGGGCTGGCTCGTGGGAGAAGGCGAAGAAGAAGTCGCCACGTCGGAGGGTAGTGATATCCCAGCCAACAAATATCTTACCGTCCTTCTTCAATCGATGCCCCGGTTGTCTAGCAAGTCGTTCATAAAAATTTTCTGGGTTGTTGGCGACAAGTGCAAGGAAACTGTGAATTATACTTCGGCCGCCGGTCTTTCTTATGTGATAAAGGTAGTACATGCTTCCATCCTATTTATTGCCCCTTCCTTTATGAATACTTTGATTTATCATCAACTGCGTTATAGAAATTCCTACTTGGTTTGGGGTGCCATCGATGCCAGAGTCCTTCCCAATTCTCCCGTACTACCTTGAGCCCTGGCATTTTCTTTGCTTTTTTGAATATGTGTATATCACCGCCCCAGCTGATGGCTTGCTCTTCGCTTAATTGGTTGATTCTGAGGAAGTCTGTTCTGTGGAATCCGGCGTTTCCAAAGGAATGGATGCGCCAGATTATTTTAGATTTATCTTCTGTTTTTGACTGCCAGATGGGGAAGTAGCATTGCCCTTTTTTGATTTTCTCGAGTAGTATATCGATGGCGTCGAGTGGTAGTTTTAAGTCTGTATCACAGAAGAATAGGATGTTACTACGGGCAACTTTGGATGATGCGTTGTGGCCACTATTGACGTTGAAGTGGCCGGTCATGGGAGTGGTGCGGATTTCGCGGTCCCAACCGGTAAGTTTCATATTGTCGCAGGGCCAAAGGGCAACAACTAATTCAGCTCTTTTGGTGCCGTTAAGTTCCCCGAATCTTTGGAAGAATTGGTTAGAGGCACGTACACGGAAGTCGTGGATGGGGTCATCTTTGCGGGAGAGTAGGGTGGTACAGATACTAATTTGTGGTTTTGGGTCGGTAGTCATTGTAGAAATCCCTTAATTCTGGTGTGACTAGGTGTTTGATCCAGCCGCGGGAGTCTCCCCTCGCAAATAATTCTTTGGCGGGAGCCTGAAGAGCACAAGCTATGGATCCTGGCTCGATGAAGTATCCCTCCCACCCTATCTCCAGTAAACGTCTAGCTATAGCTTTTGCCGTAGATGATAAAACACAGACGACAGTATCATGGTCTTTTGCGGCGGCCTCAATATTAGGCCATTTTCTCTCGAGCTGTGCATAGCATTGTTTGTTTTTAAATGGCATATTATCTCGACACCCAAGTACTCGCAGGACTCTTTTGGTGTCGCAGAGTATTTTGCCGCCGAGGAAAATTGGATTGCGCTGGCGAACGATATCAAAATAGTGGACGAACCATTCTGGGTGATAGACAAATTTGATGGTTAGTGCATGGCAATTTTCAAATAGTTTATTGGCCTTGATATACTTAGGTAGGAACTTTCTTCCGATGTTGTCTAGGGCTGGATAGTGGCGGAAAGATGGGGCACCTTTTGGCTTCTTGTTGTCATATTTGGCTGTGTCTAAGCCGACGCCGGGTGCGAACATGACTCGTTTATCTTGATAATATTCTAGGCAGTCTCGTAGTTCCTGTCTTAATGCGAGGCAATTGGTCTGAGTTTTGGAGGAGTGTCCAAGATCCTCGAGCATTTTTAGGTCGCTATCACCATATCGGAGAAAGTAGGTGGTTGTTCCATTTTGCAGACGGCGCAGAAGCCTTTGGGAGGTTATTTCAGGTGCTACTGTTAGGATTTCTTTTGTCCACATTGAGTTCTGTCCTACCACTTAAGTATAGTATGGCCTTTTGCCCTAATCGCCTCGACGAGTTTTTTGTGGCGTTTCGGGCCGATGCTAGGTATTTTGCGGAAGTGAAATGACACATATAGTTTGTTTACCCAGGACAGAGTCCTGCTTTGTAATAAGGCTTCTAAGACTTCGTACTCGGCACCTTCAATATTCATTTTCAAGATGATATAATCTTCTGGTTTGAAGTTCTTCATCATCCATTTGTTGAAGTCTACACATGGAATCTTTATAGGAGTCTTTGAGACTTTCCAGGTTGTCTTATCCTTTAACAGGGTACTGCCAGCCGGGCTGACACCAGCCGGGAAGAAGTTGACGGTACCATTATAGATCCAGGCAGCTTTGTTGATTACGGTGATGTTAGGTCCGAGCTGGTCAAAGCCTTTTGTTGACTCCTTGTGCGGCTCGAAGCTGAATATTTCGTAATCGTTGGCATCTTCGAATAGTTTTTGAAACCTTCGAATTGACTGCCCAACATTGGCACCAACGTCTAAAAAGATCTTTCTCATTAGGGATCTCCGATTTTGTCGAATGGGTATTTCGCTGGTCGAACATGGCCCCAGGGTGGTGGCCAAGCCAGAGAGAGTCCCGCTTTCTTGACTAGTTCTGCTACTTTGTCAGCCCTAGTCCTGGTGATTGAATCAACCTTCTGGACGTGCGGGCTGACATAGAGTTCATTAACATGTCGAAGGCTACCGTCATTAGCCATCTTTTCTAGGACTGGATATTCGGCACCTTCGATGTTCATCTTCAGTATGATATAGTCGTCCGGGTCGAATTTTGCCATTATCCAGGCACTGAGATCGATGCAGGGGACTTTGGTGGTCTTGACGATGCCCTCATCTATGGCGTAATCAAGAAAGATTGTACTTCCTTTCACATTCTTTGTATAGTGGAATTCGATCTCGCCATTATGGGTCCAGACTACTTTGTTGATGAGGTGGATGCGATTGGTAAGGATGCCTTTATAGAACTTGTTTAGTCGGACTTGGGGTTCGAAGCTAAATATTTCGTACTCGGCTGAATCCTTATAGGTCCTTAAGAAGGCTCGCACAGCTCGTCCGAGATTTCCACCACAGTCTAGAAGTATCTTGCGCATGCTTATGCCTTTTTTGGAGTGAAGAGAAAGTCTCTGGCTATACCACTGGCACGGACTAGTGGTGTTCTGGTATATCCAAATTGGTCCATGAATTGATGAATTAATCCACCCTTCCCACCAACCGCCTGCTGTTTGGGCGTGATATTATTTGCCTCTAGGATGATTGCTGGTCTGCATCTCTCGATTGTCTTTGTCGCGCCGCGTAGGGCTTGTAGCTCGTGATTCTCGATGTCAATCTTGATGAATGCTACATTAGGTATTTCGAATGAATCTAATGTGCGGATCTCTACGTCGTCACCGATCTGGTCGTTGTCAGATATTATATAGCGTCCAAAAGACATTGATTCGAAGTGAGTGTAGGAATCGCGATCTTTGTATCTGAACTTGGCAACTCCATTGGAATCGGATATGCCTACATTATGAGTATGGACATTTGGTAGCCCATTCAGGATGACATTTGCGCAGAGCTGCTGAAATACAAGCCGCTGGGGCTCAAATGAATGGACGATGCCTTTGCCGCCAACAGCTTTGGCGAAAGGTACTGTTAGTGGGCCGCAGCTGGCACCAATATCTAAGACCGTATCCCCCGGCTTGATTTGTTTGAGTGCTGGTCTGAGCACAACTGGTTGCCATTCTTTGGTGTGTGCAAGTACTCGACTTACACCAGTATCGTTCTTGATTAAGAGGAATTTGCCTTCTTTGCAGACATACTCCCTAACATTTAGTTTTTTCATTTGATTATTCATAGGTTTTGTGTGGTTTTCCAAATTTTCCGCCGGGTGTGGTCCTCTTGATTCCTATGTGATTTGTGATATTCTTCATGAAACGAGCTGTTAGCAAACCAGATTTTATTGCTGCCCGACCGACATCACGTTCTCGGATTGCCCCCCTGATTAATTTGCATAGTACCTCAGTTCGGTGAATAGCAGGATGGTATGACCACTGCGCATCGCCGATTTCGATTTCCTCGTTAAGGATTTTGAGTTTTTCCCATTTAACCACTGGTGCTCCGGGTTTGAACTTATTGCGAGGGTCAGTTGTATTACCGCCAGGGATTGTGTCGTTCTTATTTAGTCCGTAAAGACGTATCCAGCCAACTTTGGGTTGAATATCAAATATCTGTTGCGCAATGTTTAGAGGGATGGGACGAGTGCTTTCAAAATCATTTTGAAGGTATAAAATATATGGCACATCGCTAGTATCTCGAGCTAAATGGATCAACTTATCTGAAGATAGTGAGCACCCTAGTTGTTTTTTGTGTTTCATAAGGCATAGAATGTTTTGTCTCTTCAGGAATCTATGTATTGCTGAATCTGTGGAGGCGTCATCACCGTAAAAGATCTCGAAGTCATTTCTATTGTTATATTTTAGAAATGATTTTACTGTCCTCTTGGTAAGATCCAGACGATTGCATGTTAACAGGACTACGATGATTTGCATTTTTCTGCTGGCCTAAATAGGACATCTCGTGTTTGCCCATTGGGACGGACTATTGGTTCGGCAAAATAATTGATTTTTCCCATAAATTTTTCTATTTGCTTAGATAATTGTTTTTGCTTATCTGTGCGTTTATATAATTCAGTGACTATGATGGGTCTACATCGTTGAATTGTCTCCCTAGAACCCCGCAGACAGTAAATTTCATGTAGTTCAATATCTATTTTAATGAAAGCAACAGTGGGTAGCCGAAGGGAATCTAATGTTCTAAGTTCAATCCTTTCCCCGATGTCATCTGATATCATACAATGTGTGAATGGCATCCTATCAAAATAAGAATAATTTCTACCAGTTTTTGTCCCAATCTTGCTTGGCCGATTTTTATCAGATAGACCAAAATTATGTGTATAGACATTGGTAAGCCCATTCAGACACATATTTCCGCAAAGGATTTGATGGATTACGCGCTGCGGCTCGAATGCGTGGACAACACCTTCATTACCAACAGCTTTTGCAAACGGAATCGTAAAAGAGCCTATATTAGATCCTATATCCAAAACCACATCACCCTTTGATAGCTCGCCCAAGCATCGTTTTAACACTGTACCCTGATATCTGCCAGCCGACATTAAAGCATGTGGTACACCAATATCATTCTTTAACAGAAAGAATTTTCCGTCTTTCCCTTCAATTTGTTTTACTGCTAATTGTTTCATTTAAATGACCCAGTGAATATCATCGCCATTTATTTTGGCTTAAGCAAAGCCATGGTTTGTACCTTTTTTATCAGATTATATCGTTTCAAAATAATCTGATAAAATGGGCGATTCCAGTTATGGAAGAAAATCAGTGTTGTTGGAGTAGTGTGGGTTATGACCTGTTTGGCGCACTCACATCTGGCTCGTCCGTCTATGAATACAATATCGAAAGTTCGGTCTATGTGATCAACGGTATGAATATAATTTTTAAATTGTCTGCTCCTAAGTGAACCACCAATCTTATCCCAGGACGGTGCTGGGCGATGCCATTTGTCGGCTCGATAGCCTGGTGCTGTTCTTTTCTTGGGACCCGGGAGTGTAGCACCACCAGTATAATAATAATGGACATTGCCGCTTATTTGTGGTCTGATTTTATCGGACCACATTTTGTCGTGTTCTATGCTATAATATTCAGCTACCTGTTGTGAAAATCTGAGTGTGCTATATCCAGATCCCCATTCGAGCATGACATGGTGTTGCTTGAGGTAGGATTCCAAGAATTTGCATTCTGGTACCCGCATGTGCGGATATGGTGGCTGCATTGCTGCAGTTTTGGGATGCAATTTCGACGCAGATAGTGGTGGTAGGTTCACTTCTTTATCCACCACTGGTGATTACGACTATGTATCCTGTGATCTGCTCTTAACAATTCGTTCACAGCTCTTTTAACACTTGGCAGTGACCAATCATCACCACATAGGAAACCACCGGATTTAATAAGCGGATAATATAATTGAATATCTTTTCTGACTTCCTTATAGCTGTGATCCCCGTCGATATACACCCAATCAAAAGATGCTTTCGCAAATTTGGTCGCTGCCTGAGAAGCCTTTATACGGTGGATGTGAATACAGGGTATTGTCCCAAACTCACGCTCAACCTCGTTATATATTCTATCCATGTCTGGCTGGGACCTTACCGGAACGGTTTTTGAGTATGCTCGTGAACCGCCATACCATCGGTTTGGATATTGTGGCATGAATTTCCAAGGATCAATCAAATGATATTGTTTGGGTTGAACAATATCTAATACTTGCTTGGTAAACTTGCCTGTCCAAACACCTATCTCGGCTCCAGTGGAATGTATTGGTAACATTTCCACAAGGAAAGTTTTGTGGTTCCTCTTTGCTTTATTTGTGGGTTTCTTTTTCATCCTTTAAATCTCCCCAGCCATGGGAATGGTTTTGGGGGAATAGGTTTTCTTAAGAATCGGCATAGCGGTTCCCATCCGTCGCCAGCCATGATTTTCATGATCAATAAGTTATTGGGACAGTTCTGGAAATGTTTTTTGACCGCGTCTCGATGGTTGTCATAAGCTTGTTGGAATGCCGACTTCTTATATTTAAAACAGCCAAACATCTGCTGACGATATGGATTATCGGCATATTCGGCAAAATGTCTGGCAGTAGACTGATGCCAGGTCTTTGGATCCCTTAGAGTAAGGATAAATTTAGAGCCAGGATAAATGTGATCTAGGAATTCCCAGTTGACAGTGACTGAAATGTCTCCAGCCGCGTCATATCCTAAGATTTTTCCTAGTGGTTTTGGATAATGGATTGTTTTGTATCCCAGGATCCGTAAAGCTTCACAAATGCTGCGTGTGCCTGTTTTGGGAAGTCCGATACAGAATATTTTGGTTTTTGGGTCCTTCACTTGCCAGAAGCCCTTCTATATATAACTAAACCATCTTGTTTGATCATTTTTTCAACAGTGCGTTTGGGACCAAGATGATTAAGAATGGCTGGGGAATTTACATCGACCCAACCAGGTTCGTTTCGGAGGCTTCCCTTTTGCCCGAAAGCATGTACATCATCTACCATAATAATGTCTGCATGCTTTCGATTCCTGATAAAGTCTAACTCTTGCCATAATGGAAAACCCGCAGCGACATGCTTTCTATTGAAGCCGTGGGCATCAAGATAAAAGAAAATTGGGCCATTGACGCTTTGCGCTATTTCTGGCAACAGATTTATTGAATCTCCAAAGTGAAAGTTGATATCAAGATTTCCATAATTTGCAACGACATCTTGATAGAGTTTTTTGGACAATTCTATGGTGTGGAGTTCCTCGAAGAGTCCTTGCATATTTCTAATTGTTTTGGCGAGGTTGGTACCGGTCTCTATGAATGTTTTGATCTTGCGATATTCAGGTCTTTTTATAAATATCGCTCGAACAGTTTCTGGTCGCAATATTGACACAACTGATTACTCCATTGCCCGAGCTTACAGCTTGGCACCTTCCGGTACCCTCCCGTTTTTGATGTATCTGGCAATTCTGGTTGCGATCTTTGAGCGCTCTGCGGCCCTGCGTTTGAATTGTTTTTCTTCGCAGGGCATCTTTAGTCTGTCCGTGTAGGTTGCGTCGTACTTGAATTGCTTCTTGTGAGCTGGGTGTTGGTGCTCGAAGATAACGTCCTTGAAATACCAACCAAGACTGTGTGGGTCGATTCTGTGTTCTTTCTTAAGCCGTAAGGCTATATCGTGTAGGTGGGTATCGCACCAATCTCTTTTGTAACCACGGGGTATGAAAAATCCAGCACATTCTATCCAGGCTCTCGAAACAATGGGGAAGGTAGCTAAGAAATTCTTTTGTATGGTATCGTTGCCATACATAAAATAAACAATTCTGTCCGGATGGGGGCTGGCTTTAACGATAGGAACGTCCCAGTCTTGTGTGCGGAAGACACAATCATCAGCACAAGCCATAATGCGGTCTGCGTGAGCGAACTCGTAGCATTCATCCCAGAGATCTGACAGGAATTCGTTTCTGGGTTTGATGATTTTGACGAGTGTGGCCTTGAGGTCTTCGATTTCTAAATCAGCGGCTGCGTGCAGACCGTCTTTGTCATCATCGTCAATCCGCATTATGATTTCGAGTTTTTCGGGCCATTTAGCCAGAATACAGATCGATCTTACTAATTGGGTTAGACCTTCATAGCGGCTGCGTGTTGGGACAATTATTGTGAAATTATATTTCATGTGTATTTCTCCAGGACTGTCCCAAATCTTTGAGCACGACTTTCCGGTGATTGGCCTACCAATTTTGTCCAGAATTTTTGG
>Ga0307379_10010673_pt1 | contig 12132 bp, 8 predicted proteins | sample UN2MG_FD_202237 | JGI IMG/M metagenome (GOLD analysis project Ga0307379, IMG submission 202237) | Soil microbial communities from Risofladan, Vaasa, Finland - UN-2 | ecosystem: Environmental > Terrestrial > Soil > Coastal area > Acid sulfate soil | place: Finland: Risofladan, Vaasa | collected... | reverse complement strand
TTCGCTCGCCAACGCGGTTGCAATCCTCTCCTGCATGAAAATCGAAATGGATACCCAGGAAGGAGTCCGCCCGCAGCTTACGCAGCGGTGCGTCGGTTGCGAAGGCCACGTGCGAGAGTGTGCAGATCACAACGGCACAGACAAACGCAACCATCAGAAAACGCTTGAGGTTATTCAGAACAGAGTAATTTGTGGTGTTCATGTCGGATTCTCCTTCTTTATACTGCTCTCGATTGAAAAATCCTGTATTTTTCAATCAGAAAGCACCTTTTGTCCGATAAGCAGTGTATATGAAGGATTATACGTTGTCAAAAAAAAATAGCTGAACTGGAAACATTTCATCGTTCCCTGCGTGATAAACGTCAGGCTGATCATGTCAAAGCAGTCATTGCTTTATCTAAGGGATGGTCGGTAGCCCAGGTAGCGGAGATTCTTCTCTTTGATGAAAAAACTTCTCGTCACTATTTTGATCGTTACCAGAAAGGCGGTCTCCATGCGTTGCTGGATAACAACTATTCCGGAGCAGAGCCAAAGCTTGACACACATCAAATGAGCGAGCTTGAAGATTATCTTGAAGAACATATTCTGCCTGATGCTAAATCGGTCATCGCTCATATTGTCAAGCAGTACGAGGTGCGTTACTCGGTCAGCGGAGTAACCTATCTGCTGCATCGCCTTGGATTTTCCTACAAGAAGCCGACGCATGTTCCCGGCAAACAAGACCCCGCCCGGCAACGGGCGTTTCTCAAAGAATATGAACACCTCAAAGCAGGCAAGGGTCAAAACGATCCGATATATTTCGCCGATGCCACCCATCCGCAGCACAACAGCATTCCATCTTACGGCTGGATCAAGAAGGGACAGGAAAAAGCACTTAAAGCCAACTGCGGTCGCCAGCGATTGAATATTAATGGAGCGATTAACATCGAAACACTGGAGCCGATGACAGGGTTTTACGATACGATCAATGCGGATTCAACTATTGATTTGTTCTCAAAAATCGAAGCAAAACACCCTGAAGCAAAAGCAATTTATGTTATTGTTGATAACGCTCGATATTATCGTTCACGTTTGTTAAAAGAGTATACCGAAGGCACTAAGATCAAGTTGATATTTTTACCGCCGTATTCGCCGAATCTAAATCTGATTGAGCGGTACTGGAAGTTTTTTAAGAAAAAAGTGCTGAATAATTGCTATTATGAAACGTTTGAGGAATTCAAGCGGACCTGCGAAAGCTTTTTCCGAAAACGTAAGAAATATTTGCCGGAATTGCAAATGCTGCTGACCGAAATTTTTCATATTCAAGCCACCTGAAAATAGGAAAACTCAATCGTAAGCAGTATAGTTAGGATACAAGGGCGCTTGTGCCTCAGGATGGTGCCAGTCTACGATCGAATGATAAAAACAAAGCCGAATGCCCTCTTTTTCACATGCCACTTTCAATTCTTCCAGAATATCTCGCTTAAATGGCGAAGCATCCATGATGTCATAGTCGGTCACTGCAGAATCCCACAGACAAAAACCGTCATGGTGCTTAGAAGTAATCACGATGTATTTCATCCCTGCATTTTTAGCAATGGACACCCACTCATCCGCATTAAACTTGACGGGATTGAACTGACCTGCAAATTGCTCATATTCCTTTACAGGAATGTCAAGCTTATCCATAATCCACTCGCCATTACCTCTTACCGACTTTCCTTTATACTCTCCTGCTGGTATGGCATATAATCCCCAATGGATAAACATACCAAATCGGGCTTCACGCCACCATCTCATTCTTTCTTTATCAGACAGCTTGTTTGTCTGTGATGAATCGTTAGCATAAACCGACCCTAACTGCATAATCAGAATTGTAAAAATCAGTATTACTTTTTTCATTGTCGTTCTCCTTGCATTTAAGCTTGACCAATCATCAGACATAACGTCCCGTATCCTTGTTTTTGGCATTCAACAAAAAGCAAACCATCTTTATCTTCTTGCTGACCGGCTGCAATCAAGGGCCAGCAATGTATCCGGAAGTCAATCCGTCGTTTTTAAGGTCCTTGCTGTCCTTTTTCGGGATCGTTTGCTCAGGGCCTTCAGGATCAATCCTACTCCGGTAATGATAGCACCGCAGCAGAAGATAATCAGCCGCCCTATCGGTTCATTGGGAACGAATATCAGGAGCAGAATAAAGGCCCCATACACCAAACACAAATTGCCCAGCACCTTGCACTGCCGTGCCTCATTGGCATGGCCGCCGAGTTGCTGCTCATCCGCCTGAACAGGGGTAGCCATATCGGTGAAGAATTCGTCAACCTGGTCGACATAAGGCTTTTCGTCTTTACGGTAGAACAACATGGTTAAGAAGAACCATCCCGTACAAATCGCTGCCACCACGCCGGTGGTAATCGCAAGCTTCAGATCACCAATTTCACGAGGATTCAAATCAGGGGTCTGCCAAATCATTATGATAACATCATTTGTCGTCATCTCAGGATTCCGCCAGAGCCACTGTACGACCGGATTGACTTTAAATAGCAGTGTTAGAATCGCCGCAGGAACAAAACCGGCCACCATGGTACTCCAGCCCGCCCACGGGGGTGTCTTTTTAAAGAAGATCCCCAAAAACAGGGGTGCTGCCAGTGGCAGAGTGGTCGCAGCCGCTATTAAAAGCAGCAGATCGAACAATTCCAATCCCTTAACCTGCTGGAAGCACAGACCCAACAGAATCCATATCACCCCATAGATCAACATGAAGACACGGCCAACAGTAATTTGTTCTTTTTCTGACGCGTGAGGACGCATGACTTGGATATAGATATTGCGGACAAAGCTGCCGCCCACAACATTCAATTGGCTGTTCAGAGACGTTACGGTGGCGGCAAAGATGCCACAGACGAGCAATCCGAACAGACCGGCCGGCAGCAGGTCTAAGGCCATGGCTACGTAGGCGGCTTCATTCGCATTGTTCAACTTGGGAAACTCCTCGGCCATGTTCGGATGCCACACGGCCGCCATCATGGGGGGAATGATCCAGATTAAGGGCAGGAGAATGAGACCGGCGGTTTGTATCAATATCGCCTTTTTTGCGCTACGTGCATCTTTCACAAAGATGAAACGCGCCGCCCCCTCGAGGAGGCTGTTCATTTGAATCAATTGATTAATACTGAGTGTGATTATGAAGATGAGAATCACACCCGGTCGGTCAAACAGTGTCCAATCCAGATGATGGGATGGGATGTTTTCTACGAACGCCCCGATGCCGCCGATTTTTATGAGTGTCAAAATACCCATGGTCACCGTGATGATCACGACCACAATCATTTGCACAAAGTCGCCTGCCGTAGCGGACCAGGAGCCGCCGAATACCGTCATCAGGGTGATGATCATCCCGAGTACGGTAATCATTATCGGCATGGGCACATTGAAGACGCTGGCCATAAATATGGCAATGGCATACAACATGGCCCCACCGTAGAGAACTTTGACCAAAACCAGAAGCCAGGTCAGCATCTGTTCACTGGTTTTGCCAAAACGCTTACGAACCCCCTCCATAACGGTGATGATCCGCATTTGGCGATATTTGGCCACCACGAAAAAATAACAGAATATCAGGGCCAATATATTACAGGCAAATATCACCAGGAAAAACGTGCCGGTTTCATAGGCCTTGGCCGCACCGCCGGTGAAGGCCCAGGCCGTAAACGTCGTCATAAAGGCCGAACTGCCCACGACCCACCAGAGCATTCCCCCGCCGCCGCGGAAGAAGTCACTCGAGGTCTTGCTGAAGCTCTTGTAGATCGGGCCCAGCAGGAACATAAAAGCAAGATAGAATCCGATCACAATGTAGTCATAATTTGTCATACGACACCCCTTATGCCAACAGTCGGTGCAATGTTGCAGCATCCTCATTGAACTGCTCTACAGTGCCCCCCTTAACAAATTCCAGCAATACATTCAACATGCCATGACACTGCTTGGCCATTGCCAGATACTGAGCCCAATCCAACTCGCCCTGGGCCAGAGCATGTCGATCCATGTCAGTGGGTCCCCAGTGGAAAACATGCAGGCCTACTAACCACGGCAACACGTAGCGAAGTTGAGTCAGATTCCGGCTCACATCCATCCCTGGTGCGGGTTGCCAATAGGTGCCCGCATTAGGGTGATCCAAATCACTCAGCAAAGCAGCACATGACTTACCCGTCTGAGTTAGTGTGTCCTTGTGGAATTCAAAGATGAGTTTGATCCGTTTTTCAGCCGCCAGATCTGCCACACGTCTGGCTTCCTCCAAAATGTACACCCTGATACGTTTTGAAGTCTCATCAGGGCTCTGATGCCCAGCCCACACACGAATCATGGGTGCGTCCAATGCCTCAGCCGTTTGTAACACTGTGACAAATGGAAGTCCCATGCTTTCGCTTTGCCCAATCACATAGTACGATCCATAGGCAGCCACAGCAAGTCCTGCATCCAGCGTGCTCTGTCCAATGCGACGAGCGGTCTCCAAATCACCATGCAGCACATGATTTTGGCCATGCCATTCAATGGCCTTTAGCTGGGCCGCTTGAGCATATTGAATCACATCCTCACACGTCCTTTGTTTGAACGTTACTGAGACTAAACCAGGTTGAAATAGAATAAAGTACCCCTTTCTTTCCACGGATTAGGAGCGTGCATGTTGTTGCGTTTGTAAGAAATTTAATGGCACGTTAATATCTATAGTCTCCCGATCAGAACACCACCTGATCAATTTCATTGTCACCGTCAGCCGTGACGCCACCTTTAATCTCATAGGTTGATTCCATATTGGCCTTGATAGGCTTGGCATAGTGTTTAAGCATCCATTTTCCCTGAGATTCCAACTTGCCGTAGATCATACGTGCTGCGGCCTTGAGACTCTCCGGCGTCACCGAATAATTACAAATCACGGTGACCGCCTCGGGCACGGCACCCAACTCGTAAGGACAGTTGGTGACCACAATCACCTTTTTGCCCTTATTTATGAGCTTGCGAATCAAATCGGTGTTGTTGGCCGGGCACAGACGCCAGTAGTAATTGGTCGCCACGACCACGTCGACCTCATCCAGATAATTCATGAGGAAGTCCACGTCTTCCGCCGTGGCCTTGAATTTGGTATCCACACAGTAGATGTTCTTGGACTGCTCGACCATGGCCTGGTTAAAGCACTTGTTATTACAGGCCACATCAAAGCCGCTGTACCCGTCCAATACTTGCTGCTCGATCACCATCACGGTCTGTTCTGGCTTCAGCGGCAACAATCCCTCTTCGTCACGCACTAGTGTACAACACTTTTCCGCGACCGTCTGGGATAGCTCGATGATCTCTCTATCGCGAATCGGGGCCCCGGCCTGATCGGCCTTGACCTGGCCCATGGCATCGAACATGCCCAAATTGTACTTCATGGTGAGAACACGTTTGACGGAGGCATTAAGCTGTTCTTCAGAGATCTCGCCGTCTTCCACGAAACGCCTGGTCTCCAGCCACGCCTGGTCGCGGAATTCGTCCTCTACCTTGTTGAGCACCAGGTCGCAACCGGCCTTGAGGGCCAGGGCACAGGATTTGGCCACGCCGTACTTCTCCATCAACGCGCCCATAGTAATGCTATCCGTGGTGATCACGCCTTCAAAGCCCAAACGGTCACGCAACAGACCGGTCACGATCTCAGTTGACACAGTGGAAATCTGCATGCTCGGATCAGCCGCAGGCACCGTCGTATGGGCCAGCATGACACTGGGCAGGCCATTTTCAATGAGTAGGCGATAGGGTTTCAGTTCCACTGCCTCCAGACGATCCCAATCGCCCGGCACATTGGGCACAGCATAGTGGGCGTCGATGTCCGAGTCACCCCGTCCGGGGAAATGTTTGGCAGTAGGCACCAGCCCACCGTCCATATACCCTTTGATCGAGGCCAACGCGTACTCGGCAACAACATCCGGATCATCGCCATAGGCACGGATGTTGATTTCCGGATTATTCGGATTCATGTTAACATCCAGCACTGGTGAGTGCAGGTTGGTTACGCCGATAGCACTGAGCTGCAAGGCCACGGCTTTGCAGGCCTCATAGGCTAGGGCCGGATCGCCGGTCGAGGTTAAGCCCATTGCGGATGGAAACAGGTTGATACCGCCAAAACTAAAGTCACGGCTGATGTCCCCTTCCTGATCAATCGATATGTGCAACGGGATGCCCGGCGTACGTGCAGCGGCCAGGCGCTGCAATTGATTCAGGCGTTCGGCATACTCCTCCGGAGAGACATACACGGCCGCACCGGGAATGAACAGGTTCTGCTTGATCTTTTTATAACCCTGGGGATAGTCATACTCATAATTCAAGCTCTGGTGATAGTGCTGACCACGCCGGGAATTCTGACCGAAAGGGGTCACACGAAGTCCACCGATATGCAGTTTTTCCACAGCCTCCATCACATAAGGCGTGACCATAGAGCCGCCCCAGTGAATGGTAAAACACTGACCGACCTTCTGGTCCATGGTCATCTTAGCAAGCATCTCATTAACAAACGCCTCACGCTTTTGTGGGTCCTTGTTCAAATCGTACACCTTGTTTTTCTCCTATCAGACTAACTATTAGTCTTTATTGCATTTTGTTAGAACTATCAATTTTATGACGCACGGTCAAATCCAGAAGCGTCTGCCCCTTGTACTTGATCAGACTGGCTTTCGCTGCACAACAATCGATCAGTTTGCCGTTGAGGTCACATTCCGCACAGAGCATATCACCGTCAAATTCATAATCGTCCACAGTCTGCAGCGTGCCATCGCCTAAGAGAATGATAAAAATCGCGTCACCGCAGGTCACCTCATACTGTGTCTCGCTGTGCGCCTTTACAGTCACATCCGGAACCTTGCCCCTGAAGGGTACCAGCAGCGTAGCCAGCGTTGTGCCCTGCTTAGCCGTTTTGCTGTATTGCAGAGCCGGGGCCGCCACCTTGACGGCATAATCATAAGAAACCCATCCTTGAATGGGATTGATGCTCCCCCGGTACTGCTGCAGGGACAAACATTCGGTTAGAATCGGTTTGACCAAAATCCCGGCCTCATTGTCATAGCAGGCGGTTACACTCAAATCCCGGGCTTGGGTCACCTGGGCGTCCGGGCCGAAGTGCCAGTATTGGTCGTATTGATGCGGGGCCCCAGCGGTTAGTTCGTCTACCACCAGCCAGAATCCAGGCTTGATAAACACGACCCGGCGACGATGGGTCACCGGATCACTCAAACGTTCAAAACCATTATGCGAACCATCCACATAGTCAAAGCGGTCTGTGCTCGACCAGGCGTGTAGAGTGCTTTCGGCCTTGGTCTTGAACATCCACTCGTCCGCCAGCTCCGAGGAATCATGGCCATCGACCGTGACTGTATTGTGGGCGCCGGTAGATTTGAACCAGACACGCCACGGACCTTCATAGACGTAACGCCCCGGGTCAATCAACAGGGTTTCACCATAGCCAGACACATCCACACTCAGGGCATCGGCATTGCCGTGCACACAGCTCTGATCCATGGCACCTAACTCGCCGCAGGTATAAACGCAATACAGATCGTCATGGTCCCAGCCCGTGCGCATGGTACAGAAACCGGAATCAGGCATCGCCACTGAGCCTAACCGAGGTTTTTCACCCTGCTTACCATGTGTGGCAATCCACAGCATGTCCGGCCGGTTGAACAGACGGGCCCCTGCCTTCAGTACCCAACGTAAGTCGTTGTGGTCTTCCAGCATATTGAGGTTGTTGATGTCTTCCCATAGTCCATAGGAGGCACGCTCGCCGAATACATCACTCTCGTCCGCATCCTTGAGCATGGGATATACACCGTGCGGCTTCATGATGCCAACCACAAAGTCAATCATCTTTTCCGCATTCTGTTTGTAGGTGTCACTCACCCGCACATTGTTGCGCAAAGCCAGGTCCAGTATCTGCATAAAGCAGAACGTACACACCAGGTGATACCCGGAGGCCCGCTCGACCTGCATACCCTCTTGACAAAGCAGCATACGGATCTGTTCTTCAAAGCGGCTCATGGCCTCACACTGCCAGTCCCTGGCCTCTTTAAACTCGGGAAACAGAATGCCCATATGGGCCAGGCCATTGGATTCCATCAGGCCCCAGTTGGGTGACACATTAAAATAGCTCTTGTGACGCGTATAGTACATGCGCGTGTGTCGGGCATGCTGGGCCATACTGGTCAACACGGTTACCAAAAAGTCAGGTGTGAATTCCGATGAGTGCAGGAAATGATAGAAACAGGGCACAAAGGCTGTGTACATGCGAATGCCCAGGGTCAAGGGACGCCAAGTCCCCTGCTTCATAAAGTGCATACGGCTAGTCTCGCTGTCTACATTAAGCATCCACTCCAGATCGGGCATGGGATTTTTCTTGATCCAGTCACCCAATAATCGCTTCCAGGCGTTCGTATATTTCTCATCCCCTGTATACCAATAGGCCCGCCCCAACTCCGTCAGAAATTCATGGCGATTCAGACAGTAGGTCCATTCCGGGTCACCTTGCGGGTCCGCTTGCCAATCAATGTCTTCCGGAAGGTCCTCATGCACCAGATGATTGTTGCAGATGGCATCCGCCTTGGTCGCGTCAAAAGCGATGCCAGGTTTGGGTTTTTCCCAGCCATCGTAATACTGGGTATTCGTTCGTGTACGATAATAGTCCAACAGCGCAAGGGCGGCTTTGTCAAATTGCTTCTCATTCACCCAGGTCTTAACTGTCTCAAGACCCTGACGCTCCAGGTCGAGCCAGCCCATAAATGTCTCAATATGACTCATTTCACTTCCTTAATGCAGTTCAGTTATTATTCCAAAGAAAGCTCGCACCTATGTGAAGCAATGGATCGTATTTTGACTTCCTGCTGGCACCGGGCACAACGAACGGCGCTTTCATCAAACCTAGAATTCAAACAGACGAAAACCGTTGCTATAGAAACTTCGGTGACACCTCTATCGTGATCTGGCTTTCTTCGTCTGGATGAAAAATACGCCATCGCAGTTGTTCGACGGCTTTTCTTCCGATGTGTTCAGGTTGGATGTCAATTGAAATCGGACGAGGTTCTAAACCAGCAAGCAGTGAGGTCTCGTTGTTGCATGAGATAATCTCAAAATCGCGACCGATCTGTATGCCCAGACCTTTTAATATCGGATAGATTTTAGCCGTCAATGCATCACAGGTTACAAACATACCTGTAGGACGTTCACCTTGAGTTAAGAATTCTTCCAGAGTCTTCTGGATCAAAAGATCTCGATCCTTGTCGATTTCCATTAAATCAAAATGTGACTGCTCAATCACACACTGTCGAGCATTCAGTCCATGCTCCTTTGCCAATGCCGAAAATGCAGCCCAACGATCACACAGATTGATCCTAGACATCAGAGACGACGGAGTCACATAGGCAATATTTTGATATCCTTTGCTCGCCAAATAATTGGCAGCCAACCGGCCAACCTTACCATGGTTAACGCGTACACGGTCTGCGGAAAGCCGTTCACTTGCGCCACTCATGACATACACAACCTTGTAACCTCGAAGAATCTCGATAGCCTCAGACGACACATCGTCCAGATGAGGCCATACAATCACGCCATCCACGCCCCCCTTAGCCACAATGGGCGGTAGAGGTCGCTTCACACCAACAGCTCCCTGCACCATACTCATGCCATGAGAAGCCAAGGCCTCTTCAATACCATGCAGCACATTTGCCATAATAGGAGAATTGATAAGGATCTTCAGACTTTCGCTGGATGTCAAAAAAGCAATATTACCCGTTTTAAAACCTACATCGCTTGCACGTCGCGGACCAGGACGCATAGCCGGAGGTTTTGGCACGTATCCCATTTCTTTCATGATCGCCCTGATCTTGATGGCAGTCTCCGGGCTCACACTCCCTTCGTTATTAATCACGCGAGAGACAGTAGTGTGGGATACACCTGCTAATTTTGCAATTTCAACTATTGACATAAGGGCAACATCTTAACAAACACGAACACCAACCAACAACACATTTTCACCTTTAATTAAACCTCAAATAATTTTTGAAATATACGGCTCTGAACAACAAAAACACATCCGGACAACACCAAATATCACCATAGGCAATAATTATAACTCCCAATTAAACTATATTCAACTATTTTGTGCGTTAAATCATCTTATTTAAACTTCCGTTCTGGGTTGTGATGCCTATTCCTGGTTTTTCCAAGCCTTTTTCGGGTACTTGCTTTTGCTGTTAAGGCTTGCTGCTCTAGCCACCTTGCACCCTATTCCCGTACCACTTCAATAGACGGATAGCCCCCACCAGTCAAAGCTGAATGCTCTAAGCTAGCTCATTATATCTATCACGGTAGAACATCCTGAATCAGAATTTGCCGCGTTAATGGCAATATTCTGCTATCATTGTCATTCTAAGGCAATGCGCTCTTCCAGTCGCCTGCCAGCATTTGGCTCAACTGTTTAACGCGGTCCTGATGTTCCGCTTCCCCGGCAATATTAACGTTTTCGGCAGCATCATTCTCTAGATCGAAAAGCATCTTTTCTCCATTTTTGAATTCAGCGTAATTATAGCGTTTGGTAATCACGCTAACCGCTGGACCGTACTTCGAGAAAGCGGCTTTCTTCCACGGCCGTCCCGGAGTGCTTAAAAGCGGCTTGAAACTTGTGCCCTGGAGCTCCTTGTTGACAGTCGTGATGCCTGCCAGGTCACAGAGGCTTGGATAGATGTCGACAAATTCGACCAGTCGATCGCTTTTCTGCCCAGCTTTAACCCCAGGCGAGGAGACGATCAAAGGTGAATTGGTCGCCAGATGCATGACATTATGCTTCCCCCAGAAATTGTGTTCGCCGAGATGCCAGCCATGATCACCCCACAGGATGACGATTGTGTTCTTGCGGAGTCCCAGTTCATCCAACGTCTCCAGCACCTTGCCGATCTGGGTGTCAATATAGCTCACGCAGGCATAGTAACCATGACGGCAGCTCCTATGCCACTCATCACTGTTATATTTGATGTTGCGGTTGTGGTAACTGTGAATCTCGTCAGAACCTCCAAGTGAGCTTGGCGCCTTCTCGGGGCTGTATTGATTATCGGCAACGGTAATTTTCCCCCGGTCATAAATATCCCAATACTTCTTGGGAGCATAGAACGGAAGATGAGGTTTCAAAAAGCCGCACGCGAGGAAGAACGGCTTTCCTTCTCGCTTCATCCTCTTGAGGTCATTGATTGTCTTGTCAGCGATCTGTCCATCCGGATAGGCATTGTCAGGGACGTCCGGTGCTTCAAAAACAGGGCCGCGATTCTTCGTGCCGCCTATCATGGTCTTAGACTCCGGATGAAGGGTGGCCGTACCACCTATAGACGGTCGCCACGCAGGTTCGCTCCAACTTCGTTTGGCAGTGTCTTCCCTGTGGTGAAAAACCTTTCCATTGGAGATGCAGTGGTATCCGTTCTTCCTGAATTCCTCAGGCAAGGTCATCGCTCCCGGCGCATCTTTCTCAGCATATGTTTTATAATTAAGAAAACGTTTCGGGGTTGGGCGCAAACCGGTCAGTAGGCTCGCACGCGAGGCTCCGCAAACGGCAAACTGGCAATACGCACGGTTAAAGACTGTACCGCTGGCCGCCAAGCTGTCGATAGCGGGTGATTTGATCTGGTCCTCTCCGTAGCATCCCAATTGAGGACGCAAATCGTCAACCGCGATAAAGAGGACATTGGGTTTTGTGCTGGCGCCTTTTGCCATCAGAGGACAGAGTGCCAGAAATCCTGCGACAATCAATACAGTTGCTTTCAGAAAATCTCGTCGGTTGTATCTTGTCATCGATATATCTCCTTGCTAACACGTTATTATCATGCTTTCCATCTATTTCAATCTATTATATCATTATTCATGGCAGTGTTTTCCACTCCGTAACGGTGTAGCGCGTGGCACCTGTCACGCGACCGACTTTCTTGGCGGCGTCCCATTCAAGGCGAACCTCTGGCAGCGCGGGGGTGAAGCTGCCATCATCCTCGAAGAGCCGTGCGCTCCGGGCACCATCGCCATAAACCTGCACGGTGAGCTGCCAACTGGCAGGATCGTCTGTGTGCAGTGTGGGTGTCGCGAGCGGGAGTATCG
>Ga0307379_10010672_pt1 | contig 12133 bp, 9 predicted proteins | sample UN2MG_FD_202237 | JGI IMG/M metagenome (GOLD analysis project Ga0307379, IMG submission 202237) | Soil microbial communities from Risofladan, Vaasa, Finland - UN-2 | ecosystem: Environmental > Terrestrial > Soil > Coastal area > Acid sulfate soil | place: Finland: Risofladan, Vaasa | collected... | reverse complement strand
CTTTACAGTTGTACATTCTTCGCAAATAAAGGCGAATACATGTTGAAATCTGGATGTCTTATCTATTCTGAGTGGCACTTGTTTACTCTCTAGGAACTTCTTTTTTTCGCCACAGAAGTCACAGACCACTTTTATTTTATCCAGATTCTTCATGTTACGATCTGCCTTTTCCACTATATTTGTGAATGATTTTAGATGATTTTTCAATATCTGCAGCATTGGCGGGAATGATGCCAGATGCAATTGCCTTAATTGCCTTTACTGCTTCCGTGCCCTCATCGAGACAGTTTATGGTGCCAATCTCTGCTGCTTGAATATTTAGCGAAGAAGAGCCAGTTGCAGTCTGAGAATACTGCACTGGCACAGGTTGTGGCCCCTGCTGAGTTTGCATAAGAATAAGCTCAAATACCTCAGATACTTTAATAAATTTATTTAAATTTGTCGGCTCAAAGGATTCAACAACGAGCTTTCCCGCTTTGTCCTCACTCAATGTGATATTGTTCACCGCCGCCTCAATCTTTCCCAAGTATTGCTTTCCTGTCTTTGTATTAATAAAAAAATACGGTGCGTCTTTATAGTCTGCCATTTCTTCCTCCGGTTAAAATATGTCTGTTCCAACTTCCTCTTTTAAATGATCCCAGTCAAAGCCCTCTTCTCTTGGATTTTCATTAACGTCTTTTTGAGCCAGTGCTTGATAGTGTGGATCTACCTCAGTGGAATAGTCTACTCTCTGATCTATTCCTCTGATTTTTCCAGTGCTACGCATTTCAACTCTGTTTATTATTATATCATTTTTACCAGGAAATTTATCAACTTTTATTGGATAATTAAATTGATTCCCATTATTACAATGATGTTTATAATAGATTTTCTTTTCGTCCATCCAAAATGACTCCATATTTGGACTATCCCAATCGACTACTCCATCCTCTGGTTTAATTAATTTACCAAGATCAATGCAGGCTTGTAAAGCTTCCTGTCGCCCCTTTGAACTGAGGCCAAACCAACCAGGCAAAACTATAATATTTCTCTTATTTTCTGCCATTTAGCTGCACTTAGATGAGCCACAAGATGTGCAGGTTGAACAACCCTCTTGATAAATGAGAGAATATTCTCCACAACTCTTGCATTTCATTCCTTCCTTTGATCCGTCCCTAATATATTTCTTCAATACTCTGGCTACCACTTTATGAAATGAGAATAAATCTTCATTATCGTCCCTTTGTAGCTGTTCCACAATAAACTCAAGAGGAATGCCATGCCTTAAGCTCATAGAGATCATTCGAGCATTGGTTCCAAACATATCGTTAGAGAAGTGATGAGTAATGTCTTTATGGGTTACTTCATCTTCTTGTCCTATATTAAAGCAAAGATCATATTTAGAAGAGGATTTAAGTTTTCTCTTCACAATAAAGCCTTTGTCTGTATTTTTTGGTGCAGCAATATCCTTCTGTAATCCAGTAAAGATTTCATAAGGTTTGCCGTCTAAAAGACTAACAAAGCATCTCCAGGGGTTTCCTTTTATGGTTACGCTATGAACGTCACATGGCAATTGCTCAGGCCTACGAGGTGCATGAGATTCTTGAATGAAGTTTAAAGCTCCACCATTAAGAATTCTATCGCGATCAGCATCTTCAGTTTTAACTAGGACACCAGTTCGGCTGCCATCTCGATATACGGTAATTCCCTTACATCCAGACTTCCAAGCAGACATGTAGACTTTAGCTACATCTTCTTCTGTGGCCTCTTTAGGAAGATTTACAGTTGATGAAATGGCATGGTCAATATGTCTTTGGGCGGCACCTTGCATTTTTACTCTCTGTTCAAACTTTAGATCATGAGAAACGCAGCCATGATAGGGAGACTTTGTGCTATCGGTTTCCCCATTAATTTCCATCCATTTTTTAATACCATGAATTGCAGTCGGGAAATGTTGCCACTCTTGACCTTCTCCATCTACAGAGTCAACTCTTGATCCTGCATCGCTGGCATTAACTTTTTTCTTTCTGGTATATGTTTCCATGACAGCAGGCTCTATTCCGGCAGTGGTTTGGGAAACAATAGACACAGATCCAGTTGGAGCCATTGTGGAAATTGCAATATTCCTTCTTCCGTGCTTTTTAAGGTCTGCTTCGAGGTCTGGAAAGTCCTTAAGCATTTCCACGATAAAGGGATTATTCTTCTCTTTCTTCCAATCAAAGATAGAAAATGCCCCTCTTTCTTTGCCCATTTGAATAGAAGAACCGTATTCTGCATGCTTTTTAGCACCAAATACTTTGTCAACGAATTTTACAGATTCGTCTGAGCCATATTTAATGTCAAGGGCGGCAATTGTGTCTCCTACAGCGGTGCAACCAAGACCTGTTCTTCTGCCAATTTTTGCATTGGTTAAGAAGTTTTGCCAAGTCTCAATTTCAATCTGTTTAATATGTGCTGGCTCTGGATCAGATTCAATCTTCTTGATAATCTTTTCCATGCACTCAATTTCAAGATCAACCATATCGTCCATGAGTCTTTGAGCTTTGCCAACCTTTTCTTCCCACTTCTCATAGTTAAATGTTGCCTCTTTAGTATATGGCTTATCTACAAAAGAATACATATTAACTGCAATGAGTCGGCAAGTATCTGAATTCATGGCAATTTCAGAACATGGATTCGTAGAATGAGGCTCCCAACCTTCATATGAAGTGGGAGGAGTATAGTTTATAACCTTATCAATAAACATAAGTCCAGGCTCAGCATTTGCCCAAGCATTATGAATAATGCTGCTCCAAACCTCTCTGGCATCAACCATCTTGGAAATACTTGGAGTTTTGGAATCTACAGGCCATCTCTGTTCGTATTTTTTGTTACTCTTAACGGCCTCCATAAATTCGTCTGTTAAAAAGACTGAAACGTTGGCACCCGTAACTTTAGTTTTATCAGCTTTAATATTTACAAAGGTGAGGACTTCGGGGTGATGAACATTAATTGTAAGCATTAGTGCACCGCGTCTGCCAGATTGTCCAACCTCTTTAATTGAGTTAGAAAATCTTTCCATAAATACGCCAATACCATCTGTGGTTAAGGCACTATTTTCGACAGTGTTTCCTCTTGGTCTTAATGGGGAAATGTCCATACCATTGCCACAGCGTCTTTTTGAGAGCTGAACCAATTGCTGATCAGCATACATAATGCCGCCATAGCTATCAAATATTTTAGGCAGCACCACGCAATTGCTAATAGAAGAAACCTGAAATGGGTTTCCTATAATTGACATTGGCGAGCCTTGAGGAATTACATACTTAAATTTATCAAAAAGGTCAAAGATTTCCTCTTCCGTCATGGGATTGGGGTATTTCTTTTCTATTCTTGCAAATTCAGATGCAAGTCGTCTATGCATATCAGTCGGTGTCTTTTCATAATAAATGGACACTCCATCTGAATCAATCTGTCTTAGGGCATATTTGTCAGCAAATACTTGTGCTGCTAAATCGTCATTGTCAAAATACTCTGTACTAGCTTTAATTACTTCATCATAGGTATATGTTTTTCTTGCCATTATTTTATTCTCCACTCATTTGTTCTTTAATTAATCTTTTCAATTTAAAACTTCTACTTAGCTTCCTGATACTTTTATTTAATGTATTAGTGTCTATATTTATTTTTTTAATTACATCCGTTTTCGAGTATCCATTAGCTAGTAATTGTAAAATTATAAAAGATGTAGGGTCAAAGTTATCTCTAAGTCTTTCTAATTCCATCTGAAAATCGGCTTGTTCAAAATCGTTCTCTGGTTGCCTTAAAAGGTTCTCAAAAGTGGTCGATCCGCGACTATCTCCGTCATTTGACTTCATGGGTGAATTAATTGAAAGAAGCAATACACCCCTTTGTTCTAAGACATTTCTGAAATAGCCACATTTTGAAAACTTTTTAGATTTCCCAGAATCCACACCTCGTTCTACTGTCTTACTCTCATATCCACAGCTATACTCGCACCCTATGCAGGTTTTGGGAGATATAACTTCTTTGCTAATTGGACATTTATGTTTGCCCAGTTTCAAAAAGAATGAATCAGTATTTCTATCGAAGGCATAATTAAAACTAATATAATTATCATTTTCGATTTTTCTTGAATATTTTTTAGTCTTATACTGATAGCTTAATTGAGAAAGTTTCCTTTTCCATACTGTATAAATGTACGTTGAAAAACTCAATCCGGCCTGATCATTAAATTTATCTAAGGCATTCACCATTTTCATACGACATATCTGAGACAAATCCTCTATGTCATGACCGGGAATATTTTTAACCCATGAGGAAACAGTTCTTTTTATTTTTCTATCATAAAAGTTTAATATTTCATCAAAACCTTCTTGGGTTTCAGTGTTGTAAACAACAACCTTTTTGTTAAATCTAATAGTCTTAATCATAGAAAAGACAATCCTCTATCTTTGTCACACTGATCTTTGAAGTCACAAGCCCAGCAGAAATCATTCTCTATAGGCTTCCAGGCAGTTAAATTTTCACCATCTACTTCAATCTTCTTTTGAATTTCGATTGATGCAGCTTTAACCTTGCTCAAAACCTCATCTTCGCGGTCTTGATTGTGTGCATGATTTGGGTCAGTTTGCTTATTGAGCTTAATAAAATCTAATTGCTTATAAATCTTAGCTGCAGTGGGATGAGATTGCTTGAGGCCTATGGCATAAATATCAAGCTGATCATTTTTGTCGATATCATAGGACTTTTTAGAAGTCTTGTAATCTACGACTCTAAAAGCATTATCCTCGCCTGGAACCCTGTCAATTCTATCAATAAAGCCACGAAGGACGATATTTTCTGCAATGTCTATAGTAAACTCTTTTTCCACATACAAAACATCTGGCATTTCCTTTTCGATGCGCGCGAAGAATTTTTTTATAATGCCTTTGGTTTCTTTTAGTTGGGCAGGAGAAAGTCTTAGTTTAATGCCTTTGTCTGCAAGATTGTTGTATTTCTTTAATGCTGATACAAAAGACTTATACATGATCTCTTTCTTGTCAAACTCGATATTCTTTTTTCTACAATATAGCAATATCCTAAAGAACTTTTCTAAAATAGTGTGATTGAAGTTTCCAAATACAAACCATGGCTTGTCAAATTTTGGTAATTTAAGAATATAATTGTAGTAATATTGTCTTGGGCACGACTCGTATGTGCTTAACGCAGAAAAGGAGACTTTTAACTTGTTGGACATCATGAATACCTGAGTTTTGAATTGTTTATCGTATATCTATTTTACCGAAAAGCTGTTATTTTTCAACTCTTTTTAATGAAAAAGCATAGAAAAATCCACTTTTTTTATTCCTTCATATTTTGATTCTGGAAAAGGAGCATGATAATGATCGGTATTGCTATTAAACAAAGATATTAATTTAGAACCTGGTAGAGAGCCTATCCAAAACTCGGCATTAAACCTTAATTCAAATCCTGGATGCATTGATCTCTCAGTATTTATTGTTAACACTCTTTTGATATGTGCAGAGTTTGCCCACCAGAAATTGCCAGAGAAATGAGGTGGTATATGAGAAGTTTTAACTGCATTAACGCCGCAGGCATCACCCATATCAAGAGCGGTCCAGCAATCCTTGTATCTATAAATATTAAAGTGCGACATGAGCTTTAGCCAGTCTTTTATATGTGGAGTTTTAGGATCGGTTGGAAGATGACTTGAACCCTTTGAGTGAATATATAAAATCCTTATGTCATCACTTTGGGCGTCGCAGTATTTTTTGATTGCGATCAGAGCTGGAAATTCATAGTCCAATGGCTCTTTTGCAATAATTTCTAGCTTATCACCTAATTCAGGATATTTAATACTATTATCTTTATCATCTGAGAATATAAAAATCTTCTCTAATTCATTAATTAATCCAGACTTGTCGAGGTCTGCAAAAAGACTATCAACTACTTCTTGGCAAGTGTTTTGATCATGAACTGTCATATAGCAAAAGTTGTGCTTTTTCTTTTTTGGAGCCCACTAGACTTATTCATTTTGAGCATTAATTTCTTTCCAATCCGTATAGGGTGCAAAGAAATACTTATTGACATGGGTAGCTCTGCCGGGAAGACTTGTGAGGACGCGAATATTATATTTTGAGATTAAATATCTAAATAGTTCTCTATCTTGAAATTGGAAGGATCTAAAGTCGTCATAGGTTTTATTTAACATATCCCTATGAAGACAGATAGTACAAGTAGTAGATTCTGAGGTTCTCCAATGGGTGCTATCAGAAATTAGAATAGACTCTTTATCCTTGGTAATATCATCATCTCTGGTATATCTATCCAAGTGATCATATAGCGTAATAGGATGTTTACGGCCAAACTTATTCATTCCCTCTCTTAGAATCTTCATTGCATCATAGTGGTGCAAATAGTCATCCTCAATGAAATAAATATACTCTTGGTCTGTATGGTTATTTTTAGCATATTCAAGGGATGCCATTAAAACCAAGGGGCCATTCTGATAATTTACATTAATAAATTCAGTGGCATTTTCTTTTAAAACTTTAGCATATTCCGTATTGGGATCACCATCAAAAATAATGACCAATTTATCCTTGTCTCCGCGTTCAAAATCCATGGCAGTTAATAAGGATTTAAAGCAGTTCTTTTTGTTAAACCATTCAGGTCTGTCCAGTTTAAAATTTCTGCCATCGGCTTCTGAGTTACATGCTCTATATACAATTAACATTATATTAGGGTCTTATAGGTTGAAATCTTATTCCCCGTTTTGGCCTCACTGGCATCGACATTATTCCAAATACCAATATCTATAAATATCTTCTCACGCCATTTTTCCAAAAATATAACATTATTCTTAGCATAGGCGAAATTAGTAGAATCCCTTGGGGTTTTTGTTTCTAAATGATAAATGCGAACATGGGGATAATACATGATTCTTTTATTTAGATCAAATTTAAGCTTATAGCAGAGGTCATTATCTTCATGTGAATTTAGATATTCTGTGGTAAACCCGTTAACTGCATTGAAGTCACTTTTGCGCAAGAAAATACAGGCACCAGTTACGCACTCATATTCTCTAATATGATTTGCATGAAGATAATCCGAAGGGGCATATCTATATCTATGGTTAAAAATAGACCCCTCTGGTGCATTGCTAATAACCTCAACACCGGCATGCTGAATGGTATTATCGAGATAGAGCAATTTAACTCCCACCATCCCAATATCATCTGCACTTAATAGAAAAGAAAGAGGCTTATCCCATCCCTCAGAGACAATGGTATCATTATTCAAAAAGCATAAGTTGTCGTAGGCAGCCTTTTCGGCTCCCCAATTACACCCGCCTGCAAACATTCTATTATATTCACTTTTATAATATTTTACTTTTGCTTTATATTCGTCAGATATTTCATTAGTGGAACCATTATCAACTAGGATAATTTCATAAGGTTCCTTTGTGCTTTTAATAACTGAATCAATGCAGTTTTGAGTCATTTCTGGAAGGTTAAATACTGGAATAATAATACTCAATCCAGCCCTCTCTTCTTTGTATTCTAAAAGCTCTGAAAGTCCTGTATTTGCAGGAAGAATCATAAGGTCTATATTAGACACATTATCCTGAGTATTTGCAGGAGTGTCTTCATTATGAAATATAAGGTTTTTTATTTTTGCCATGGCTCCAAGTTGAGTCACAATAGAGTCAAAGCTTAAAAAGTAAGAACATCTTTTTATTGCTTCTACGTTTTGTTTTAATGATATATAAGTAGTTAAGTCAACAACGTCTTCGGTGACAATTTTTTTATCTGACGGCAAGCCTAATTGAACAACGGAATACCCATCTTTTATTGCTTGCTCTGATAGTTTGTTAAAAAGCTCTATGTCCGGTGCAAGACCAAATTCTGTATTTGTGCTGAATCCAATAACTTTTTCAGGAGACTTCAAATCTTCCCAGTAGTCATTCACATCTAATATATCATCTTCTGTCATGGAAATAGCCACATCCACATCTTTAGGAGTATCTATTCCAGCTCTTTTTGCATACCAATCAATTAATTTTTGACCATTTTGTGAAGCTAAATCTGCCGAAGTAATTGCACTTAGTCTAATAATCCTATCATAGTCATTTTCGGCAGCATGCATATTTGCTCCGAAATAATCGTTCTTGATTATAACATTTTTAATGTCTGGATTACCCTCTAAAAGACTTGCACAAGAGGCGCTGGTTACAAAATCTATTTCACTATTAGGATATTTATTATGTAATCCGCGGACTACTTTAATCCCCAAAAGAACATCTCCAATGGGTTTAAAAAGAATAACTAGTATTTTCATTTTAAAACTTCGTATTTTTTGAGTTCTTTCAAGGCTTCTAGTAACACGTTATCCCAAGATAGTTTAGACATATCGGATTTGGCTTTCTGACCAATGCTTTCCTTAATATTTCCCTTAGAGGCATCTTCCATCTTACTCATCATTTCACTTGGGGAAATGTGATACCAGACTACATCTTGATAAAGGGGATGTGTCATAGCCCATCTAAGATCGGAAACTTTTGCTGCCGAGGATGTAAGCGGAAGAGAATTTTCATAGTTAGTATATGATTTGTTTCCTGTATTAATATTACAAATTACAGGCTTACCAGAAGCCATGGCTCTTTGAATATAATTTCCTATTCCTACCGCGCGGGAAGGATTAATATAGCAATCAACAGTATTAAATAGTGATGCATCAAAGGCTTCATCCATGTCTTCGGTAATGGCTATAACGGAAGCTTTGCTTTCGCCTTTGTTTTGAGCAAGAATTTGATTAATAGCATTCTTTCTCTCATCTGCCGATCCTCCAACGATAGCTGTTTTCCAAATAAGATGAACGTTATCGTTATCCTTAAATTGATTATAAAAAGAAGACAGAGCAATATCAAACCCAGAAATTGGATCTAAATTAGTATGCATTCCAAAGTAATAGTGTCCTTCTTTTCGGAGGCCGTCAATTTGTGAAACGGAATCATTGAAGCGTTTAGTGTCTACTCCAAAAGGAACAACTTGAATCTTCTTCCGTACACCACTTCTTTCAAAAACTTCCTTTTGGGCCTTTGTGGGAACCCAAATTTCTTGTGATGGATATGCATTTAAGGTCAATGTCTGAGCATGTGAAATCTTATCAAATTCTGAAAATACCCAAGGAATGTTTGCTAATGCATCATTGTCGGTAATTATCAGGCCTTCAATAGCTGTCATAAATATGGAAACAAATTTGTTCTGAAGAGGAGTTTTTGCTACGGCTTCAATTTTCTGTAAAAGCTCAGCCCCTATGCTTAGTGGAGTTTCATTCGTTGGCTTATCTAATGGGCTCAGAAGAACATCCATCCCCATTTCTTGTAGGCCAATTGCTACCTCGCGGGTGATTGCAGCCCGTTCTGACTTTTCAAATACTTGCCCTATGATTTTTATTGATAATGACATATTATACCTCTAATAGATTTAATGAAGATGATTTAACTGCTTGTCCCGGCTTTGCTAATACTGGATTAATTAGTCCGTCCATAACATCTTCCCACTGAGGAATAGTTACAGCCCAAGTCATTTTTTCTGCTTGGACTCTTGCTTTTTTGCCTAATTCTAATCTGTATTCTTTGTCGGTATATAATTTTTCTAAAATCTTGGCTATTTCAGTGGCCCTCGGAATAGCCCTCTCTACAGGATGTGGAATACCCGTAATGAAATCATCTGGGAAATGAACCGGAATAAGCTCTCCGCCATGTTTTGCAAACTCTACTTGCGAAGAAAAGTCTGTAACAATCTGAGGAACTCCTGCGGCCATTGTTTCTAAGATTGGAATGCCAAAACCCTCTCCTTGTGTTGGAAGCAAATGCACATCAAAAAGGTTCATTACAATATTAAGATCAGTCTCCGAAAGTCCGTTTCCAATATTATAATTAGGGGTAAAGAGAACTTTGTTCTTTAGCCCATACATATCCGCTAATTGAGGAATATTATAAGCCTGGTCAACTGGCGCTGAATGGCACCATAACTTTACATCACTTCTTCCTCTTGCAAATATGGAAAATCCCTTAATAATTTTATCAAAGTTTTTACGTGGCTGGTTTCTTGCTACTACGCCTACAATAAAATCATCTACGGGTAGTCCCTTTTTAAGCTCAAGATTATGCATATCTTTTACAGATGCGTAATTCACTAGGCCTCTATTTTTTATTTTATCCTCAACCGTTAATGGTTTAAAAGATTCAATATTGCAGCCGTGATAAATAAAGCGTGGGTTTTTGTGATTAGGTTCTGCTAACAACATTTCATCTACACCATACTGAGTTTCACAAACGACCTGATCAACTTTATTTAGCCAATCAAACCAATATTTAGGAACAGGGGTGCCATCTACGGGAGTATATGCCACCCACTTAAATTTATTTCTATTTGGAAGATCATTAATATAATTTACCATCCAAATATCGGCAACAGTCCATAAGACCTGGGGCTGAACCATTTCAATAATTTTTTCTAGCCCATAAATTCCCGCCTCTGGATGTCCGTTCTTTCCAAAATCTCTGGCCGAAGCAGGGAGGATTGTAAATGGATAATTGTGAGGATATCCATTAAAACCCCACCCAGCAACTACAATATTGTATTTGCCAGTTTTGTGCAATCCTAAAGCAATTTCTCTCATAACAACTGCTTGACCAGTGTGTAATAATGGAGAGTCCGACATAAATAGAATTGTTGGCTTTTTTGCCACTGGGGGCGTTAGACCATTTTGAATTTGTGTTGCCTCGATGGTGGGATTAATTGGCCCTATTTGAGGGGTACTAACTGGTGTATTTTCTGACATTGAGAAGCTCCTTTTTGTATTAATTTATATAAATATATCAAATTTGCCTATCTTATCTATACTATTCTTGACCCTTCTTCATTTTTTTCTATAGTAATTACTTCATCGAAATAATTTTTAATATCATTTCTATGTGTTATGACTAAAATAGTTGCAAAGTCATTTTGTAATTCATTTATTATTTCCATTATCTTTTCAACTCCATTGCCATCCAAAGGACTCACGGCTTCGTCAATGATTAAAAATTCAAGCTTTGACTTGGATCTTCTTAATAAGAGCTTAGAAAGTGCCACTCTTAAAACAAAAGATATTCTAAATTTCTCCCCACCTGAATAGCTTGTAAATGGGAAGGTTTTTTGGCCATCATTAATTAATACTTCAAATACTAATTTTTCATGTTTTTCAGCCTTACTCTTTTTTATTTCCTTTTTGGTTTGGAATGTAATGGATAGGCGGCCATTAGAAAGCTTAGAAAGGATTGAATTTGCCTCACCTTCCAGTTCCTCCAATGCAGTTTCCAAAATATAGGAACGAATACCCCTAGAACTAAAGGCATCCATTACATCACCATATACTGCCAAGATTTCATTTTTTTCGTCAACTTGGGATATTTTATGCTCAATGTCAGATAACGACTGCTGAGTATCTGTAACTATTTGAGTATACGAACTTAAATTAGATTTGGCATAAGCAATATTTCTATTATGAGCCTCAATGGAGCTTTCGTGCGAGGCAATCTTTTCTTTAATTGATCTATTTTCGTCCTCTAATTCTTGGGGGTTTTTATCTAATAGTTCAAGACTTTCATTTACCTTGTCTAGCTCACCCTGTCTGGTAGCCACTTCCTCTTTTTTAGTTTTTACCAGAGACTTCCATCTGTCAAGCCCCTCACCAGAATCAATATAGCCAATATCCTCAGTCATCTTTTTTATTTCTGAATTAATCTGATCAATAAGCTTTTGCTTGGCTTCAATGGCTCCTTGGGCAACTATCTTTGATTGCTTATCAATAAGGTCAAGCCTTAAGGTGGTGGCATTTGTGGCTTCTAATTTTAATAGTATTTCTTCTTGTTTGCTCTTGCTTTCTTGTAGTTTACTTTCAATGTTGCTTAATTCCTTAAAGGCTACATTTCCCTTTTCCTTTAAGTGATCAACATAATGCTCAAAGCTGTTTTCCGTGAAGTCATTTAAGCAGTTATCACATTTTTCACCTGGGGTTATTGTAGGATTTTTTATCTTTAACTTGATAGACTTTAGCTCTTCTTCTTTTCTCTCTTTGTCCTCATTTAAATCCATGTCTT
>Ga0307379_10010670_pt1 | contig 12135 bp, 9 predicted proteins | sample UN2MG_FD_202237 | JGI IMG/M metagenome (GOLD analysis project Ga0307379, IMG submission 202237) | Soil microbial communities from Risofladan, Vaasa, Finland - UN-2 | ecosystem: Environmental > Terrestrial > Soil > Coastal area > Acid sulfate soil | place: Finland: Risofladan, Vaasa | collected... | reverse complement strand
CGGAGGGGTCCTCTTTTTGCCCTACCTCATGGGTGAGCGCAGCCCCCTGTGGAACCCGGATGCGAGGGGATGCTTTATCGGGCTGTCGATGACGCATAATAAGGACCACCTCACCCGCGCAGTCCTGGAAGGGGTCGCGTTCAACATGAAGCTTATCTGTGATGCATTTGCCGAACAGGGTGTATCGACTCCTGCAGTCAGGATTATCGGAGGAGGGGCCAAGAGCAGGCTGTGGAGAGAGATATTTGCCGATGTCATGGAGAAGCCGGTGCTCAAGCTGAACTTCATCGAAGAGGCAACGAGCGTTGGAGCTGCTATCGCGGGAGGAGTCGGAGTCGGAATATTTTCCTCGATTGCGGATGCAGACAGGCTCGTTCACGTGACAGAAGAGGTGTCTCCTGACGAGGGCAATTTTTCCGTATACAGAAAGCAGTATGGTCTATTCAAGGAGAGCGTGAACGTACTCGGTGATGTATTTACAGGACTCGCAGCTGCAAGAAAAGAGGGGTAACGGTTTTACGAAGCAGCACAACGATACGTCAGCGTACATCAGTGCCGTACTTTCGGGGCATGTCAGGACTTCCCGAGATCTTCTCTCCCCTGAATAATCTTCGACACGAGTCTGTACTCGACTGCCTCGGGTGCAGTGAGCCAGAAGTCTCGGTTTGCATCCTCTGTGATCTTTTTTACGGTCTGCCCCGTCTCGTTTGCAATGATGAAATTGAACTGGTCCCTTATCTTCAGTATCTGATTGGCAGTAATCTCAAGATCTGACGCAGGCCCTACAGCAGAGGTAGAGGGCTGGTGGATGAGAAATCTGGAATTCGGGAGAGAAAACCGCTTGTCCTTGTCCCCGGCAAGAAAGATGATGATCGCTGCACTCGCACAGAGGCCCGCCGTTATCGTGACGATCGAAGGCTCGACGAATCTCAGCATATCGTATATGCCGAATCCCGAGTCCGCGCTCCCGCCCTGCGAGTTGATGATTACGGTGATTGGCTCCTGTTTTGATTCCTTCTCGAGCAGAATAAGTCTCGAATATATGCTCTTCGCAAGTTCAGAATCAATTCCCTGCGAAATGATTATCGTCCTCGTCTCCAGAAGCTCCCTATCAATAAACCGCAGACGATCACTATCTCCTTCAGGACTCGATTTTTCCGGCATAAGGACTCTCCGTCACGTATGATTATTAACTGTATCTAATATAGCGAAATCTCCTGCCTTGTTCAACAGAAAACATCCTGTTTCAGCTCATGCCCCCCATGTGGAAAATTATGTTTAAAATGAATACGCAATATGGTAAAATTGCTTCTATGAAGGGGATAGATGTCGACGATTTGAAAAAAGGAGATGTGGTAGAAGACCACATTCTTTTCGACGATAACTTCATCGTCCTCACAAAATTCCACACCCTCACAGAAAGCGATATCGAAAGGGTACGCAGGTACAAACTTCTTTCCCTTTATACCCTCGGGGATAATAGGAGGAGAATAGAGCCGAGGGAACAAAAGCGGGAAGCTAAACCTCTCCCAAAAGAGGCGACATACGATATCCTCATCACATATATCCAAACGACATTTTCCGCATGCAGGCAGAAGAAGAAGGTACCTCTTCAGGTGATACACAATGCGGCGTCTCTCGTCGTTAACTATACCCTTACAAAGCGGGAGGAGGCGCTCCTCAGGGTTGCCAGGGGGATGAAGCAGGGGAGGTTTGCAGCCCACTCACTGAACACGGCGATTTTGTCGGCGATTCTCGGAGATGCAGTTAATATCAAGGAAACGGAGCTTGTAGATATAGTAGCAGGTGCGCTCTTCCATGACATCGGCTTGGTCTTTCTCGGCAGGAACAATGTAAAGCCGAATATCAGGGACCATACTCTCATCGGTTTCAAATACCTCAAGACAATCGAAGGCATCAAGCCGAATATCACCATTCCGTCGCTTCAGCACCATGAAAGGGCGAACGGCAGCGGCTATCCTGCGGGCCTTACGCTCAGCGGTATTACTCACTCATCCAGGATCGTCTCGATCTGTGATTCATGCGACTCGCAGATCAGCCTTATCAGGAACGGAAACGACATCTCCCTGCACATGACGAAGGAGGACCTCTTCTCGTGGAAGAAAGAGGATTTTGATGCGAGGCTTTTCCGCGTGTTCACCTCTGCAATAGGCGAGACGTTTGCGGAGAAGAGAAGGGTGCTTCTCAGCGACATGACGGTCGGAGTGGTGAAGAAGATATCTGCCCGCTTTCCATTCAGCCCGGTAGTGGACATTATCGCCGATTCAAAGGGAGAGAGGCCGCGTGAGCCGAAAGTCATCGAGATCGTAAAGAACAATGAAATCTGGATCGAAAGGTTTCTACAGGGACAAGGGTAATCACAGTATATTATAGAACCACATGATGAGGAAGATCATCACGACAACGAACATGAGGCCTCCGGTGACAATGATGAAGAGCGGGAACTTCCGTTTTCCGGAAATATCTTCGATAGATGGAAGTTCATCCGAAGAGGATCCGTTGGAGAGAAGCTCATCGTAGCGCTTCAGCTTGACCTGCTCCGTCTCCACGGCCTTACCATACGCGTCATCACCGAGCCTGCACAGGATCGTGTACTCGTTCTCCTCTCCACGCTCTTTGTCGATCACCTCTGCGGGAACAGGGATGAGGGTTCCTTCAACACGGGCTCCGAGAAGGTCGATGATGTAGTTGCCCTTCGTGGTGCGGTCTGTCAACTTGACCATGATCTTGTCGCCGATCTGGAGCTCGTAAATTGGAATACCGCTCACAGGGGCCAGAACGAGCTCGACGTTTATCGGAGAGAGTTCCTTCAGGAGAGCAGACTGCGGAGCGTTCGGCTCCTTTTGTTTCGGTTTGTTTCTCTCCTCCCTTATCAAGTTCATGCTTTGTTTTGTTACGAGCTCGGAAACAGTTTCGAGATGGATGTTCCGGTCTGAAAGCGGTTTGATGAAGACCGATAGGAGCAGCGACTCTATCCTTGCCTCATCGTTGTTCTTGATGAGAGAAAAGAGCTCGGTCCCTCTGTCCCTTTCGAGCGTGAGTTCGAGAAAATTCTGAAGATCCAGGGATATATTGACCGCGATATCCCCCTTCCACCTGAGGTTGATGATATTTTCCTCTATCATATACCAGGGGAGGTGAGGGTCGTTGTCGTAGAGAGAGCTGTAGTGCGAAGCGATAGCCATCTGGCTCTCGACTGTTCCAGTCTCGTCATTGAAGAATAGGATGAAGAGCCCGTACGTGTTCGTCTCGACGGCCTTGAACCTTCCTTTGAGGATGATATAGTTCTGGTGTCCGTATTCGGAGTCAAAGAATTGTTCTGAATCTCCCACACCCGTTCTCCAAGCAATGAATTTGACAATTCACTGCACAATGAAATATATATGCGCTCTTCGGATAATAATAGTATATTATATGATATATCTCACCCAGAATGGTACAATGAAGGCCAGACTCTCTTTCTTCCTAGCTAGAAGATACCTGATGGCAAAGTGGTCTCTCATGTCCACGCTTTCGATCCTGATGATATCGTTCGGAATCATCACCCTCATCACTGTACTGTCGATCATGAACGGTTTTCACAGCACTTTCAAGAAAAAGATCCTCGAGACAAACACGTATCACCTCATGATGCAGCCTTCATACGGCAACGATTATTCCATAGATAATATTAAAGCAATTCTATCAAAGAATAAAGAGATAATTTCTGTAGTCCCATATCACAACGGGGAAGGGATACTAAAAAGCCGATGGGTCACAAGAGGGATTATACTGAAGGCGCTTCCCGGTGACGTGTTCTCTCTCGATGAGGGATTCAAAAGGGAGATCAGGATTACGGATGGAACATTCGACTTGACGAGCGATGATAACATCATACTTGGGCAGGAGCTCGCGGTGGAAGCAGGGGCCAGAGTGGGGGATTACATACCGGTTCTCACCTTCAAAGGCGAGGATGTCTCCCTGGCAAAGCCGACCTTCAAACTGTTCCGCGTCGTCGGGTTGTTCAAAACAGGATACTGGGAATACGACAAGAACATGGCGTACATATCTCTCGATGCTGCATACACCTTTTTCGGTATTGGCAGAAACGAGCTGGATATCGGTATAAAGGTGCAGAACATAAACAGGGTTGATCGCGTTTTGAGCTGGATCAGGGACAATGTGGGCGGAAATTTTTACATACTCACCTGGATGGACATAAACCGCCCACTCTTCGAGGCACTCCAGAACGAGAAGGTAGGGATAGGATTCGTCGTGATGCTCATTATCGTAAGCGGGGCATTTAACATAATAGGCTCCCTCGTGATGACCGTTATGGACAAAAAAAAGGAGATCGGTATCCTCCGGGCGCTCGGTGCAAGGCCCTCGCTCATTACGCAGATATTTGTAATCGACGGTTTATACATCGGTATCATCGGGACGCTTATAGGAGTGTTCGCTGGTTTCTTTATTACGCTCAATATCGAGGAGATATTCAACTTCTTCGAGATTATAGTCAACGGCCTCAGGGACATAGCGTACACACTCTTCCTCATGCCTTTCGGCATACCGGTTCCGGCAGATTTCGAGATTCTCTCCGATTCCATCTATTACCTCGAGGGCGTTCCTGTTGAGATCCACTTCAAGGACGTTTTGATAATATCAGTTCTCGCGGTGCTGATATCGGTTCTTGCGGCGTACTACCCGGCAAAGAAAGCGTCGTTGACCAAGCCTGTAGAAACCATACGATACGAGTAGAACCAATGGAAGAGAGGGACGGACAGGTTGTCAGAATCAAGGGCTTGAAAAAGGTGTACAGGGCAGGGGAGACAAATCTAACCGTGCTCGACGGACTCGATATGAAGGTCGACAGGGGCGAGATCGTAGCCATTGTCGGGAGAAGCGGGTCCGGTAAAAGCACATTCCTGAACCTCATCGGAGGCCTCGATTTCCCTACAGAGGGGAAGATAACGGTGCATGGAGTATCAGTAGACAGCGCATCCGAGGAGGAGCTCTCCCTTTTCAGGAACCGTCACATAGGGTTCATTTTTCAGTTCCACCAGCTTCTTTCCGAATTTACGGTCGTAGAGAACGTCATGATGCCGGCTCTCATTCAGCAGTTCCAGACTGATAAAGCATACGGGAGGGCTCTCAGGCTCCTGCGGATGCTTGAAATTGAGGATAAGGAGGGCATGAAACCGAACAGCCTCTCAGGGGGTGAGAGCCAGAGGGTCGCTATAGCAAGAGCGCTCATAAACGAGCCCGAGATTATCCTCGCTGACGAGCCTACGGGAAACCTCGATCTCTCTACAGGTGAAACGATCAAGGACCTGCTCTTTTGTGTTGTACGTGAGCTCTCTCACACGATGATCATCGTAACCCACAACCGTCTTATTGCGCGCGAAGCGGACACGACCTACCGGCTCGAATACGGAACTCTAAATCCCTTGATCGAAGGGAGTCTTTAATATATATTTAGGACAGGTAAAAAGTAGTGTACTGTTTACCTGATACTTAGACAGTTTCTTGGTGATCAATATATATCTCTTTAAGTTATAGATATTTTCAAAATATATTAATCGTATGTTTGAAATCTGAGTTATTCACCAGGAACTGATCATTAGTGAAAAGAGGTGGATATGCTCTGCCAGAGGTGCCTCAAACGGGACGCCCAGTTTCACTCCTACAGGATCAACAACAACGAATTGATTGATGTCCATCTCTGCTCCCGGTGTGCTGAAATAAACGAAAATCAGGAAGAAAGTAACGGTATCGACGATAAACTTCATTCTCTCTTAGAGGTTCTGCTCAACGCTAATGTATACAATGAAAATTCAACCCCAATGCTTCGATGTGAAAACTGCGGTACTACTCTCAAGGAGTTTGAAAAAAACGGTCTTGTAGGATGTCCTACGTGCTATGAATCTTTCTCTGACGTGATCTTCAAGGAAAAAGAAAAAAGCTATAGCACCGATACCGAGAACAAAAGAGGAAAGGGCGGTTCTACTTTCATCGAGCGCCTCGAAAGACGGCTGATGAGGGCGGTGGAAGCCGAGGATTTTGAGGAAGCGGCAAAAATACGAGATAAAATACGAGATCTGGAGAAAGAAGGTTTCTTCGGTGACAGTTGAAGAGCTGGCAAAGAGTGAGGGTATATGGGTTTCTGCAGGAGAGGACGGCTCTGATATCGTACTGAAGAGTGGAGTTTCCTTTTCGAGAAACATAGACGGATACTATTTCGGGCGTAAGCTCGATAAGAAGGTCCGGCAGGAGGTAGACTCATTACTGATAGACAAGATAAAAGACAGGATCGGACCGAGCGAAGGCATCTTGGATATAAGCGTCTACAGGCTGAACCATCTTTCCCCTCACTATAGTAGGATCTTTTTCGAAAGAAACTTCATCAGGAACAGCAACTCCGGTGTAGACGGCAGGCCGGACGAGCAGGTCATCATACTTCCGCAGGATCAGCACTACTTCTTTCTACTGGGAGGAAAAGATCATATAGAGTTTGTCACGATTCAGCCTGGTTTTCGTCTGGACGAGGCATATCTGCACGGCAAGAAGATTATAGGAGACCTTGAAAAGCTCGTAGGGTTCGTTTTCGAACCTGAGCATGGATACCTCAATGCGGACCCGAAGAGGCTGGGTGCAGGTATCGAGATATCGGTAACACTACATCTCGCAGGCCTTACCATATCAGACAGGATAAACGAGATTGCGCGGCAACTCGAAAAACAAGGATACGGCCTCAGGGGATCATGGATCGATCCGTACTATGAGGTGTACAATATAAGCTCGACTGGCTTTGCTGAAAAGGCCCTTTACGAAGAGTCTCTCTGCCGGTTCGAAAGAGTTATCGAGCAGGAGAGAGAAACGCGCGAGAATGTGTACCAGGATAACAGGCACATCATCGAAGACAGGGTATGGAGGAGTTACGGGATTCTGCTCTCTTCGAGGCTTATTACGCTCTACGAAGCGCTCGATCACCTCTCGCATCTGAGACTTGGTATCGGGCTTGGTATTATTAACTATATCACAATAAAGGATATAAATGTTCTTTTATATTACGTACAGGATAACCACCTGAAAATGATATGCAACATAGATGGAGAGCACTGCAACCTTGAAGAGGCAAGGGCGCACTATTTAAGAGACTATTTAAAAGAGGTAATATGATGTTCAAGGGATTGACTGAACGTGCACAGAGAGTAATAAATGTTCTCGCGCAGGAGGAGGCTAAAAAGCTGAATCACGACAAGCTTCTTCCTGAGCACATACTGCTCGGGTTCATCCGCGAGGGAGAGGGCGTTGCGATCAAGGCCCTTATTAATCTTGGAATCGACCTGAACATGCTGCGCGAGGATATTGTTGCCAATACAAAGAAGAGCGGGGGGATTCTCCTCCTCGGTGATGTACCGCCTTCTCCGAGAGCGCAGAGGGTCCTCGAACTAAGCGCCGACGAGGCGCGAAACATGGGGCACAACTATATCGGTACCGAGCATCTTCTGCTCGGAATACTGAGGGAAGGGGATTCAGGGATCCTGAACTCCTTCGACAAGCAGGGGATCAAGGTTTCCTCGATAAAAGAGGAGGTGAACCGGCTGCTCGGTACGAACCGGACCGGAATAAAGAAAAAATCCGACCGGAGGACTCCCACTCTGGATGAATTCGGGATAGACCTTACCGCTTTTGCGAAAGAGAGAAAGCTCGATCCAGTGATCGGAAGGGAGACGGAGATCAAGAGAGTGATCCAGATACTCTGCCGCCGGACCAAAAACAATCCGGTGCTCATCGGAGAGCCCGGAGTCGGTAAAACCGCTATTGTCGAAGGGCTTGCACAGAATATCGTAAGCGGGAGCGTTCCGGAAACCCTCGTCAACAAGCGCGTGCTGACCCTGGACCTCGCTTCTCTCGTCGCAGGAACCAAATACAGAGGAGAGTTCGAGGAAAGGCTTAAGAAGGTCATGTTCGAGATACGAAGGGCCAGAAACGTCATACTCTTTATCGACGAGCTTCACACGATCATCGGGGCCGGAGGGGCAGAGGGCGCCATAGATGCGGCAAACATGCTGAAGCCCGCTCTATCGCGCGGTGAGCTGCAGTGTATCGGCGCGACGACCCTGAATGAGTATAAGAAGTACATAGAGCGTGACGCCGCTTTAGAGCGAAGATTCCAGCCGATAATTATCGACGAGTCTACGGTCGAGGAGACAATAAAAATATTACAGGGAATTAAGCAGAAATATGAGGAGCATCACAAGATCATCTACACAGAGAAGGCGATAATGGCTGCGGCAAATCTATCGTACCGCTACATCACTGACAGATACCTGCCGGATAAGGCGATCGACCTTCTCGACGAGGCTGGCAGCAAGGTGAGGCTCGAAAACACCATGGTGCCGAAGAACTTCAAAGAGATTGAGGCGGAGATCGAAAAGCTTCGGGAGGATAAGACTCGCCTTGTGGAGATACAGGATTACGAAAAGGCTGCAAAGGTGAGGGATAAGACGAACATCCTTAAGGAAAAGCTCGAGCTTATGAAGGAGGAGTGGAGGAGAGAGCTTAACAACGAGAAGCCGACAGTCGATGAGGACGAGATTTATCACGTAACAAGCGATCTCACAGGTATCCCTCTCGTGCGTATCCTGGAGAGCGAATCCCAGAAGCTGCTCCGTATGGAGGATGAGCTCCATAAGAAGATCATCGGCCAGGACGTAGCAATCGAGGCGGTGAGCAGGGCCGTGAGACGGTCGAGGACAGGACTGAAATCTCCGAGAAGACCGGCAGGATCGTTTATTTTCCTCGGTCCCACGGGCGTCGGGAAGACATACCTTGCCAAGACCCTTGCCGATTTCCTCTTCGGTAGCGAGGACGCGCTGATACGCATCGATATGAGCGAGTTCATGGAAAAACACAACATCTCGAGGCTCGTAGGTGCGCCTCCCGGGTATGTGGGATACCAGGAGGGCGGAGAGCTCACAGAAAAAATCAGGAGAAAGCCGTACAGCGTCATCCTTCTCGACGAGATCGAGAAAGCGCACCCTGATGTTTTTAATATGCTCCTGCAGGTATTTGAAGAGGGACAGCTCTCAGATCATCTCGGTCACACAGTTGATTTCAGGAATACGGTGATCATCATGACCTCAAACGTCGGGAGCAAGGAGATAAACAAGGGGGTCAGCCTGGGCTTTACGATCTCTGACGAGAAGAGCTCCTTCTTGGACATCAAGGACAAGGCCCTGACTGCACTGAAGAAGGTTTTCAATCCGGAGTTCCTTAACCGTATCGACGAGGTGGTTGTATTCCACTCCTTGAGAAAGGATCAGATCGGACAAATAATTGACATAATGCTCGAAGAAAGCAACAAGCAGCTCGTGGAGAAGGGAATGCCGTTTACAGTCACGAAGACGGCGCGGTCCTATCTCATAGATGAGGGGTTCGACGAGAAGTACGGGGCAAGACCCCTGAGGAGGACGATACAGAAGGAGATCGAGGACCCTCTCGCCAGCGAGATACTGAAGGGAGTTTTCAAGGAGGGAAGCAGTATAGTCGTCGATCTTGTCGACGGTAAGATAGTTTTCAAAGAAGCACCCAAGAAACGCAGCAGAAAGGAGCCACAAAAGGCCGAAACCGCTTAACAGCCGGAGTATGTGTAGAGAAAGTCCTTAGCGGGGGAGACCGCCGCTTTCGAGGATCCGCACGGGCGGGATAATTGTGTCCTTACTCACGTGATGAAAGAGATCATTGAACTATCAGTTCTCCTTCTCCTTCTTGTTCTTTCCTTTATATATTCCGGCTCAGAGGTGGCTCTTTTCTCCATATCAGAAGTGGAGAAGTTAAAACTCGGCCGTGATAAGAGCAGAAAGAACCTGCTTCTCCTCAAATACCTGAACTACCCGGAACGAGCCCTTATTACCATATTGATCGGGAACATGGCGGTGAACTTTTCCGCCTCGATCATCGGTGGACGGCTCTCGAGCGCTATCTTCATAAAACACCCTCTCTTCTATTCTGTTTTCATCATGACCTTTCTCATCCTGCTGTTCGGAGAGGTTCTGCCGAAAAACAGTGCGGCTCTTCACCCGAACCGCTTCGCAAAACGGTTTTTGGGCCTGCTCGAGATAACAAACATGATATTTTATCCGCTCGTCCTCGGAATCAGCAGGATCTTGGGCAGAAGCAGAGGCTTTAAAGAGCACACAAACCTCAGTAAAGAGGAACTCCTCTCCGCCGTCGAGGTAAGCTCGGACGCAGGACTCGATCCTGCTTCCATAAAGATCCTCAAGAATCTTATCGGTCTCATAGACAGGCCTGTAACCGATATCATGATACCGCGTTCAAAAATCGCGGCAATCGATCTGGGCATCCCGCTGAGCTCTATAGAAACCGAGGTACAAGGGTATCCGTACTCCGCTGTTCTGTTCTATTCCAAAAACATCGATAATGTTGCCGGGTATGTTCTCAAGATGGACCTCGTTGATGTAAAAAAGAAAGATATAGAAGCTTCGCTTCTGGAACCTCTGTTCATACCAGAATCAAAGATGATAATGTCTCTTCTCAGCGCATTCAAGAGGCAGAAGAAATTTCTTGCAATTATTCTCGACGAATACGGAGGGACCGCCGGCCTTGTGACGATGAAGGACGTACTCGATTCCATCTTCGTAAGAGACCTCATACTGAAGGACCTCGTAAAGAGGATGGAAGAGGGGGTATGGCAGATTCACGGAGATACAAAGATATCCGATATAAACAGCATTGTCGACCTCGAACTTCCTACAGAGCTCAATACGATGAGCGGCTATATCGTGAACATCATCGGTACCGTACCGCCGTCCGGATACGAACTGGATCTGTCTGAGAGCAGCAGCGTTACAATAACGAGGAGCAACGAGCGCCAGGTGGAACTTTTTTTGCTCAGAAAGAAAAATGATTAAACTTGTTTATGTGATTATCCTGTTTATTCTCTGGGCTTTTTTCGCAGGATCAGAGACAGCGTTCATCTCTGCGAGCAGGTTCAAGCTCAACAACCTGCGCAGGAAAGGCTCGAGAAGCGCATCTTTTGCCTACTATCTCCTCGAGCGCCCTGAGAGACTTCTCGGAACCTCGCTTGTCGGGACAAACCTCGCCCTCGTCCTATCGGCGAACCTCACCTCTATGCTCCTGTACGAGCTGTTTGGAGAGCCTAAGCCGATAGTGTCGATCTCCATTCTCACTATCGCTTCCCTTATCTGCTGTGAGATAGTACCCAAGAACCTCGCTATAAAAAAGGGCCTCCGTTTGACTCTCACGCTCGCCTTGCCGATGTATATCTTCTACTTCATATTCTATCCGATAGGAAAGACCTTTACTGTCATCACTAAGGCGATAATGAGACTCGGTGGAGTTGCCGGTACAGGAGCGCTGCCTACCATATTCAAGAGGCGTGAGGATGTCGAGATCTTCCTTACTGCGAGCCTGGGAAAGGAACTTTCAAAGGACGAGCGTAAGTTTTTTGTCGATTCCCTTGATTTCGGGAGGAAGGTGCTCTCTGACATCCTCGTTCCGCTTGTCGATATGATCGCTGTCCCTCAGCACGGGAAAATAAAGGATTGCATCAAATTCATGGAGACGTACAACAGGTCATATATCCCGATATTCAGCGGGAGGATCGACAACATTGTCGGGGTAGTGTATGCTCGTGACATAGTCAGTATGAACAAGAACCTTTCGCTTACGACCGTGATGAAGGAGCCTGTTATTGTCCCGGAAAACAAGAACATAGATGAGCTCTACAGAGAGCTCTTTGAAATGGATGTACCTGTCGTTTTCTCAGTCGACGAGTACGGAGGAATCACCGGTATGTCCACGATATACGATATCGGAGAAGAAGTCATCGGTAAGATCAGCTTCGAAGACACGAAGAGTCTCGTCGTCAAGCAGCGGGAGAATGAGTACCTCTGCGACGGAGAAGTAGGGATCGATGATCTGGTCGATGAGCTCTCAATAGATATTGAAACCGGGGAGTTTACAACGCTCAACGGCATGATGAGCAGCATACTGGGGAGGGTTCCGAAGAAGGGAGACACAATCGTCATCGAGGGGTACAGGTTCTCTGTTGAGAAAGGATCGAGAACAGAGGCTGAGCTCATCAAG
>Ga0307379_10010666_pt1 | contig 12137 bp, 11 predicted proteins | sample UN2MG_FD_202237 | JGI IMG/M metagenome (GOLD analysis project Ga0307379, IMG submission 202237) | Soil microbial communities from Risofladan, Vaasa, Finland - UN-2 | ecosystem: Environmental > Terrestrial > Soil > Coastal area > Acid sulfate soil | place: Finland: Risofladan, Vaasa | collected... | reverse complement strand
CCCTGATACAGGTGTTAGGCGGAGTGCAGAAGATGGACAAGGGCCAGATCATTCTGGAAGGGCAGCCGGTGGCGTTCGCCTCTTCAAATCAGGCAATACGGGCCGGGATCAGCATAGTTTTCCAGGAGCTTTCATTGGTAGATGGCCTTTCGATTGCCGAAAACATCTTCGCCAACCGTCAGCCAGTGGGAGTGCTGAACAACATAGACTGGCGCCGGTTATACCAACAAACTCAGGAATTTTTGGAGAAGTTTAACCTGGACCTTAATCCCAGAACGCTCGTCAAAAGCCTGATGATGGGGCAGAAACAGATCTTAGAGATTCTGAAGGCCATTTCAATCAACCCTAAGGTATTGATTTTGGACGAACCTACCTCGGCTTTAACGGAATGGGAAACGAAGTATCTGTTCGAGAATATTCGCATGCTGCGAGAACAAGGCATGTCCTTTATTTACATTACCCATAAACTCTCCGAGGTGTTTCAAATCGCGGACAGAGTTATGGTGATGCGGGATGGGAAAAAAATTGGTAGTAAACATGTAAAAGACGTGAGTGAAAATGATTTAATTTCGATGATGGTGGGTCGCAAGATTGAACACCTTTACGGCGCCAGAGAAAGCGCTTTTTCGGAAACCGAAACGGTCCTGTGCGTGGAGGGATTGAACCGCAGAAATGTGTTCGAAGATGTGAGCTTCGAGTTGCGAAAGGGGGAGATCCTGGGTTTCGCAGGATTGATTGGCGCCAGCCGGACGGAAGTGGGGCGTGCCATTGTGGGCATAGACCCCAAAGACTCCGGGCGCATTAATTTAGATGACAAAGAAGTTAAAATAAATAACCCCAAAGATGCTATTATTCACAAAATCGCTTATCTGACAGAGGATCGCAAGGTAGACGGTCTATTTGAGGGCATGGCGCTGTGCCATAATATCATTGCCCCCTTGGTTGAAAATTTTACTTCGGTAATTGGATTTCTGGATCGTAAAAGGATCAACCGCTACGTGGACCGCAGGGTACGGGAGTTCGATATCGCTACCACTTCGATTATGAAGAAAGTGCTGTACCTATCCGGTGGCAACCAGCAGAAGGTGCTGGTGGCCATGTGGATGGGCATCCAGCCCAGAGTGATTATTTTTGATGATCCGACGCGCGGTGTGGACGTGGGCTCGAAAGCCGAGATTTATCAGATATTAAGGGATTCTGCTGCCAGAGGCACCGGGATTATCATGATTTCATCGGAGTTGCCAGAATTGATCGGCGTATGTGATCGCATCCTGGTATTTTACCACGGCCGGATCATGGGGGAAGTTCTGCGCCAGGATTTTTCCGAGGAACGTATTATAGCTCTGGCGGCTGGTATCGTCAATGCTAAACGGAGCCAGAGCACTTCCAGCGTTAGGCAGCAATGATTTAACAGAATGGAGTATATATGCTTAAAGATCAAAAGTTGATCAAGGTGCTCAAGTTTTTGTTCGGCATGCGGGAGATGGCTCTGGTCCTTGTTCTGCTGGTTATTGGCGTCATAATGACCACCATTTCGCCGGTCTTTCTGAGCCACTTAAACCTGCGAGCGATCCTGATGGCTCTTTCGGTTGAAGCGCCCATCGCGGTGGGGATGGTGATCTTGCTCGTCTCCGGCGGCCTGGATTTGTCGGTAGGATCCACGCTGGCGTTTACTGGCGTGGTTACTGGCATGGCTTTGAACGCGGGACTACCTGCAGCGGTTTCGATCTTGATTGGTTTGCTTGCGGCTCTGGGGGTAGGCCTGGTCAATGGTTTGCTGGTGGCTAAAGTAGGGATCAACCCGTTTATTACCACGCTGGGTATGATGACCACCGTGCGGGGACTGCTGTTGGTGTTGGCCGGAGGGAGAGCGGTGTTGAACCTGCCAGACTCCTTCACCGTAATTGGTCAGGGGAAGTTGTTCGGTCTGCAGTACCCGATATACGTGATGTTGTTTGTGGTGATTGTAGGGGATGTTTTGATGCGCAATTCCCGTTTCTTTCGCCAGAATTACTATATTGGCAGCAATGAAAAAGCGGCGCGCCTGATAGGGATTAACGTAGACCTGGTGAAGATTTTCAATTTTTGTCTGGCGGCATTCCTGTCTGGAGTAGCCGGCTTGTTGATTACAGCACGTTTTGGCTCTGCCTCGTTGACAGTCGGCAGCGGTCTGGAGCTGAAGGTTATAACTGCGGCGATCATTGGGGGCGCTAGCCTGAGCGGCGGCGAGGGTTCTGTGTTTGGCGCTTTTCTGGGCGCCCTATTAATAGCTGTTTTAGCAAACGCTTTGAACCTGATGGGGGTGGACGTTTTCTGGCAGACCCTGGTAACCGGATTGATATTGATCACGGCGGTGGTTATCGATGTGGTCAACGAACGGAGGAAAAGAGGTCAGAAATAATCTGGAGGGTAGCCAAAGGTCCGTTAGTTTTACTTTAATCAGTGAAATAACGACGTAAGATGAGTGAACTAGGGGTGAAATGCGGTCGATAGCAGCCGCTGCGTGACATGTTGTTGGTTAATGGGTTATTGAAATGATTATTTATAGGAGGTTTTTATGAAAAATATTGTCAAACCACATGCCAAGGTTAATCAGAAGTTAATTAACAAGTTTCTTGAAATGAAGAATGTATACAGCCTTTCTGCTGTATTAAGCGATGCCCAGGAGAGAGACAACGTTATGCGCCATACGATTAAGCAGAGGACTGTTAACAAGCGTATAATAGGTCCCGCACTTACAGTTAAACTTACACCTGGCGATGTTGTTGACTGTCTTGTTATTTTTGAGATAGCTCAACGCGGTGATATTATCGTAATTGATGTATTTTCTGAATCTGAAACATCGGTTTGGGGTGGGCTGATGTCTGGTTTAAGTAAAGCCGCAGGTATTGAAGGTGCTGTTATAGACGGAAGTGCGAGGGATACCGACGAAGCAAAAATGCTTGATTTTCCAATTTATTCTGCATATGTCAGTCCGCGGGCGGCACATACTGCTTATTCGGGAAGGAAAGAACCAATTGAAATTAACACTCCTATAGTTTGCGGCGGAGTAATCGTACGCCCTGGCGATCTTATTGTAGCAGATGAAATTGGTGTTACCGTTGCTCCTGCTGATGATCTGGAAGAGATATATGTAAGGACTAAGGAGCAGGCTGAAAAGGAAGAGGTGACAAGGGCAGAGATTCTCAAGGGTGCGACTGTTCAGGAACTGCTTGAAAAATTCGGCAGGATTTAATATCTAGTTACTTTGAAAGGATGGAGTTTATATGAAAGTTTATGATTTAACGTTACCTTTCGCAATCGATATGAAGGTATTCCCGGGTACACCGTCTATGGATTATGAACTAAGCCAGACTATAGCAAAGGATAATTATAATTTGGGAATTGCTTCAATAAACACTCATGCGGGTACGCATACGGATGCGCCTCTACATTTTATTCAGGGCGGTGATTCACTCGAAAAAATTGATGTTTGTAAGTATATAGGTAAAGCGGTTGTAGCGGATTGCTCGGTAAAATCGGATTTTGATGAAATTAATATATCGGATCTGCTGCCGTATAGTGAAAAAATAGCCGATTACAAGCGGGTTATTATTAGGACGGGTTGGTCAAAGCATTTCAATGAACCAAAGTATTTTACAGACTATCCCGTTATCACTTTGGAACTGGCCAACTGGCTTGTGGGATTGGGAGTTTTAATGGTGGGCGTTGAGCCACCTTCGCTTAATCCCGGAAAATATATAGAGGTGCATAAAACTCTACTCAGTGCCGGAGTTGCCGTAGTGGAAGGACTGGCAAATCTTGAAACCCTTCCAGAGGACGAAATATTCTTTATAGGTGCACCTATTGCACTTAAAGGAGCAGACGGTTTCCCATTGAGGGCGTTAGGGATAGAATTCTGATGCAGGTTGACAAAAAAAATTATAGATTAATAATGGCGGATGCTAAAAACGCGTTACATGTATTTAGTGTATCCAAAAATGGAGGTATATTATGTGTGAATATGTTATTAACGCTGTAAAACAGTATAAAATAATCGCTATAATGCGAAAGGTCTCGCACGCAGATATTATTCCGGTGGCGGAGGCACTTTATGCTGGCGGTATAAGGCTTATTGAGGTTACTTTTAATCAAGCAAGTGCTACAGGCGAGCAGAGTACGGCTGAGTCCATAAAGGCGCTGTGTGATCATTTCGGAGATAAAATGTTTATAGGGTCAGGAACTGTAATGAACGTGCATCAGGTTGAAATCGCAGTCGGCGCAGGGGCAAAATATATTGTTTCACCAAATACAAACTTGCAGGTTATCAAAAGAACTACTGAGCTTGGCGCAGTATCCATTCCCGGCGCACTTACACCCTCGGAAATCGTCCTTGCGCATGAAGCGGGGGCGGATTTTGTAAAGCTATTTCCGGCAGGCGAGTTTGGAATAAGTTATATAAAATCAATATGCGCACCTCTGAATTATATACCTATACTTGCCGTTGGGGGTATAGACGACAATAATATGAAGGACTTTTTTGAAGCAGGCGTGTCTGGTGTGGGAATAGGCTCTAATATTGTAAAAAACACCCTAATAAGTATGAGAAAATTTGATGAACTTACGGTCCTTGCAAAAAAATACACCGAACAGATATTAGGGTTTCACGAAACTAAAGATAAGAAATTTTCGCCCTCCACCCCTATTTAAGATAAGTAAAATAAGGTTAAAAGTTACTTTCTGAAACCCTTTATAGATAAGGGGTTCACATTTTTGTGAAGGCTACAACAGATATAGAAGGAGGATTCTTTTAATGAAAAGGATTGTTTGTTTTGGAGAAATAATGGGTCGTTTAAATCCGGAAGGATATTTAAAAATCGGGCAGGCAAATAAATTTGAGCTGTCTTTTGCCGGCGCTGAGGCAAATGTTGCGGTATCGCTTGCCAACTATGGATTAGATGCAGTATTCGTAACCAAATTGCCTGATAATGAACTTGGGAAAGCTGTTATTAAGACGTTAAGAGGTTATAATGTGAATGTTTCCGAAATAGTTTTCGGCGGTGAACGGTTAGGCTTGTATTTTGTGGAAAAGGGCGCGTCACAGCGTCCATCGAAGGTAATATACGACCGCAAGTATTCCTCAATTTCAACTGCAACAAAAGAGGAATTTGACTGGGACAGGATATTTGACGGGGCGGATTGGTTCCACTTTACCGGTATTACGCCTGCTCTCTCAGACGATGTTTCTGCTGTTTGTAATGATGCCTGTAAGGTGGCAAAAAAGAAGGGGATTACAGTAAGTTGTGATTTGAATTACCGGAAAAATCTGTGGTCGAGCGAAAAAGCGCAGAAAATCATGGGCGAGTTTATGCAGTATGTAGATATTTGCATGACCAACGAAGAGGATGCGGAAAAGGTGTTCGGTATCAAAGCGGACAGCTCTGATGTGACAACTGGAAAACTCAGCCACAAAGGGTACATTTCGGTTGCAAAAAAACTTGTAGACCGCTTCGGCTTTAAAAAGGTTGCAATAACCTTAAGAGGAAGCATATCTGCAAGCGATAACAACTGGGCGGGTATGCTATACGCAAACGGAGCGAACTGGTTTTCAAAGAACTATCTTATCCATATTGTAGACAGAGTAGGCGGCGGTGATTCATTTGGCGGGGCGTTAATATATGCACTGATTTCGGAATACGAACCGCAGCGGGCTATCGAATTTGCTGTGGCGGCGTCCTGTCTCAAGCAAGCAATAGAATTTGATTTTAATCAGGTTACAGTTGCAGAGATTGAAAAACTATTAAGTGGCGACACTTCGGGTAGGATGCAAAGATAAAGCTGCTGCAATAAAGGGATTGGAAACGATAGTTATGTTGCATATTTTGGAAGTAAAAAGTATTTCAGAGAGCTACCCGGGTGTTCTGGCTGTAGACAATATAAGCTTTTCGCTAGAAAATAGCGAGGCATTGGCACTGCTTAGTGAAAATAGTGCCGGAAAATCAATAGATTAAGTGAGTTGAAATCAAAATGAGCAAATTCAAAGTGTATATAAGCGATTATGATTACCCGGACAATTCAATAGAAAAATCAATACTTGAACCTATCGGTGCAGAGGTAATCGGCCTTAAATGTAAAACAGGTGAAGGGCTAGGAGAGCTTGCTGCAGATGCGGATGCAATAATGCAACAGTATGCAAAAATAATGCGGCCAACCATTGAAAAATTAAAGAAATGCAAGATAATTACACGGTACGGAATTGGTGTGGATATTTTAGATGTGGAAGCAGCCTATGAACACGGAATAATAGTAACAAACGTTCCGGATTACTGCATCGATGAAGTTGCCGACCAGGCAATTTCTTTTTCATTTATGCTTATGCGCAGCTTGCCGTTCTACAATGAAAAAGTACATAAAGGTAGTTATTCGTGGAAAGACTGGAATACACCTATTCCGCGTTTCAGGGAGGCCGTCTATGGGCTGATGGGGTTTGGCAGAATTGCCCAAAATTTAACAAGAAAGCTTTTAGCTTTTGGGTTTGATGTTATCGCATATGACCCGTATGTTTCCGAAAGTTTTATGAAAACTTGCGGCGTTAAAAAAGTAGAACTCGATGAGATTTTTTCACAATGCGATGTCCTAAACGTCCTTACACCCTACACTAGCGAAACACATCATATAGTGAATGAAGATATGTTACGAAAAATGAAGAATAGTGCGTATTTAGTATGTGTTTCAAGAGGCAAATGCGTGGATAACAAGGCGCTATACAAGGCTCTTTCAAAAAGATGGATAGCCGGAGCTGCTCTGGATGATCCCGAAGAAGAGCCAATGAAGATTGAAAATTGGACTCCTGAAATGAACGAACTGTTCAAACTCGATAATTGCTTTTTCACGCCCCATACTGCCTATGTCAGCAAGCAATCGTTAGATAACTGCAGACGCGTTGCGGCCAATAACGTTAAGGCAGTATTACTTGGGCAAAAACCATTCAATATTGTAAAACCAAAATAATTGTTAAGAAAGTGATGGCTTTTTTACGAATACAAAAAAATTATGACAGGGGACGGTTGTTTGACACACTTTTATTTCGTTTTTTATTTTTAAGATGTGAAGTTTAGGTCTTTACAGGCTGACCGAGAATTTAAAAATATAACTTTATATAAATCAGATTCCGTTAAGTTAGCTAGATAGGTTACTTATTCGATATTAAAATTACTTATTTATGTGAAATAGCTTAACCAAAGGCCATCATCTTATGCATTTTCTTTAAGTTCCAACCAATACACATCAATCTGAATTCACCCTTTACCTTCTTAAGTGACCTTAGGAAAAAATGCCGGTAACCCAGATTGTATTTCAGATGCCCCAAATACCGGCTCTGTGGTCCAGAGCCTCTGGAGGTACTTCTTACGCCCCGTTTCGGTTTGTAGTCTGTTTCGCATTTGTACAAGTAATTCTCTCCGGTCTTCCAGGTTAAGGGTACGATATTTCTGTTTGGTACATAATGATCTCTTTTTACAAGTAAGACAATCTTTACCCTGATATATTTTCGTCTGAAATTTCCGGTAACCGTAATCCTTCCTGCGGATATGGTGTAACTTCAGTTTTTTACCTAAAGGACAAAGAAAGATATCCTGTTCTTTGTCATAGTAAAAACGATCCCGATGATAGGATCCTTTTCCCCTTAAATCTTTCCTGAAGTTTTGATCAGGATCTTGGGAGGATAGGTGTTCTGTCCTAATTGGGAATATTTATTTTCGATATCTTTGGTATCGAGCTGTTCCACGATACTATCTATCATTCTTGACAGATGATTTTCTGGTACATAATCATCGATCGAATTGGGGAATAACATAAATTGATTTTTTCGGTAAGGCTTAAATTTAGGCATTTTCGAACCTCCTTTACTTAAGTTCTATTATATCAAAAATGCCTTTTTGTTTCTTGTTTTTTTGTTGTATAATGGAGTTATTCTCGGTCAGCCTGTTTATTCTTGACAGTGAATCAAACTATTTGTCAAGAATAAAGATTTTATCCCCTGTAGTTGTTTTTTAAAAACCAGTTAAATCTGAATGATATTTGGAGACCATGATGAAAGACAAGATAGTCCTGATAACCGGTGCAAATAGAGGTATTGGGAAGGAAACAACCAGGGCTTTGGCCCAAAAAGGCGCCACCATAATTATGGCCTGTCGTAACCTGGAAAAAGCAGGGCCTGTATGTGAAATGATTCAAGAAGTAAAGGGAATAACCGGCAAGTATTTTGCCAAGAAAAGAATGAAGGCAGCATCGAAAAAATGTTCTGATATCAAATTACAAAAAGGATTATGGCAATTAAGTGAGCGGTTAACCGGGATAAATAAATAAACAACATATCCCATTTTCTTATGTAGGAAAACCCATACAGAGTTTATCAAAAGAACTATTTCTAAATTTATTATAGCTTTGAGAAAAACGATGAGGAGGTTGTCAAAAGAACCGTCCCCTTGACAACATAGAGAGGCTTCTCGGATTGGATTATAGCATAGCTAATATTAGGAAGAAAAAGACTAAGAGGGAAAATATTTAATAATAAGAGGACAAACTAAATGAAAAAATGTTATCAGCAATCTATTGATGAGGTTGTTCAGTACAGTAAAACTGATCTAAAAATAGGATTATCCTCTCCGGAAGTGAAAAAACGATTGGATGAAGTAGGACCCAATCAACTGGAGGAAAAGAAAGGACGCACTCCCTGGGATATGTTTTTGGGGCAGTTTAAAGATGTTCTGGTTCTTATTTTACTGATTTCGGCTCTGGTATCATTTATTTTAGGAGAAGTAAGTGATGCTATTGTTATTGCTATAATCTTAATTTTAAATGCTACTTTAGGAGTAGTCCAGGAGTATAAAGCAGAGAAGTCACTGGCTGCTTTAAAGAAGATGACCACTCCCAATGCTTTGGTAATAAGAGATGGAAAACAGGCCAGGATCAAAGCCACTCAATTGGTACCAGGTGATATTGTTCTTTTAGAATCCGGTGACCATATACCCGCTGACCTTCGCCTCTCTATGGTTTCTAATCTTAAAATACAGGAGGCTGTCCTAACCGGTGAGTCAGTGCCGGTTGAAAAGAAAAGCGAGTTAATAGATAAAGAAAATGTTTATCTAGGTGATCGGAACAATCTTACTTTTATGGGAACTGCAGTTATCTCCGGAAGAGGTAGAGGGATTGTAGTTGCTACGGGGATGAAAACAGAGATGGGTCAGATTGCAGGGATGTTAGAAGAACAGAAACCAGAGGAAACTCCATTACAGAAGAAATTAAATCAAGTTGGTAAAAAACTTGGATTGATTATATTAATTGTGGTGGGATTTGTGGTTTTATTAGGTTATTTACGCGGTATTGAATTTTTTGAGATGTTTCTTGTCGGAATTTCTCTGGCTGTAGCCGCGGTTCCAGAAGGCTTACCTGCAGTGGTAACGGTTGTTTTAGCTCTCGGAGTACAGAGAATGATAAAAAAACACGTTATTGTCCGGCGTTTACCAGCAGTAGAAACTTTAGGTGCTACGACAGTTATTTGCTCGGATAAAACCGGGACTTTAACTCAGAACCAGATGACAGTAAGAAAATTAGTTCTTCCGGAGAAAAATATTGAAGTAGAGGGAGAAGGTTATCAGCCGGTGGGGAAATTTTATCAAACCGAGCAAGAGATTCAACCCCAAACAGATCCAGATTTATCCTTATTGTTAAGAGGAGCAGTCCTTTGCAATAATGCCGAACTGCAAAAGAATAATGATAATGAACAGTGGGAAATTATTGGTGATCCTACCGAAGGTGCTCTGGTAGTAACTGCCGCTAAAGCTGGTTATGATAAGAAAAAACTGGAAGAGGATTATCCACGAGTGAAAGAATTTCCTTTTGATTCAGATCGTAAACAAATGTCCACCATTCATCAGACAGCTGATGGAAATCAAATTATTTTTGTCAAAGGAGCCCCCGATCAGGTGATAGACTATTGTAAATATTATCAGAAAAATGGTACGAAAGAAGAGATGGAAGAGTCCATAAAAAATAAGGTTTTATCTCAGAATAGAGAATTGGCTCAGGAAGCCTTACGAGTTTTAGCTATAGCTTATAGGTTTGTGGATAAAGAAAATCTTGACGAAATTAAAGAAATAAAAGATGCAGAAAAGGAACTTACCTTTCTGGGATTAATGGCTATGATTGATCCGCCTCGTAAAGAGGCTATTGAATCAGTAAAAACCTGTCTTAAAGCTGGCATACATCCGATTATGATTACCGGAGATTATTCTCTTACCGCAAAAGCAATCGCTTCAGAACTGGGTATTTACCGTTCAGGAGATAGAGTAATCACTGGGAATGATTTGGAAAAAATGTCTCAATCTGAATTAGAAGAAGTGGTGGGAAATACCACTATCTTTGCCCGGGTATCCCCACGTCATAAACGTCGTATTGTTAGTGCTTTGCAGAAGAAGAAGCAAGTGGTAGCGATGACCGGGGACGGGGTAAATGATGCTCCAGCCCTAAAAGAATCGGATATCGGGATAGCTATGGGTATTACCGGGACCGATGTAACTAAAGAAGCTTCTGATATGATCCTGACTGATGATAATTTTGCTTCTATTGTAGGAGCTGTAGAGGAAGGAAGAAAGATTTATCAAAATATTAAAAAATTTATCCATTATTTAATCTCCTGCAATCTGGGCGAAATAATTGCCATTTCTGGCGCTATTTTGATTGGACTACCTAGTCCATTAATTCCTATTCAGATACTCTGGGTGAATTTGGTCACTGATGGTTTACCTGCCCTGGCACTGGGTCTTGATCCTACGGAAGAAGATATTATGAGAAGACCACCTCGTGATCCGAATAAGGGAATATTTTCCGGCAAAATGGGTTTTAATATCTTTTCTCAAGGTATTTTTATCGGATTTCTCACCTTATGTGCTTTTTACCTAGGTTTTTCCTTTTATTCCCTGGATATTGCCAGGACTATGGCCTTTGCCACTCTTAGCTTTTCTCAGTTATCTCAATCATTAAACTCTCGTTCTGAAAAATATTCTATTTTTAAAATAGGTTTATTTACTAATCTATATTTAATTATGGCTATTTTTATTTCCGGTCTCGTACAATTTATCGTAATTTCAATGGCTTCCTTGCAAGTTATTTTTAAAACAGTTCCGTTAACTTTAAACCAGTGGTGGATTATTATTATTCTATCTTTATCTCCGATAATATATGTTGAACTTCTTAAGTTAATGAAGCTCACCTATAAAAAATAATATATATTTGACCCCGGTAACTCCCAAAAAAAATTATTCAGGAAATCATTCCGCTAATCTTTACTGCGGTATAGGCTAGGAGAAGGGATAGGATACTATTTATAATAATTCTTAATTTTAAATGGTGCAAATATTGGTTAATAATTGCTCCGAATAAAGCCCAGGTTAAAACAGCACAAAGACCTATGAGGGCAAAGCCCAATGAGAAGAGGATAATATAGAAGGGATTACCAATAAGGGGATTTAGAAAGACCGAGTAAAGGGTTAGGCCATAAATGATTCCTTTAGGATTTATAAATTGAAGCAATACACCTTTATAAAAACCCCAGAGATACTGGTTAGATTTTTCCTGAAAGGAAAAGCTGGCTTTAAAAGTGCCATAGGCCAAGTAGAGAATATAGGCTGCTCCAATCCAGCGCATAATAGGTTCAACAGAGGGAATGGCTGTAAAAAGCAGGTTAGAAAAAAATCCGCAGAGTAACAGCAGTAAGAAAAATCCGGTGACAATTCCATAGATGTAATTCATGGTTTTTTTAATTCCAAAATTAATACTCATGGAGGCACAGCTCAGGTTATTGGGTCCCGGAGTGAAGGTAGTAATCAAGGCGAAGGGAATCAAAACACCAAAGTCAATTAAGTTCATTTCTATTCCCTCCTCAATTATTTATTTTGAATTATAATTTTTGGATTCAGGCGATAAGTAAAAGTATTCTTAAATTTACAGTAAAATACTTCTATTGTCAAATGTCAAGAAGAGAGTCAAGAAGAGAGTGTTAAGCTTTTTGTTTGAATAAATTGCTAAAATAGTATAAAATAAAAAAAGGGTGAAAATGATGGATAAGATGATTGCCTTTTGCGGATTAAGCTGTACCG
>Ga0307379_10010665_pt1 | contig 12139 bp, 5 predicted proteins | sample UN2MG_FD_202237 | JGI IMG/M metagenome (GOLD analysis project Ga0307379, IMG submission 202237) | Soil microbial communities from Risofladan, Vaasa, Finland - UN-2 | ecosystem: Environmental > Terrestrial > Soil > Coastal area > Acid sulfate soil | place: Finland: Risofladan, Vaasa | collected... | reverse complement strand
AACCTGGAACGAATTACATTTTCCCCACGAATGGCCACTGGCCCACTACGAACTCAGCTTCCTGCTCCCGCACTTTCTTGAAGAGGGCAGGGGAGACATCGATGTCTATTTCTCTCGCGTCTATAACCCAATGTGGATAAATCCCGACGGGTTTATGTGGTTGAAGTCCCTTCAAAACGAGGAACAAATCAAGTGTCATGTAGCTCTAACCCCAACATGGAATGAGTCGGCCTGGTTTGCCGATTACGTTCTGCCCATGGGGCACGCCGGTGAACGGCACGACTTGATGAGCCAGGAGACCCATGCCGGTCAGTGGATCGCCTTCCGCCAGCCGGTGCGACGCGTAGCCATGGAGCGAGCCGGAAAGGAAGTGCAATACACATACGAGGCCAATCCTGGCGAAGTGTGGGAGGAGAATGAGTGGTGGATCCAAGTATCAGCACGCATGGATCCCGATGGCAGCCTCGGGATCCGAAAATGGTTTGAAAGCCCATACCGTCCGGGCGAAATCATCAGCGTTGACGAATACTACCGATGGATATTTGAAAACAGCGTGCCCGGTCTTCCGGAGGCAGCTGCAGCCGAAGGTCTATCCCCTCTGAAGTATATGCGCAAATATGGCGCCTTCGAGGTCACCAAAGACAACTACACGCCCTACGAGCATGATATCCCTGGTCTCTCAACTGATGAGAAGAAGAAACTGGACAGCCTCATCTTCAGGTTGGCGGAGATTGCGCGCGGTCTCGCCCGGGATGTCCTCGACCTCAAGCCCGAAGGCGTGGTCATCGACTCGAAGAAGCGAGTCCTTAAAAACGGCCAGGCGATCGGCGTGATGATCGACCGTAAACCTAAGGTAGGGCTCAATACGCCGAGCCGCAAACTCGAGTTTTTCAGCCCAACCCTACGTGATTGGGGTTGGCCCGAACGGGAATACGTCGTCCCCTGGCCCTTGGAGAGCCATGTTCATCCTGATCATATCGATCGGGAGAGTGGGGAGATGCTTCTCCTGCCAAACTTCCGTCTTCCGACCCTGGTCCACACCCGCAGCGCAAATTCCAAGTGGCTATACGAGATCAGCCACAAGAATCCAATCTGGATCCACCCATCGGATGCGGAGAGGCTTGGTCTTCGGAGCGGCGATCTGGCTAAAGTCGAAACCGAGATCGGCTACTTCGTCGACAAAGTGTGGGTTACTGAAGGTATAAAGCCGGGCATCATCGCGATGAGTCATCATCTGGGCCGCTGGCGCTTGCAAGAAGAGACGGGCGTCAACCCGGGTATGTCCAGCCTGGCCCACCTTGACGAGCCCACAGAGGGCAACTTCAAGTTGAATATCATCCACGGCGCCCGTCCTTGGGAGAGCTACGATCCTGATACAAGCCGGATCTGGTGGGAGGATGTGGGAGTGCACCAGAATCTTACCCACGCCGTACACCCCGATCCGGTTAGTGGGGCGCACTGTTGGCTGCAGAAGGCAACCAGCGTCACCAAAGCCGGTCCAAATGACAAGCATGGCGATGTCTGGGTGGATACCAACCGATCGATGGAGGTCTACCGGCAATGGCTGGCAATGACGCGTTCGGCAGTGGATGTAAGTCCTGATGGGACACGCAGACCCGGATGGCTAAAGCGCCCCCTCAAGCCCGTTGCCGAGGCTTACAAGCTGCCCGAGAAACCTTTTGGCCGCTAGCCGATCGGAACAACTAACAGGGTGCCGGTTGCGGGCTACTCGATTGTGTTTGCCAACTGAGGATTATCCCCCTTGGCCTTAAATCGCTACCAGACCTATAAGCTTCTTGGCCAACTCTTCACCAGCGGATTGACAGAAGAGGTTGTTGAGAGTGTCCGAGAAGTTGACACGCTGGCGCAGCACCTGCCCACTTCCATCGATCTGGATGAGGCAGCAGCCGATCACCAGCATATCTTTGGATTCAACGTCTTCCCCTATGAGAGTGTGTTTCTTGATCCCTCTGGACAGCTCGGGGGTGATATAACCACGTCGACGATTCGTGATTACCGGCAAGCGGGCTATGATGCCGATTCATCAATCGGGAGCCCGGACCATATTGGAGATGAGCTAGCCTTTCTTGCGTACCTCAATGAGGCGGAAGCACGGGCAAACGAACAGAATAACCCAGCCCAAGCCGAACTGATGGGAAAGTACCAACGATCGTTCCTTGACGAGCACACTCTACGATGGATGCCGCCATTGGTTCTGGCGATTCAAGGCCAGCGCCACCCGTTTTACCGCGCTGTAGCCGTTTTGATGCAAGAGACAGTAGTGACTCACAGGAAAGCCCTGGGAGATCTACCCTCTGCGAGTTTCAAACTGCCAGAGCCCCCGATTCTCCTGGAGGACGAAAAGACTGGTCTGAGGGAGATAGCCGCCTACTTGATCACAACATCTTTCAGCGGGATCTACCTGAGCCGGGACGATATCGGCAGGCTGGCGCGGGACAACTCGGTACCGCGCGGTTTCGGGGATCGTCGACAGATGCTAGTAAACCTCCTGCGGGCGGCAGCAACCTATGGGGACGTTGTCCTGGTGCTGTCCTCGCTCCAGGAAATAACAAACTCCTGGGAAGCTTCCTATAAAGCGATGGCCAACTCATCGGAACCCATGCATTTGGCAACTTCTTGGGCGAAACGGGTTGTCGCAACGTCCAGCATCATCGCTCATATGAGCATCCGCTTACTTGATGCCGGGTAAGCCGTTCTTGGTTCACGATAAAGTGATGCTGTATTTCTACCCGTATCCAACACCTGTTGTTTATTTTCGTTCGGGCGTCTTTAGCGTAAAATGCCCCCTTATCGTAGGCATCGACTAATGGTTCAACTACTAGGTACATTCTTCATCATCAGCCTCACCGGAGCCCTTGCCCCGGGTCCACTGACAACCGTGGCCATCGTCGAAGGCTCGCGTCGCGGTAAATGGTCCGGTACTCGCCTCGCTATAGGGCATGGACTGGTTGAAATGGTCTACGTTGCAGCCATCGCCCTTATCCTGTGGTATGGTCGCCAGGCCCTGCTGCAGCAGCCTGTCGTCATCGGGCTGATTGCCCTCGTGGGAGGTCTTTTCCTGGCCTGGATGGGCTGGGGAATGGGCTATGGGGCCTGGAAGCATCGATTGACTCTGGAGGGAAATACGGTAGATGAGTCAAAGCTAGGTCTTGTGTCAACCGGTTCGGTAGTTACTCTCAGTAACCCCTACTGGTGGATCTGGTGGGCGCTGGTGACGCCGCTCTATATTGAACAATCCCTAGCCTGGGGAGCGCTTGGCTTGGCCATCTTGTTCCTGGTTCATTGGTCCAGCGATCTCGGTTGGTTGACGGGATTGGCGTACCTAACCGGATCCGGCCGGTCTCTATTCAGCGCCAGGGTCTACCGGGTGGTGCTTTTCATCTGTGGCGCCGCGCTGCTTTTCTTTGGCATTACCTTTGTAATAGCCGGCATCCGGTTCCTGGTTACTGGAGAAATTAGCCTGGGCTAAACAACAACGCACTTTTGCAGGAACTTCAGGCGAGAACGCGCCACCATCTCAGAAATCAATCTACCCGTCCTGCCTCCTTGACTTATAATAGTCTCTGCAATTCGCCACCACTTAGGATCTTGCAGGGGATATCACTTTGACCATCCGCATTCTCCTGGCGCCGGCCGCATCTGGAAAAACAACCTATATCCTGGAACGGGCTCAGCTTGCTTCTGGGAATCTGCAGTCCGTCCCCCTGATAATCGTACCGACAGATGCGCAAAAATACGCTTTACGCAGCCGCCTGGCAAAAACTGGCGGCGCGATGGGCGTACGAATTGAGACCTTCTCAGGAATCAGCAAACAAAGCCTGGCTGCCATCGGCGAGAATTACACGACACTTACAACACCCATCCAACATCAACTGCTTCGACACGTGGTGAACCGGCTGCCATTGGTGCACTACCGGCCTCTTGTTAGAAAACCGGGATTTATTCAAGAACTAACGCGGATTATCCACGATCTAAAAGCGGCGAAGATCTGGCCCAACGATTTTCTACGAGCCGTTGACAAGAGCGAATCCTTGCCCAGGCTTCATGAGTTGGGCTTGATCTATGAGGCTTACCAGTCTGATTTACATCGCTTGAAATGGGCAGACGATTCGGGTTGGGCCTGGCTGGCAGTGGAAGCGTTGGAGAAAAACGCCCGAGATATCACCTCTACTTGGTCGTTGTTGCTGGTCGATGGTTTTGACAACTTTACCGAGGTCCTGCTGGCTATGCTAGAGATCCTCGCGTCCCGGGTAGAAGAGACGATTGTTACACTCACCAGCGTGGCAGAGAGCCACGATGAAGAATTTCACCGGCCTAACTTTCAGCGTTTTCAAACCACGAAAGAAAAGCTGGAAGAGAAGTTCGGCGTTAAGGGCGAACCGTTGCCTAGAGGAACGTCGTCCCTTTTTCATTTAGACGCCTCCCGATCACCAATCCTCTCCCATTTGGAAAGATATCTCTTCGCAGATACGCAGATTCGCCTCGACGCAGGTGACGCTGTCACCCTCATCGCCGCCCCGGATCGTTCAACCGAGGTCAGAACCGCTTTGCGCTGGCTCAAGGAAAGGATCGTCCGAGATAGCATGCGACCTCAAGAGATCGCGCTGTTAGCGCGTTCCTTAACTCCCTACGATCCATTCATCCGCCAGATAGCGGCCGAGTTTGGCTTGCCAATTCATCTGGCAGGTAAATTACCACTGCGCACTAGTCCTGCCATTGTCGCCATCCTCAACCTTCTGGAGTTATTCTTACCCCGTTCAGACGCGAATCCTGGTCCTGCCCTGTCCAGGAAGGGGGTTGTCGATGCCTGGCGATCTCCCTACTTCGATTGGGCGAAAACACAAGTTCTCCCAGACCTCAATGAAGACGGGACTATTACCTTGGCTGATGCCGATGCCCTGGACACCCTAGCCCGCTCTGGTCGTGTTATTGGAGGGCTGGAACAGTGGGAAGAGCTATTCCAAGCCAGCAGCGATGTGTTTGAAAGCCGGCAGACAGCCAACGGAAAGGAATCATCGCTTGGGGGAGCAAGTCTTCTTGCTGACAAATTCCGCGGATTCCAGAAGCTTATCGACCCGGGTCGAGGACACAGAAGCTACCGAGAATTTGCCCGTTGGCTTGATACGCTGCTAGGTCCCGAACCTGGAAGCTCGCTCGCCAATCAAGAGCCCGCGAACACGCTATTCCTCCATCTCGGGGATCCCAACCAAATCAGAGAAAAAGCGATTTTTCAGAGGGATCTTCAGGCTTTGCGTGAGTTCAAAGAGATCTTACGAAGCATGGTCTGGGTCGATGAAGAGCTAGAGCTGAAACAACCAGTAAGCTACAGCCATTTCTATAGCGAGCTGGTCGGGCTGATAGAAGCTGCTACTTATATACCACCGGAGTGGCAAGGTGGAGACAAGATCCTGGCCGCAGATATCATTGAAGCCCGTGGGCTTTCTTTCCGCGCAGCAGCCGTGCTGGGAATGGCGGAAGGCGAATTTCCCAAAACCTATGTGGAAGATGCGTTCCTTTGGGAAGCTGATCGCAGCCGGTTGAGTCAAACCGAAGGTTTGCTCCTAGATTCATCGATCGAAAGCTTCGAGCGCGAATACTTCTACCAGACCATCACACGTCCCAGGGAAAAACTGCTACTAACACGTCCACGCCTGGCGGACAGTGGCGCCGAATGGCAAGCTTCTCCCTTTTGGGAGGAGATTCGACGCCTCCTCGACGTAGAGCCCACCTTATTGACGACTGAAAGCGTACCGGCGCCAAGCATTGCGGCGTCTCTGACAGAGCTTGTCGAGAGCCTGGTCATCTATCCTGATCACCGTCCGGCTTTGGACTACGTTGAACGAGAAGAACCAGAACGAATGACGCGGCTGCTTGAGTCCTCACAGCACTTTGACCAGCGATATTCAAGGCTTCACACGCCATACAATGGAGATTTGACCAGCTGGGCCACATTGTTCGCCGATCGATTCGATTCCAGCTACCGTTGGAGCCCGAGCAGTCTTGAAGGCTACCATAGCTGTCCATATTACTTTTTTGTCGGCCGCGTTCTCAAAGTGGAACCGCGTCAAGAACCTGCCGAAGGATTGGACGCCGCGCAATCGGGGACGATCTACCACAAGATTCTCGAACAGCTTTACCGGACCCTTGAACCTGAGCACCGGACAAATCCAGATAAGCTGCTGGCGATTCTGCCAATGATTTCTCGCTCAGTCCTCGACGAAGCGCCGGCTAAAGAGGGATTTCGCGAGACCGCCTGGTGGCGCGAGACCCGGCAGGAGATCGCCAACAACATCGCTCGTTCCATCATAGCCATGGCCGAGATCCAGGGGGATTTTGTTCCTGTGGAATTCGAGCTCAAATTTTTCCGATCGAACAGCCTCGAAATTTGGGACGGAGATGATCGAATCATTCTAGGCGGCATCATTGACCGCGTCGATCGGGATCATCAGGGTCGCACCCGCATTGTAGACTACAAGACTGCCGGTCCTTCTAAATACACTAAGCAGACCCTAGAGAACGGGGATAAAATCCAAATAGCCCTTTACGCTCTCGCTGCTCGAGACGCCCTCGACCAGGGCGAACCGGTCGACGGATTCTATTGGCATGTCAGGCATGCAGCAGCCAGCGATCTAACGCTTGGTACATACGGTCCATCTGAGGCAATCGACGTAGCCGTCGGCCATGCCTGGAATTCGGTGCGGGGAGCTCGCCAGGGTTACTTCGTCGCCCATCCACCCGCCGATGGCTGTCCGACTTACTGTCCAGCCGCCGGATTTTGCTGGAACTACCGTCCAGGAATCTGGAGCTGACACAATGCATCCGATAGTGGAAACCATCCAGCCTAATGATGAACAGCAGCCAGCTGTTCTTGAACGGGGACGGGACATCGTCGTAACCGCGGGCGCAGGCACCGGCAAAACACGCACCCTGGTCAGTCGCTACCTGTCGCTCCTGGCAGATGACATCCCAGTTAGGACGGTTGTGGCCATCACTTTTACTCGAAAGGCGGCCCGCGAAATGCGCAATAGGGTCCGGGCAACCATGCGTGATTTCATCGACCGGGCAGATATGTCTTCAGAACAACGGCGGCTTTGGACGGATCGATACAACCAGCTTGATGCGGCCCGAATTGGAACGATTCACAGTCTCTGCACCGAGATTCTCCGGGCTCACCCGGCTGAGGCGGGCGTCGATCCACGTTTCGAAGTGCTCGACGAAGGTGAGGCGGGGATCCTGCTTGCCCAGGCGATAGATCAGGGACTGTCCTGGGCGGCCGACGACGAAAAGGCTGTCCAACTATTCTCGTTTCTAGGAGAGTGGAAGCTCAGGTCATTAGTAGAGGCTTTGATGGGCAAGCGACTCGAGGCCCAGGAAGCTCTGGCTGCTCTGCCAGAGGATGTTTGGCCTCTCTGGCGAGATCTTCTGGTGCCCAAAATCCGATCCTTTGTGGACAGCGCGCCGGTTCGCGCTGACTTTAATGATCTGAAATCACTAAAGGTCGATGGAACATTAAGCAAAGCAGAAGCCGCAGGCGACGCTCTTGTCCCGCACTTGGTACAGCTGCTTGAACATTGGGAGCTGATCGAAAAATGCTGGGCTGATTCTGATTGGGCGGGTATATCGGCGCATCTTTATCCGCTGCGTCAGAGTATGAAGATTAAGGGTAAAAAGGGTTCCTGGAGCCCAGCCGATCCCAAGGCTATTATCAAAGAACTGCAGCTAAGCTACGATGAATCCTTGGGCGAACTGGGGGATAAAAATTTTAATCTTGGTCTTGATCAGGAATGGGCCAATCTTCTACCCGGCCTGAGTCGCCTCTTCGACCAAGTAAGCCAGTTTTACCGAATAATGAAAGGGCAGGGCCAGAAACTAGACTACGACGATCTGGAGAGTGGCGCTCTGAGACTCCTTCGAGATTTTCCAGAGGTGCAGGCTCGATGGCAGGAGGATATCAAGGCCATCCTGGTTGATGAATTCCAGGACACCAACAGCCGCCAGAGAGACTTAGTGAATCTGATGGCTGGACATGCCGGAAAACTCCTCATCGTAGGAGATGCTAAACAATCCATTTACCGCTTTCGAGGAGCAGACGTCGCCGTTTTCCGAGCTGAGAGGACTCGCGTCGACCATGGCGATGGGCTGGCCTTTGAACTGTCCACCTCTTACCGGGCGCACCGAGACCTTCTGAATGGACTGAACGACATATTGCGGCCCGTCTTGGGCGATGAGGACGATCCCGACCGTCCGTGGCGAGAGCCTTTCAGCTCGCTGCGCCATCATCGCGAACAGCCCAGGGATGGCATTGCCGCCCCCTTCATCGAGCTGCACCTGACGGCCGGAAGTAAAAGCGACGGAGCACTTCATCGTGCGGCCGAGGCTCTCGCCGGTCATCTCTTGGAGTTGGTTAATGGAGAAGGGTCCTCGATAGGATTCGGCGACATTGTCATTTTGTGCCGGGCCTCCACATCCTTTGGGGCCTACGAATCGGCCCTCGACGAGGCCGGTGTACCTTACCTGACCGTGGCTGGGCGTGGCTTTTATGATCGGCCAGAAATCCGCGATTTACTCAACATGCTCCAGGCGGTATCTGAACCGGCCGACGATCTGGCTTTGGCTGGCCTGCTGCGATCACCGGTGGTTGGCTATTCCGATTTCGACCTGGTTCAACTAGTAGATCGATGGAACGAAACAGACAGAGTAAATCCCTTGTGGCAGCTGCTGCAAGAATCAACCGAGCCGAAAGCTGCAAGAATCATTGAAATCATCCGCGACCTGCATGATCGCGCTGGACGAATCTCTGTGGCCAATGTTCTCGAGGAATTCGTCAATAGGACGGATTACAGGGCTGCCTTATTGAGCTCCGGGAACGCGCGAGCAGCTCGAAATGTGACGAAGCTGCTTGTTGACGCCCACAACAGCGGCATAGTCGGTATTGGCGAGTTCTTGACCTATGTCCAAGGCCTACGCTCGGGACCTGCTCGCGAAGGCGAGGCGCCTGCTACCGCGGGCGACGCCGTTCGTATCATGACTGTCCATGCTGCCAAAGGTCTGGAGTTCCCCGTGGTTGTGATCGGTGATGTTAACTATGGAAGAATTGGCAGCGCGGATCTTCTTTTAGATCCTGACCTGGGTGTGTTTCCAAAACTGACCGATGATGACGGCGCCGGATCCGGTATATTCCAGCTGCTTCAAAAAAGGGAGCAGGATCAGGAGGACGCCGAATCAGACCGGCTGCTCTACGTGGCTGCTACAAGGGCTCAAGATAAACTGATCCTGAGCGGCTGCATTAGGCTTTCTGGGACTGGTCGGCCGGGTTGGCTCAAAGGGTGGATGAAGAAACTAAGCGATCCGCTGGGACTCGGTGGTCAAGAGATCGTTTATAACGAGGATGGAGGGCAAGTTCGACGCCTGGCCCTCACAGTCGGTGAAACAGCTGTCGGATGCTTGATCTACGAGCCACAATACATGCCTGGTAGGCAGTTTCTTCAAAGCCAGGCAGATTCGGCCGAAGCCGGGATATGGTCGCCAAGGCTTGTGGAGCCCGTGCCCATGGACGCGCAAGAGGCGACGAGGGAGCCGCCGGAGCGGGCCTGGTATATTTTCGGTGGCGAACAACCTACCCGGGCTCCTGGATTGGTGATAGGAACGCTTGTGCACGAAGCCCTTGCCGCCTGGCGTTTTCCGGGGCCTGGATTCAAGCAATGGGTTAAGGTCCGAGCTCAGAGCCAGGGCTTGACTGGCGACGAGCAGATAGCGGATGCTATAAACAGGGTTTCGATGCTGCTGAAACGATTCGAGGGTCACGAGCTGTACAAGACTATGGAATCGGCCGAGCGCCGTCTTTCTGAAGTGCCCTTTGACAGGGTCAACGCTGGCGGGCAGCCGGTGCATGGTATTATCGACGCCCTCTTTCTAAAGGACGGAATCTGGACTATTGTCGAATACAAGACGGACGAACTGAAGGATGAGGACGATTTCAACCGCGTCTTATATGGTGAGGGGTATGTGAACCAGGTGCTGCGGTATGCTTCGGCCATCCAGGCGCTCACAGGTCGAAAGCCGCAGACGGTTCTGTGCCTGTTGGATTATCGGGGGGAGATTCGTCTGCATCCAGAGCCAGACTGGTTGTGATGAGGGATGTGGGTTTGGCAGGTGTGTCTGACCGTATGTTGCGGAGCAGGCTAAGTAAAAACCCATTATCGACATCCAGAGCAGGTTGGGATTGTCATGCCGAGCGGAGTCTCGGACGACAGGAAGTCGACCAGGCATCCTTGGGGTCTTGTTAATCAGGAGACTTCTGTTGTAGAAAGGAGCAAGGGATCTGACGAGCAAAGCTCGTCTTGGGCGAACTGCGTTCGCCACGAGAGGGTAGACACGGGGCGATTTGCCCCTACAGGAGATAGAGGTTGGGGCTGCCGGGTAGAATGATGGGTCGGTCGAATGATGGAGAATGTGACAGTCACCGCCTAGGTGACAGTCACATGGAATATCGCACAGGAGGCTGGTGGTTAACGGGCAGACACGAGGATCTGACGAGCAAAGCTCGTCTTGGGCGAACTGCGTTCGTCACGAGATGACAAAGATGGGGAGTCTGCACCTACGCGGCTTTGTAGGCGTCGACCATCCTCTGCAGACGGGCCTGGCTATCGGCGAATCCGCCGAGGCGGCTGCGAGCATGCCAAATGTCATTATGACGGGCCAGCAAGGATTCACCACCGGTCACTAACTTCTGGAGTGTGGTTTTCTGATCCTGGCCCTGAGACTGCTGTAAACCCCAGATAGCCCGCCAGCAGGCGTGCCGGAGCATGTCAGCCACCCAAGAGAATTCTCGTTGAATGAGAGCGGCGTCGGCCCGCAGCATGCTGCTCCCTGGTAGGGGCGACGATATGCCGTCAATAAAGGCCAGAGAGGTCCGAAACTGCTTCACCGTCTTGTCAATATCGCAATCAGGGCAAACCAATGAAAATATTTCATCAGGTTTAGCTTGAAGCACCTGGAACAGCACGGTGCGATTGGGCAGCTGGACCTCTGTAGATTCGTATACATTGCCCAATTCGTAGGCGACGCGCCCGGCAATCCCGCTTGGATCGACAAAGGCAAAGGTGTTCAGAGCCTTGCAGATATCGATGTCCCGGTTCGCTTCGACGGCCCAGGAGACGGCTGCTCCATAAGCATAGCCAAGATAGCTAACCGGCAATGGCTGCCAATGGCCACCATCTCCCCAGTCGGTGTTGAGATAGCCTGTCGCGCCGTGTTTCAGACCATTCTCGGCTGCATTCAAGAGATTGGCCAGGGCGTTGTTCGTACGGCCGGCCACTGAATTCCAGGATGAGGTGCCTGGACAAACATAGAAGGGGATCTTTGAAGCGGCGAACAAAGCGCTGTTTTTGTCGAAGGGGTGGCGAGCTTCGTATCCCCACTCCAAAGCCACTAAATCTCTGGGCAGTTCTTCTACCAGGTCCGGATAATTCCTGACAATATCGCCCCAAAACTGCATGGTGCGACCATGGGATTGGACTAACTCGTAGATTTGGAGCAGAAAGTCTAAGTAGACACGCCCCGATCCCAGGCGGGCGACCATCTCTTTGCTTTTCCCCTGACCCAGGTCCACGGTTTCATCGCAGCCGACATTGACCTGGCTGCTGCTGAAATTGGGCAATAATTCGTCGTAGAGGCCGCTGATGAACTCAACGGCGCCTGGTTCGGCGGGGGACAGCGAGAAGGGCTCGTCGAAGTGTCCCCAGGAGGTATCACAGCCGCGAGGACATTCGGCCAGGTGGTTATATTCGTCGTGTATGAGCCAGCGGCGTAAATGACCAAAGGAATTCTGGTTTGGCACCAGTTCGATAAAACGCTGGCGACAATAACGATCCAGGGCTTGCGCCTCGCCAGGAGTGATCGGGGAGGCATTGGCCCACACAACCGGGTGGTTCTGATAGGCAAATGTGTGTTCGGTGTACAACTGGAACTGGTTGATCTTCCACGAGGCGAGCAGATCGATCAGGGAAAACAGGGTATCCATCGTTGGAACTTTATCCCTGCTGATATCCAGCATGACGCCTCTATTGGGGAAGTCAGGCCAGTCTCGAATGCTCAAGTGGGGCAGCGTTCGCCCGGC
>Ga0307379_10010661_pt1 | contig 12140 bp, 11 predicted proteins | sample UN2MG_FD_202237 | JGI IMG/M metagenome (GOLD analysis project Ga0307379, IMG submission 202237) | Soil microbial communities from Risofladan, Vaasa, Finland - UN-2 | ecosystem: Environmental > Terrestrial > Soil > Coastal area > Acid sulfate soil | place: Finland: Risofladan, Vaasa | collected... | reverse complement strand
TCGATTCCAACGCGTCGACGAGGACCTGCCGGATCGTGTCGTCGTCGTCCACCACCAGGATGTTCGCGGGTTTACGGTTCGTCATCCTCGTGTCCCCTGGCACTGAAGGACGCTGCCGCGGCAGGCAGCCGGACGGAAACGGCCGTGCCCTCGCCGGGTACGCTGTCGATCCCGATGCGCCCGTCGTTGCTCTCGACGATCCGCCTGGCCTTGGCCAGGCCCAGGCCCGGCCGCCGCCCGGCCTTCTGGGCGGAGAAGAACGGCGTGTAGGCTCGTCGGGCGGTCTGCTCGTCCATTCCGCACCCGTCGTCGCGGACGGTCAGGACCACCGCGCCGCCGGTCTCGTCGGCTTCCGCGGCCAGCACCACGAGGCCCGCTCCCGCCGTCGCGGCGTTGGCGATCAGCTCCTCGATCACGCCACGCACCTGCCTCGGATCGGCCCAGACGGCCGGGAGGTCGTCTCCCGACTGTATATCGACCCGACAGCTTCCGGCTTGAGGATGATCGGACGAAGCGAACGATTTCGCCGCTTCCGCGAGCAGTTCGGCCGGCGTGACGGCCTCGGGGGCCGCCGCCGGCGGGTGGACGTAGATCATCAGCTCCGAGATCAGGTCGCTGATCCGCTGCGACTGGTCCACGATCGTCTGCCAGGCCTGCCGCTCCCTCGGCGAGCCGGCCTTCTCGCGCATCATCTGCGCCCGGCCGGAGATCACCGCCAGCGGGTTGTTCAGCTCGTGGGCCGCCCCCGTGGCCAGGTCCTCCACCAGCGCCACCGCGCGGGCCTCGGCGGCGGCGTCGCGCTCGGCGGCAACCTTCCGCGACGCGCCGGCAAGCTCCTCCACCAGCTCCTCGGCGCGGCCTTTTCGCTGGGCGAGGCCCAACGCCAGGCCCATGGTCGCGGCCAGGGCCTGCTCCGCCTCGTCGGGCCCGGGCCCCGCGAGCATCGCGCCCCCCACCCAGCGCCCGCCGCACGTGAACGTCATATGCACATATTCGCTTCCGATGGCCCACTCCCGCCAGGGCGCCTCCCCCGACGCCAACGGAAGATGCACCTCCCCCGCCGGCCCGCAAGAGGCCGGGGGGCGGGACACGTCGATGGGCCCGCCCAGCGCCGCGGCGCGCCACTGGGCCGCACCCGCCGGACCCGTGCGAACCGCCAGAAGCCGGCCCGCCTCGGGGTCGAGCGAGTAGCAGACGACCGCGCGCCCGGCCGCGGCGCCCTCGGCGGCGGCCGACATCGCCTCCGCGGCCCGCAGCAGGACGTCGGCGGTCTCGCAGTCCCGCCAGGGCCCCCCGGCGAAACCGCTCAGCCGGCGAAACGCCGCCGCCTCCGCCGCCAACGCCCCCGTGCGCCGGCGGAGCCGTTCGGTCAGGCGGCAGACCTCGGCCTTGGCGTCGGCCAGGGCCCGCCGGTACAGCGCCTGGTTCTCGGCCTCCTCCAGCCGCAGGGCTCGCGCGTGGCGCTCCACGGCGGCAGGAAGCCCCCCTGAGACCCGTTCCACCGCCCCGGCCGGGATGCCGAGCTGCGCGGCCAGCTCGCCCGGCGGATCCATGGGAGCGCAGTTGCCCGACAGGCCGATCCGCGCCTCGCGGGCCAGCGCGTCGGCCAGGCGGACGATCCGGACCAGCGGTTCGTCCGCCGCGAGGGAGGGGACCGCCGCCGCCGGCTGGTGGTGCAGCCAGATAACGTGTCCGAAAACGTCCGGCAGGCGCCACTGGCGGGCCAGGCAGCGCCCGGCGACGAGGTGATCGACGCCCAGGACCTCCCTTTCGGTGTCCGCCAGGGAGCACTTGCGGGCCTTGGCCGTCGCCAGGGCGCGGGCGTGGCTCTTCGGCGCCAGCTCGCAGAGCACCAGCTTGCCGACGTCGTGAAGCAGCCCGGCCAGGAAGGCCGTCTCCGGGTCCGTCGGCACGTGCGCCTGCTCGGCGAGCATCTCCGCGGCCGAGGCCACCGCCAGGCAATGCCGCAGAAAGGCCGGGCGGTCCAAGCCGCCTTCGACCGGGGCCGTGTCGCCCAGGACGCCGGCGGCGAGCGCCATCGATCGGACCGCCTCCAGGCCGAGCCGCTTCGCCGCGCCGGAAACCGTCTCCGGGCCGGCCTGCCCCTCCAGGGCCGCGAGGGAGATCGCCCGGGCCGCCAGGGCGGGGTCGCGCGAGATGAGGCGGGCCCCCTCGGCGAGGCACGCGTCGGCGCCTCCGGCTTCCACGGCCGCCGGAGACGTCAACTCCAGCACGCCGACGACCACCCCGGGCAGCGACGGGAGGCCTTCCAGTCGGCGGACCAGCAGGTCCAACTGGGCAGCGTCCAGCCAGCCGGATGGGTCTGGCGTGCGTTCGGCCACTGCGGTGCCCTCCGGGGAGCGGTCCTCAGCCCCCGACCAGCTTCACCATGCGCTCGATGACGCCCTCGATGTTGAACGGCTTCTTGATGAAGTCGTCGGCCCCCGCCGCGAGGACGGCTTCGACCTCGGCGGGGTTGGCCATGCCGGAGATCACCAGGACCTTCGTTCTCGACAGCTCGGGGTCCTGGCGGATCGTGCGGCAGACGCGGTCGCCGTTGATGTCCGGCAGCATGTAGTCCAGCACGACGATGTTGGGGCGCATCTTCTGGGTGAGGATGCCCGCGTCGTAGCCATTCTGGGCGGTGGCCACCTCGAAGCGCCCGTCGGACTCCAGCACGTCGACGAACAGCTCGAGGATCTGCTCGTCGTCGTCGACGATCAGGACGCGGATCGTGTCGTCCTCCAGGCCGTCCATCGGGATGTTGTTGTCCCGCATGAACTTGACCAGCTTGTCCCGCGGAATCCTGCGGAACCGGCTGCCGGGCACGCGAAAGCCCTCCAACTGCCCGCTGTCGAAACAGCGGATGATCGTCTGCTGAGAGAGCTTGCAGACCACCGCCGCCTCGCCCGTCGTGTACACCGCTTTGCTCTTCACGCCATGGCCTCCCTCGCCAGGACGCCCCGGCCGCGGGCCCCGTGCAGGCCGACCGGCCTTCCTGACCATCTAAACATCGTCCGATCCTTTTCTTGACTTGATTCCCCAGGCGTTACACCTTGCCGAATTTACTCATCTTACCGAGGCCGGACGAAACGGCAAGGGGAAAGCGGGGGATTCGCCGTGCGCTTCTATTCCACGTGCGCCCGCCCGGCGGGGTGCTCGGGATGGTGCCGACGTCCGCGCCGCCGACGCATGAGGGTGGGCTCTGCGGGGGACGCTCGCGAACCACCGTCAAAGGTTGGCGCGCGGCGCGTCGAGGCCCCGGCCGGGGCTTCCGGATTGCTTGCGGCGCCGTCGGAGGAATGCGGCTCGTTCGAGGGTGCCACGAGGGGCGCCCGTCTACTGCGGGGATCGCGGCACGGGGCGGCTGCTTACGCCGGCTGGAGCTCCTTCTGGCGCTTCTCGAGCTGGTGGCGGAGGCGGGAGAGGATGGCGGAGTGCATCTGGCTGACGCGGCTCTCGGAGAGGTCCAGCGTCTCGCCGATCTCGCGCATGGTCATCTCCTCGAAGTAGTAGAGGATGATGATCAGCCGCTCGGCGCGGCTCAGGCCGCGGGTGATCAGGTCCTTGAGGTCCTTGCGCTGCACGACACGGAAGGGGTCGTCGCTCCGCTTGTCCTCCAGGACGTCGATCTCGCAGACGTCCTTGTTGGAGTCGGTCTCGAACCACTTGCGGCTGAGGGAGACCAGCCCGACGGCGTGGGCGTCGCGCTGGAGCTTGCGGAACTCGCCCATGGGCAGCCTCATGGCCTTGGCCAACTCGCGGTCGGTGGGCCTTCGGCCCAGTTCGGCCTCGAGGCGCAGGTTGGCCTCCTTGAGCTTGTGGGCGCGGCTGCGGACGAGGCGGGGGACCCAGTCCATGGACCGCAGCTCGTCGAGGATGGCCCCGCGGATGCGAGGCGCGCAATAGGTCTCGAATTTCACGCCGCGGGCGGGATCGAAGGCGTTGACGGCGTCGACGAGGCCGAAGACCCCCGCCGAGACCAGGTCGTCGACGTCTACCTCATCGGGCAGCTTGGTGTGCAGCCGCTCGGCGGTGTACTTCACGAGGGGCAGGAAGTTCTCGATGATCTCGTTTCGGGCGCCCTCGTCCTGCGTGGCACAGAAGGCCTTCCAGCAGGCATCGAGGTGCTCTTTGGGCAGCTTCTCGCGCCGCGCTCTCATCACCGCTCGCTCCTTCCTCTCCCGCGCCCGGCCGGACCCCGACAAACCGGCGCGGCATACGGAGGGTATGTGTCAGAATGGGACGCCCATGTCGGGCGGGCGAACGCGCGAACCCGCCGCGGTTCCCTTGGGGAAGCCTGCACACATGGATCGGGCCTTGGCGTCGCCATCCCCACTATTTTCGTCAGAAGCCGTACAAGTATTAGCTTATCTGAACTATTTTTGCAATGTATTTTACCCATGTTCCCTACGTTCTCAGGCGAACCAGTTCGCCACGCGCCGGAAGAAGCCGCCCTTGGCCTGGACCATCGCGCTGCCGCTTCTCAGCTTCGTGGCCAGGGCGGCCAGGCAGCGGCTGGCCGGGCAGCGAGGGAATGCCAGGACGAACGGCTGGCGTTTGCGGACGGCCTCGGGCACCCTCGGGTCGGCCAGGACGTAGCCGGCGTCGAAGACCCGCGCGCCGATGAACTGCCGGGCGACGGTGGCGATCCGCTGGTGGGTGGCTCGGGCCTCGTTGCGCCCGGCGACCATGTTGACCAGCAGGCTCATGTGCCCGGCGTAGCGGCGCTGGGTCATGGCCTTGATGACGGCGTAGGCGTCGGTGACGGCCGTCGGCTCCGGCGTCGTGACGACGATGGCGTGGTCGGACCCGCAGGCGAAGCCCATCATGTCCGGGCCGATGCCGGCGGAGCAGTCGACGACGATCACGTCGTTGTCGGCCTCGAGGGCGCTCAACTCGCCGAGCAGCTTGCCCCGCTGGAACTCGCTGAGGCTGGCCAGGCGCGCCAGCCCGCTGGCGCCGGGCACGAGCTGCACGCCGCTGGGCAGGTCCACGACGATCTCCTCCAGCGACCGGTTGCCGTTGATGACGTGCGAGAGGTTCGCCCGGACCATCACGTCGGCCAGGACGTCGAGGTTGGCCAGGCCCAGGTCGGCGTCCACGAGGGCCACTCGGTGCCCCGCCGCCGACAGCAGGATCGAGAGGTTCAGCGCGACGTTGCTCTTGCCGACGCCGCCTTTGCCGCTGGCGACGGCGATGGTTCGCGTGCCGCGCGAGGCACGCATCAGCTCCCGGAGCTTGCTGGCTTGATCGTCAGCCGACATGGACTTCCTCTTTGAACCGCCCGGCGAGCACACACTCGGCCAGGGCCTCGGCTTCCGCGGGCAAGATGTCCTCCGGTACCCCCTGCCCGGTGGTCACGTAGCTCAGCGGCTTCCCTGCCGCCGACGGGGCGTGCAACAATACCCCAAACGTGGCCGCCTCGTCCAGCTTCGTCACAATAAGACGGTTGACCCCCAGCGGGACGAACTGCTCCAGCACGCCCTTCGTGCACGCGCGGTGGGCCGTCGCCGACAGCACCAGGTGCACCTCGTCGGGCGCCGCGGCGGACAGGAAGCTGCGGAGCTGGCTCAGCCGCAGGGAGTTGTTCTGACTGCGCCCGGCGGTGTCGATCAGCACCACGTCGCGGTCGCTCATGGCCCGGACGGCCTGGCTCAGCTCGCCGGCGGTCAGCACGGCCCGCAGGGGCACCTCGATGATGTCCGCGTAGGTGCGGAGCTGATCGACCGCCGCGACGCGGTACGTGTCGATCGTCAGCAGGCCGACCTTTCGGCCCTCGCGCAGCCGGTAGTTGGCCGCGAGCTTGGCGATGGTGGTGGTCTTGCCGACGCCGGTCGGGCCGATCAGGGCGATCACCCGGGCGCGCTGGCCCCGCGGCGGCAGCCGGCCGGACTCCACGCGGATGAGCCCGGCCACCTTCTTGAGCAGTTCGGCGCGGACCAGATCCTTGTCGGCGAGCTGCTGTCCGGTGAGCTGCCGGCCCAGCTCACCCATCAGCTCCGCGACGGTCTCCTCGGGCACGTCCTGCGCCACGAGGCGGGCGTGGTGGTCGGCCAGGCCGGCGGGCAGCTCGGCCGGGCGCGGCTCGGAAGGCCGATTGAGGAGGGACTCGAGCATCTTCTGGATGGTGTCCACCTTGCTGGCCAGGGGGTCCGCCGAGGCGCGCGGGGCGTCGCCGGCGGCCTGGGGCCAGGCCGGCTCGACCGGCGCGAGGACCTTCGGCGCGGCGTTCATCAGCGCCGCGGCGGACTGGTCCGACACGTAGCGCCCCTCGCTGATCCGCCTGGGCACGTTGACGTTGGGCGAGGCCGTCACCTCCCAGACCCATCGCCCCCAGAAGCCCAGCAGCCCGCCCTTGCGGAAGCTGCGCGTGTGGAGGATCACGGCGTCGCGACCAAGGTCGCGCTTCACCTCCGCGAGGGCCTCGGCCATCGTCGGTGCCTGGTACCGCTTGAGTGTCATGGTTCGATCCTGACGCTTTCGGTGGACTGAAGTTCGACGGAGTCGATTTCGTTGTATGCCAGCACGGCCGCGCGGGGCAGCGACGGGTGCACCAACTGCCGCACGGCCGGGCGAATCTCGGGGCTGCACACGACCACGGCGGGCCGGCCCTGCTGCTGAAGCCGCCCGGCGGCCTCGCCCACGGCCTGGGAGACGCGCCGGCCCAGCTCGGGCGGCACGGCCGCGGCCGACGCTCGGCCCGCGAGCCCCACGTGCGTACGGAGCGTGTCTTCCAGCGACGCGTCGAGCGAGACGCACCAGAGGCGGCCGCTGTCGTCGGCGTACTGCTGGCTGAGCGTTCGGGCCAGGCGGGCCCGGACATGCTCGGCCAGCAGCTCGACATCCTCGGTCTCGTCGGCGTCGCAGAGGGCCTCGAGGATGGCCTCCAGGTCGCGGATCGGCACGCGCTCGCGGAGGAGGTCCTGGAGGACCTTCTGGACGCGGCCGACCTTGATCTTCTCGACGGCCTCGCCCACCAGGTTGCCCGCCACCAGGCGGAGGTTGTCCAGCAACTGCACGACGCGCTCGCGGCTGAGCAGCTCGTGGGCATGGCGGCGGACGACCTCCGCGATGTGCGCCGCGATGACCCCCGCCGGCTCGACGATCGTGTAGTTCATCTGCTCGGCGGCCTCGCGCTGCGAGGGGCTGATCCACACCGCCGGCAGGCCGCGAGCCGGCTCGACCGCCTCGCGCCCCAGCAGCTTGCCGACGGTCTGCCCGCCCGCGACGGCCAGCAGTTGGTTGGGGTACAGCCCCCCCGAGGCGATCTTCGTGCCGCGGACCTTGATGACGTAGCCGCGGGCGTTGAGGCCGAGGTTGTCCCGGATGCGGATCGGCGGGACGACCATGCCCAGTTCGGCGGCGATCTGGCGGCGCAGCGCGGCGATCCGCTCCAGCAGGTCGCCGCCCTTGCCGGGCTCCACCAGCCGCACCAGCCCGTACCCGAGCTCCACCTGCATCGGATCGACCGTCAGGAGGTGCTCGACGTGCTGCTGCGGGTCGTCCTGCCGGCCGAGGCGTTCGTCCGCCTCGGCGTCCGCATCGGCGTCCCTCGCGGCTTCGCCCCGGTCGGCCTTTCGGCGGCCCAGCACGGCCGCCAGGCCCACGCAGCCGATGCCCAGCGTCAGCAGCGGGGCCTTCGGCAGGCGCGTCATCGCGAGCATTCCGAGGAACGCGGCCGTGATGACCAGCACGACGGGCCGGCCGGTGAGCTGGCCGACGACCTCCTCGCCGAGGTTCGTCCGCGCGGTGCTGCGGGTGACGAGCAGCGCCGCGGAGATCGAGATCAGGAAGGCGGGCACCTGCGTGACCAGCCCGTCGCCGATCGTCAGCCGCGTGAACAGCGACGCCGTCTGCGAGAGGCCCCAGCGATACTGCACCAGGCCGACGTAGAGCCCGCCGAGGATGTTGAGCAGCGTGATGAGCACGGCCGCCACCGCGTCGCCGCGGAGGAACCTCGACGCCCCGTCCATCGCGCCGTAGAGGTCGGCCTCGCGGGTGATCCGCCGGCGGCGGCGGCGGGCCTCGGCCTCGTCGATCGCCCCGGTGGACACGTCGGCGTCGATGCCCATCTGCTTGCCCGGCATGGCGTCCAGGACGAAGCGGGCGGCGACTTCGCTGATCCGCGCGGCCCCCTTCGTGATCACCACGAACTGCACCACCGCGAGAATCGCGAAGAGGATCACGCCCACGGTCAGGCTGCCGCGGGTGACGAAATCGCTGAACGCCCAGATGACCTGCCCGGCGGCGGCCTGGGCCTGCTCGATGGTGCGCCCGTCGGCCCCGGCCGTCAGGATCAGCCGCGTGGTCGCCACGTTCAGCACCAGCCGGAAGAGGGTCGCCACCAGCAGCACCGACGGGAAGACGCTGAAGTCCAGCGGGCTGGGGACATAGATGGCCGTCAGCAGGACGATGGCCGCCAGGGCGATGTTGGCCGCCAGCAGGATGTCGATCAGCGCGGCCGGCAGGGGCACGAGCACCACGAAGATCAGCGCGGCGGCGCCGATGGGCAGCAGCAGCCCGCGGTGCCGGCCGATCGCCCGCGCCACGCCGTCCCAGATTGCCGCACTCTTCGCCATCACGCGCCTTCCGTGCTGTGCTCTCCGCGCTTCCGTGCTCCCGTGTGAAAAACTTACTGCGCCTCGTCGGCCCGCCGCGCGATCTTCCGGCCCAACTGCCGCCGCTTCTGCCGCACCATCGGGTCGACTTCCATCTTCCGCAGGTCGTCCAGCCAGTCCCGCCGCGTCATCCGCAGATCCCGCCGGTACTGCCAGCGCTGGAACAGCAGGTCCCCCACCGCCAGCACCAGCAGCCCCACACCGATCCACAGCCCCAACCGCCCCGCCAGCCGGGCCGTCTCGGCCGCCAGCGTGGACAGGTGCATCTCGCTCGCCGCCGGCAGACGCGCAAGCATCGGACTGATCACCATATACGCAGCGCCTGCCACCAGGGCGACCTTCGCCACGGTCCCGGCCGCGCGGGCCGCTGAGCGGGCCGACAGCACCCGCCGCAGCCCCTCGCCCGGGCTGACCCGCCCGAAGTCCGGCCGGACGCGCCCGGCGACGGCCATCGGCCCGACCTGGAGCAACCCCACCGCCGCCGCGGTGGCCAAGACGATGGCGAGCATCCCGCCGAGGCGCGCCGCGGCGGGCCCGGCCGCGCCGGCGACCAGGCCGTGCAACTCCGCCCCGCCGTCGAAACCGCCTCGTCCGTCCAGCAGGGCCGCGGTCATGGTGGTGAGGTCGGCCAGCAGGCCCGGCCCCAGCAAGGCCAGGGCGAGCAGGCCGGCCAGCACGGCCGCCGCCGCGGTAAGCTCTGTGCTGCGCGGAACATGGCCGCGCTCGCGGGCCTCGTGCAGCCGCAGCGGCGTCGGCGGCTGCGTGCGGTCCTCGTGTTGTTCGCTCCGGTCTCTAGCCATGGTTCATCGGGCCGCGAGGGCGAGGGCCTGGATGCTCCGGCCCAGCTCCCCGGCGGCCTGTTCCATCAGCGGTGTCACGGCGGCCAGCGAGGCCGCCACGGCCGTCAGCCCGAGCATCACCCTCACCGGGATGCCCATCGTCAGCAGGTTGCACTGCGGCACGGTCCGGTGCAGCAGCCCCAGCGCCACCGTCGCCAGCAGCAGGGCCACCAGCACGGGCGCGGCCACCTTCAGGGCCAGCACAAACGCGGCGGCCAGGCATCCGACCAGGACGTCCAGGATCCCGGCAGATGGCGTAAAGCCCATCGGAGGGAGCAGTTGTAGTGAGTCCAGCAGGCCTCCCACCAGGGCCCGGTGGCCCCCCACGGCCAGGAAGACCACCACCGCCAGCAGGCGGAACAGCCCGCCGATCGACGAAGGCGAATCTGCTCCTCCGCCGATCAGCTCCGCCAGGGACAGGCCCATCTGGCTGCTCACCTGGAACGCGCCCAGCTCCACGCCGGCCACGATCAGCCGTGCGGCGTAACCGATGGCTGCACCAATAATTGCCTCGCACACCAAGCCCATCGCCAGGTCGAAGCCGCTCGTCGGCAGCGCCACCGGCCGCCCCAGCAGCCCGACGGCTCCCAGCGCCATCGCCGCGCTGACGACCAGCCGCAGCTTGACGGGCACGGCCGGGCTGCCGAACACCGGCGCGACCATCGCCATGCCCGCGACCCGCACGGTCACCAGCAGCAGCGTCGGTGCCCAGAGGGCCATGTCCTGGAGGTCGGTCATTGCTATCTTTGTGCCAAACCTTGCCTTGCGCCGCGTCTAGGGCAGTTGTCCGAACATCTCCCGGCCGAACTCCACCAGCCGGTCGAGCATCCACGCGCCGGTGAACGCGACGGCCACCAGCACGGCCAGGATCTTCGGCACGAAGCTGAGTGTCTGTTCCTGCACCTGCGTGACGGCCTGGAGGACGCTGACGACCAGGCCGACGACCAGCGCCGTCGCCAGCACCGGCGCGCCGACGATGAGCACCAGCGTCACGGCCCGCCGCGCCAAGTCGATCGCCTCGTATGCGTCCATTTCCGCCCTCTCCGTGTCCGGTTCCTGCGCTGTTTTATGCCGCCGCCGGCCTCATCTCCGGTCGGTTCCAGGCCCGTTGGGGCCCTGCCGGGACCTGTCCCGTCCACTGCTGCGCCCTCATCCGAAGCTCCCGATCAGCGTCCCGACGACGAGGTGCCAGCCGTCGGCCAGCACGAACAGCAGCAGCTTGAACGGCAGCGAGATCAGCATGGGCGGCAGCATCAGCATGCCCATCGAGATCAGCACCGCCCCGACGAGCATGTCCACGATCAGGAACGGCAGATAGATTCGGAATCCCATATAGAAGGCGATCTTCAGCTCGCTGACCACGAACGACGGCACCAGCGCCAGCGTGGGCACGTCGCCCCAGGTCAGGTCCTTCCGCCCCGCCGTGTCGCGATCGAGGAACAGGTACACGTCGTCGGTGTTCCCGCCGGACTCGATCTGGCGGATCATGAAGTTCCGCACGTGCTTCTCTCCGGCCGGGACGGCCTGCTCGCGCGTGGCCCGGCCATCGAGGTACGGCGAGATCGCGTCGCGGTAGACGTCGCGATACACCGGCGCCATCACCGCCACGGTCATCAGCAGGGCCAGGCCGAACAGCACCTGGTTGGGCGGGACCTGCTGGGTGGCCAGGGCCTGCCGCAGCAGGCCGAGGACCACCACGATCCGCGTGAAGCACGTGACCATCACCAGGACCGCCGGCGCCAGCGACAGCACGGTGACCAGCACGATCCAGCGGAGGGCCGACGACGCCCCGCCCGGCGTGCTCACGTCCGGCAGGAGGGCCGTCACGTCGGCCCCCGCCGGCGCGGAGGCCGGCTGGGCCGTCGCCGCCGACGACAGCGCCGCCAGCACCACGCAGGTTGTCGCCACGCGCCCGATCATTCGTCCTTCGATCCGTCCTCTCCGCCGGCGGCGTCCGGGCCCGCCCCGGCCGTGCCGCCCTTGAGGTACCTCGCCAGGCCCCCCCCGCCGCGTCGGGCGTCGGCGAGCAGCTCCGAGACCTCGTCGGGGTCGGTCACCTCGGCCAGCGGGCTCATGCCCGACGGCCCCGTGCCCACCAGCACCAGCCGCCGCCCCAGCCGCACGAGGGCCAACTGCTGGCGGGCGCCCAGCGGCGCGTGGGCGACCACTTCCATCGCCAGGCCGCCTCCGCCCGCGCGGGGCGAGCGCCCCAGGCGCCTCAGCACCCACCGCAGCCCGAAGATCAGCGCCACCACGGCCGCCAGCGCGCCGATCGTTCGCCACCACCCGGCGTCGTCCGGCCGCCCCTGGCCGACCTGCCGGGCGTCGGGGCCCGCGGCGGCCTTCGGCCGGAGCGTCCGCCCGGCGGGGTCGGCCGGCGCGGTCGTCCGGCCGCCGGTGCCCGCCGCCGGCCGGGGCAGCGCCGCGATCAGCAGCGCCGCCGCGGCCAGCACCGTCCTATGGCTCCAACGACCGTTCATGGCCTTCTCAATCCGTTTCCCATCCGCCCACCGCGGCGGCTGGCGGCGGAGTGCCGGCCGCCGCCGGTGCGGCTTGCCGTTCGCGGCCGCCCAGCCGCCCGCACACGCGGACGCAGAGGTTTCCGTCCCGCACGAGGGCCTGGGCGGCGGCGATCCGCCTGCCGCCGGCCCAGATCACCGCATCCTCGTCGGCGGAGGCG
>Ga0307379_10010660_pt1 | contig 12140 bp, 14 predicted proteins | sample UN2MG_FD_202237 | JGI IMG/M metagenome (GOLD analysis project Ga0307379, IMG submission 202237) | Soil microbial communities from Risofladan, Vaasa, Finland - UN-2 | ecosystem: Environmental > Terrestrial > Soil > Coastal area > Acid sulfate soil | place: Finland: Risofladan, Vaasa | collected... | reverse complement strand
ACCAAACGACTAACAGCTTATCACTAATCGCCGCCGTAGTAACTAACAGCCTCGCTGCGTCTGGCCTCGTAGGGGCCACTCCGCTCGGTCTATTACTTACTACGGGAATGGTATCAGTCACCACAATAGACAGCCCCCATATCAGTCAGATATAATCGATTTTAATAGGAGCAGTGGGTGTGAGTTCCTCCCAGACGGGCTAGATTTACCTACTCCAAAAAATGAGTTTTTTTCAGAGGAGAAGTTCGCAGTTATCTCGTAAGAGTAGAGTCGTTCGCTTCGGAATGGTAACGATTTTCTCCGATAAAGTGAGCGAAGACATCACCGCGATATTCGTTGCGCCTTTGATAGCAGGCGTCTATGAAAACGGAATAGATAAGCCGATTGGCGACGGTTCGATTGCCGTCAACGCTAAGTAAAATTGCTTCATTTCAACAAAGGGCTGTAAGCGGAGCTTGCGGCTCTTTTTTTATCCGGTACAGGGTGCGACAGGCTGGTCATTCGCCCACTTTGAAGTGCGTGCGAAGCTTACACGTTCCAGAAGCGGCAGATCATTCTCAGCAGTTCGGCGTCGGTTTTGATGTTGTAGAAGGCCTTCAGAAGCGTGACATCGTCGGCTTCCATCTCGGCAAAGCGCCTGCGGAAATCCGCCTCGGTAGCCGGCGTCTGCTCGAAGAACCTAAGGCATTCCCACGCCGCACGTTGCTGCGCGAACCGGTCGCGCTTTAGCTCGGCCTCCATCCGCATCGTCTTACAGCGAGCCGGCTCGACGTTCTCAATCATAATATCAGCATTCATTCGGACATTCTCCTTTCAATTATTCGTTCCAACAAAAGCTCAACCGTATCATGCCGACCCGACGCTCCATTGTAATTCCGACCGAAACGTCCCAACCTGTCATTCTGAGCGGAACGCAGTGAAGCGAAGAATCTAAACGCCACAGGTGCATAAACAACCGATGCGTTACTATAACATCGCCAACATCGAGATCCTTCGCTTCGCTCAGGATGACAAAGAAGAGCAAAGCCTTTTTATTTTTGCGTTTTTACTTTTAACTTTTTCCTTTCTTCACGTATCCCAGCTCTTCTTTGAGTATTGCCATAAAGACGGCGGCGGGCTTTTTGCCCTGCCTGGCCTGTTTGGCGTAGTCCAGCACGCGCTCGAAAATCTCGGTGTTGAACCGCCCGCCGGCGCAGCCTTCTACCAGCCAGTTGGTGACATTGCGAAAGCACGTGCGGTCCGACCGGCTCGCAGGCGGAATAATCCGGCTAAGCGCATCGTTAAAATGCAACGATCTAAGCTGTTCAATGCGAAGCGAATCCGAAGAAGAGACTGAGTGATCAGCCGTATTCGTATTCGTAATATCTTTACTTACCTTTACGTTTACGTTTCCTTTCGTTTCCTTAGCGATAGCTGTGCTATTAGCTGTGCCGCCGCTGTGCCATCTTTTCTTAGCCGTGCTAAGTCCACCTCTACGCTTGGCTTGCAGGAGTTTCTTTGCCCTGCCGAGCTCCTGCGTGACGCGTTTGTGCCGGATAACGCCCTTGCGGAGCTGAAACTTTTTCGAGATTCTCTGGAAGATTTTTTCGAACTCTTCGACGCTCTGGCAATTGCACATCCGGCTCAGTGCCCGCGGATCGAACGTGCATTTGCCGTCGTTTGAGGTAAGCAGTATAATCAGGCTGCAATACACACCCCTCTCGTCCGGCGTGAACTGAACAAAATCGATATCCGTCAAAAACGCGTCAGACTCTAACTGGACATATTTAATTTTCATCTTCAAATCCAAACCTCAAATAATTAGCTTCGATAGTCTTTCTATGGACTTTCAATGGTCCTTCTATGGTCTAATGCTCGTAGTCCTTTTGACTAATCAAAAGGACTACGAGCTTTCATTCCATGGCGAAGGTCTCTCAATAAAGACCGTTCGTTTCGAAAGACCGCGCACTTTGAAAGGCCGTTCGTTTCGAATGTAACAGAGCATTACCCGGGTCCTTTGAAGAAACGTTGGGCTATGTAAGTAAGGGCCGCGGCGTTTCCTGCAGCCTTTGTTTTTTCGTTATGGCTCTCTCGTACAGAAGCCAACGCCTTGGCGACAACTTGTTGCTGGGCATCGCTCAGGAAAAAGACCATCGGAACGACAAAGCTTTTAGCGCTGATCTTGGCCGGTGCGGAAGGGACCTTGAGATTTTTCAGCTTTTCGATCTGCGAGCAAGTGAACGGCAGAAGCTTCGCCAGCTCGCGGGCGTTCATCTTGCGATTGAGCCTTTTTAGCAGGGCAAGCTTTTTCTTCAGCACATCCGAGCCCTTCAGGCGATTGAGCGTACAAAGCAGAATGTCAGCCTCGTCATCGTCCAGGTCCCAGACGACGGCATCGGCGGTTTCGTAGCCGAGCTGCCTGAGAGCCAACCAGCGATTATGGCCGTTAATGATCTGGAAGCAGTCATGCTTCGTATGGCCGCCGGCCTCTGGATTCCTGCTTTCGCAGGAATGACAATTTCCCGCCGGGCAGGGCCTGGCAACGAGCGGCTCGTAGCGGCCGGTCCGCTCGATATTACGAACCAGCCGGGCGAAGTTCCTCTTGCTCATCCGGTTCGGACCGCCGGGATGAGCGATGAGCCTGTCGATTGGAATACTCGATACTCGATTCTGGTTTTTAGTTTCTCGCATTATTGATCCTCCAAACGATTTTAGAATCTGGCTTTGTACAAGTTTGTCATCTCTGAGTACAACGCCCCAACTTGTCATTCTGAGCGGAACGCAGTGGAGCGAAGAATCTAAACGCCGCAAGAGCATAACCAACCGATGAGTTGCTATAACACCGACAACGTTGAGATCCTTCGCGAAGCCTGTCCTCGAACGCAGTGAAGGGCTCAGGATGACAAGGGGTGGGAGTATTTCCTTCGCGAAGTTTATCCTCGAGCACAGCGAAGGGCTCAGAGCCTGCCCTGAGTGACACGAAGGGATGACAAAGAGTCGGGCTTCCTTCGCGGAATCTATCCTTGAACGCAGTGTAGGTACAACAGAGGGTGGGGGAATTGTTCATTTTGGGTTGTCTCCTGCATCTGTGAATTTTGGATTGAACCAGATGTAATAGACGGCTCGTGCGGTTAGTTTTGTCAGGATGTATTGCGTTCGTTCGAGGCCGGGCGGCATGTCTCTGCGTCTGCCATGGCTTTTGATAAAGTGCCGGATCTGATGCTCGATGAACCGGGCCTGCGAATCGCCGAGCTTCTCGAATTTGTGTTGGACCAGCTCCGGGTCGATCAGCCCGGCCTGTTCGATTCCGATGATGCTGAGAGCCTCGATGAACTGCACGCCGGCTTGGGAAGGCTGCGGCTTGTAGGCCTTCATCCCGGCTCTTTCAAAGAACGGATTGACCCATCCCATCACGGCCAGTGCCTCAACGATGGGGACATTGACCAGCGGCATCGTCTCTCGGACAAGCCGGCTCGCCAGGCCGAGGCCGCGGAACCGAGGCTCGATAACCACCCTGCTGATCCGGCGGATATTGGCGTTAATCAGCTCCAATTGAGTGCTCCTGTCGAGACCGGCAAAAACGTGATTGGTCGCGATGTTTCGCAGCTCCAGGACTGCCGGCGCGTTCGAATAGACGATGACGCCGACCGGAGTTTTAACGCTGGCCTTGCTCAAAACGAAGATCGCCGAAGCGGGACCGATGTGACTGCCAAGATAGTGATAGCGGGCAAGCCGTCTGTAGTCATCGAGGCAGCCGGGCACGATTTGCAGATTCTCACAAACAGAACAGTCTGGCATTTTATTCGCTCCTCGTGTGCTTTCCGCTGTGGGACGCTTTACGGCGGTAGATAACCTCGGCTGGGCCGGATAACTGCTTGACTACAAGGACATCCGGCACCAGGTCGAGCAGGATATCGTCACGGCTGGAGGCAAGGATGAAAGTCGTGCCGGTGCGTTTTGCGAACCTGTGCAGGCGATACGAAATCACCGCCGCGGTCACGCTGTCCAGCTCCGAGCAGAACTCGTCGGCGAAGACGAACTTCTTTTTCGCAGCCAGAGCCATCGCCAGACGGAAGCGGTACTGCTGGCCCGCACTGAGATTGACCGGCTGATTGAGAATGCAGAAGCAGTCGTTCAGGCCGGCGACGCTGAGAAATCGCAGGCTCGCCATCAGATCGGCGTCCGCCGTAAGGCGTCCCCCAGCGGAGATGCAGTCGATAAGCGTCCTGTCGGCCGGCAGCGGAATCTCGGCAAGGTTAATCCTGTCTCCGGCGGGTACGACCTTCTCAAGCTCGGCCAGCAGGACGCTCTTACCGGCACCGGATGGGCCGGCGAGATAGACGATGTCACCGGCTTCGATTTCCAGCCGGCACGCGTGCGTGAAACGCTGCTCGGTGAGTCTGCCAAGTGTCAAGCCGAACATCCGGCAGACCGAGGCGACCTTGTCGGTGACGGTGCCCCGCCATTTGAAAGTCTTTGAAATGCTGTACGTTGCCATAGCTTCTCCTTCGTATTTTGAATGCGGCTAACAAAACTCAACGCTACCCGGTCCGGCGCTGCGGTACGGTTACGATGCTCCGGATTTCGATGAGGGTGTCGCGAACGCGGTAATAGCTCCAGCGTCTCTTTGCCGCGATCTGTCTCATCGACAGGCCCATCAGGTAGTAATCTTTCGCGATGGCGAGCTGGCGGCCGGTCAGTTTGTTACGGTTCCTCAGGCAGTCGATGTACGGGCCGTCCGTGAGCCGTTTTGTAATTGCACGTATCCTCCGGGTGATGCTTGCCTCGCTGGCACCGTGTATCCGGGCGATCTGCCGGATGCTGTTGCCGTGCTTGATATACATGGTCATCAGCAGCTTATCCGTGCCGCTGAGCAGATTCAGCCTGCTACGGAGCAGCTCGATCCCGCCTCGATGCCGGCCCTTGGTGTTGTTTGTTTGCTCGGCGATATTTTCATGAGCTCGTTTCATTTCCAACCCCCTGCCCTGCCTGCCAATCCGCCATTGAGCGTGCTTTGTCAATAAAATTAGTTCTGTAAACATCACACATGGTTACAATTTTACCTTATTAAATAACAATGTCAAATTATTTAGTTATATTTTTACATAAATTTATACATTTTTCGTCATATGTCGATTTCGTGCCGAACAAGGGCGTTTTTTTTGCTTGAGTTTCCACGCTTTCGTGGGATGATCGGGGATAGAATTTCAGGAATTCAGATTTAGATTCGGAGTGATATGCCATGAAAGCACTGGTTTTGAATGAAGTCAAGCAGCCGCTGGTTCTGCAGAAAAGGTCCAGTCCAGAAGCCGGCAGCGGGAAGGTTATCGTCAAGCTAAAGGCGGCGGCACTTAACAGGCGTGGCGAGGGAAATAAGGCGTTCGAGAAAATGAATGTCTCGTCGCAGTTCGGCAAAATCGTGCTGCGAGTGAGTGACAAGTAACGAAAGAAACGAAGGTGCAAAGATGGACGATACAGGTGATCAATTCCAGCGGGAAACGAAGTACGAGCAGGGGAAAATGCCGGGCTATAAGCTCGACTGGGGGGCAAAGCCGGATTTGTATAAGGAGTATCCAAAGGCCGGGAAGATCGATCTGCCGACGTTCGAGCCGGGCCAGCCCATGAGCCTGGATAAGACGCTCAGGCAGCGAAAGAGCGTTCGCGATTTCCAGGCCAGGCCGATCAGCAAGGGCCAGCTCGCGTATCTGCTATGGGCATCGACCGGCATCCAGCGTGTCGAGGACGGCTACGAATTCCGCACGTCTCCTTCGGCGGGCGCTCTGTATCCGATAGAGACTTACGTGGTCGCCAACAACGTCAAATCCCTGGAGCCTGGCGTTTATCACTACTCCATCCGGGCTCATCTGCTCGAACAATTAGAGCAGCGTGACCTCCGGCGGCAAATCGCAGCCGCAGCCCTCGGCCAGGAAATGTGCGCCTCAGCGGCAGCGGTCTTTATCTGGTCGGCGGTATTCGAACGCTGCAAATGGAAGTACGGCCAGCGGGCGTACCGCTACATCTATCTCGACGCCGGCCACATCGCCGAGAACCTCGCCCTGGCCGCCGTCAGCCTGAACCTCGGCACATGCGAGATCGGAGCCCTCTACGACGACCACGTAAACGCCATCATCAACATCGACGGCACCGAAGAAAGCACAATCTGCATGGCCGCTATCGGCGTGCCCCAGTGAAGTTAAACGCGATTGTCACACAGGAACCGAACATCCACCGGTTAAAATTTCCCATTTTCAGGCAATTTCCTATATAGGAAATGAGGCTTTTTCAGGAAAATGCTTCGTTTTATGATGTAAAATTGACCTTTTCGTTGGTTTTTATTACATTATGCCATGTCCGAGCCGGCTTTGTATAGGGCCCGGGATGGGTATGAGGTATGACTGATGCGTGATATGGATGAGCTTTTTGCCGCTCTTGGGCGGTCGAAGTTTCGCAGCCGGTTTTGGCTTTCCGGCAAAGAAGCTCAATATCTCAGGGATAAGGGTCTGGCGACAATCCTCCAGCACGCTCGGGATTTTGTTACGAAGCGGCTGGCCGATGCCGAACCGGCTAATGACGGCCGGCAGACGCCGATGCGGAACCATCCGGTATTTGTCGCTCAGCACGCAACAGGCACCTGCTGCCGGGGCTGCCTGGCCAAATGGCACCACATCCCGAAAGGCAGGCCCCTCACGCAAGAGCAGATCGACTATATAGTCGAAGTTCTGAGACGCTGGCTGGCCCAGCAGAGCATTCAGCAGCAGGCTTGCCACGGGGAATGACTTTGCTGAATATTGTCCGAAAAAAACCTTTGCATTCGAACGCCGGGAACCTATACTGGATTTTCGTAAGATATAGACGTAGGGGCGGTTCGCGAACCGCCCGTACATAAGGATTTCTGTGAAAGACTAAGACAATGGATATGATGCCGGGAAGGAGTCCTAAGCCTAAAGTAGTTGTTATTGGCGGCACGTACGTGGATATGGCGATACGCTGCGGCCAAATCCCATCACCTGGTCAGAAAGTTACCGGTTCGGCTCTTTCATACTTAACCGCCGGTCCGGGTCCAATTCAAGCCGTAGAAGCTGCGTTGTGCGGCTGCGAGGTACACCTGATAAGCAAAGTCGGCGGCGATCCCTTTGCTCAAATGGCTAAGAACAGTCTGGCAGAGTACAAAGTTAATACGGATTTTGTCTACACTGCCGAAGCCAAGAACACCGGGCTGGTCGTTACATTGGTTAACGCCGAAGGCGAAAACGCCTCCTGTTATTACCCCGGTGCCAACAGTGCACTACAAGCCCTGGACATTACCGAAGCTGAACAGATGATCTCCGAAGCCGACGTCTGCTTGATTCACGGCCAGTTGCCGCAGGAAGCGATCGTTAGTGCCCTTCGCTGCGCCGAATTGTACGGCGTCAAAGTGATTCTCAATCCCGCCAGGCCGCTGGAGCAGCAGGGCCGGACGACCAGCGATCTGCCCATCGAATATTTCAAAGCGAATATTCTGATTCCTAATCTCTACGAAGCAGCCGAGATAACCGAGCAGTCAGCAGCTAACATTCGAACCGCCAAGCTGATCGGTTCGGACCTGGTGGCTCGCGGCGTGGATTCCGCTGTCATCACAATGGGCAGACGAGGCTGTATGGTAGTCGACAGAAACAACGCCGATCATATTCCCGCGTTCGAGATCGAGCTCGTAGACCACACCGGACGGGGAGATGCGTTTGCAGGAGCATTAGCCGCTTATTGTGCCGTCGAGAACGATGTACGTGCGGCGGTCAAATTCGCCTCGGCAGCCGGAGCACTGGCCTGTACGAAGTTCGGCTCAATAGAAGCACTGCCAACAAAAGCCGATATTATAGAGTTGCTGCAGAAAGAAGATTCGGAGTCATTACCTTAAACAGCAGGATATGAATGTGCCGGCTCAAGATAATCGAGGAGAATTCGATGGACAGAAATCTCGTGAAAATAAGCCGCTCTCAATTGGTTAGCTCCTACAAAGAACTTCGCAAGATCATAGTCGAGCTGCAAAACTATGATCTGGTAAAGTATGTATCAAAAAAGGCTCTCGATGTATGCGGCAAGAAGCTTGGGGTCATGCAGAACAATAAATTCGTTTTAGACGGCATGGATCAAATCTGCGTGATTATGGATTATTGTATCTATGACTATCGGGAAGGCGGGCTCAATGCCGTCTCGCGGTATATAGCTGATTCGCAGCTCGATCCGGATTCTAAAGAATATGCCGTGGTCAATGCCATGTCGGAATCGTTCTACACGCTCGTGCAGGTCGAGAATGTCCTGCCGGGCGTCGGGGCCAGAGTTAATGATCTGTTGGGAACTAGACAATTCCTTCTCGTTGATATAGGACTGGGCAGAACGGCAGCAAAGGGCATGATGATAGCTACAAGGCTTCTGCCTTTTGAAGACTTTGTGACGACGTCCGGAGCAGCTCTTCCCGTGGATCAGGAAACACTTGAGGAAATCCTCGATTTCGCAGTTCAACATTATGGCACCGAGGATGGCGAATACATAGATGTCGATATCCGGCAGAAGGCCGATTTGACCGCCGCCATCATTCGTATGTGTCTGAAGGCGAACGCTTCAGAATACGTTAGATATGAAGATGTGGAAAATAATCCGGCTACCCCACCTATACACAGAGAGACCCGAGTCGGCAGAAATGATCCCTGCCCCTGCGGCAGCGGGAAGAAATACAAGCGCTGTTGTGGATAAGAATCGAAAACCTCTCTTGAGCGAAGTCACTTCTTAATATCCCTGACGATCTTACTTGGAGTCTAATTGTCCTTTGGCTTGATAAGCAGATACTGCGGGCTTTGTTCGGCACGTATGTTCAGGTGTTCGGTTTTCCAGTTGATGATGACTTTGCCGCCGTAGATGCCGACGAGCGTTACCTCGGTCGGATCTATCGGCAGGGTGACATTGTGCTTCTCGCCCAGTGTCCAGAAGGCAACCGCCTCGCGATTGCCGTTGGTCAGCTTGAAGGCAAAATCATTTTCATTGCCGAGATCGATTTTCTCACTGATAGAATAGCCGGCAAGAGTGGTCGCCAGAACCTTAACAGCAAGATACGCAGCCTTGGGATTCATGTCATGTTTGACAGTTCCGAATTGATGCTCCCGCTCGTTGGGGTCCGTGCCGTCGTTCTTCCAGTCATACCAGATGCTGACCGGGATTTTCTGATATGAGTTTGTCAGGAACATTCGTACCAGGTAATCGGCCTGCTGCTGTTCGGTCAGGCGGGATTTGTCCCAGTTGATGTTCGAGTATCCCCACTCGCCGGAGATTACGGGAATCTGTTTTCCCGCCGGGGCGTAACGTGCGATGAGTCCGCGGAGTTTGGTGTAGTCCTGGATTACGGTCTCCGGAGGTTGCGGCCGGTACGGATGGACGCTGAGGACATCGATCCATTTAAGCAGACCATTTTTGAAACAGCCTTCGAGCCATTCAAAAGGTATCCCTGAAGTAGCTCCGGCAAGAACCTGGCAGCTCGGATCGGCATTTCTGATACGCGAAGCGGCTGCCTCGACAAGCTTGCAATAATCGTCAACGCTCGGCTGCGGGGTCCAGAACTGCTTGATGTTCGCCTCATTCCATACTTCCCACAGGATTCCTTTGCCGGCGTATCTTTTAGCGGCAGCTTCGGCAAAATCTCCAAACGCCTTACGGCCGGCCTCAGTGCGGACTGACCTGTCCGATTCATACAGTTCGTTACTGTAGTCGAGAATGTACAGGACACGGATGCCGAGTTCTTCGCATCCAAGAGTTAAAGAGTCATAGCCCGATTTCTTGAAATCATAGACACCTTTGGTCTGTTCGATACGAGACCAGGCAAGGTCCATTCGAATAAACTTGAATCCCGCTTCAGCGATCGTTTTAAGATCGTGCGGCAGGCCTGTGAAGTGGATGTTGACGCCGAAACCATCAGGAATAGCCGGCTCGGGAAAAGGCTCGGCACCGATAGACGCAGGCGAAAAAGCTCCTATGACCAGAAAGAGAACAACCGTCAAGACAAAGAAGACCGAAGGCCGAAGATGCAAAACGGAGATCGAAGGACTGTCATCTGTATTCTGTCTTCTGTATTCTGTATTCAGACTCATCTTCTACCTTTCATTTTCGATTAGCCCGCCCGATGCCCACAGAGGCGAGCGATATAGCAGGACCGGTTCGCGAACCGCCCTTTCTGCATAAGCAGAATTTAAACCGGCGATAATATACAACAGATGCACATATATGTCAAACACCAAGTTGACCTGTTTTTGCAGGTATTCGAATGGCCTTGCAGGCAAAAAAAGTAGGGATAAGCAAGAGCTTGGTACCATCCTATGGTAAAGCGATAAACGCAATGACATGTTCGAAAAGTGAACTACCGACTTACCCAAAATCATTAGGACAGTAATAAAAGTTTTTAGCCGTGCTTTTAATAGCTTTCGGCAACTCTTTCTTAATGCGGGACTTAGAGGCGACAAAAAGAGATAGCACAGCACCAGCACAGTTAATAGCATAGCTGACAGCACAGCTAACGCTAAGGAAAAGGAAAGGAAACGTAAAGGAAAGTAAAGATCTTACGAATACGAATACGGCTGATCTCTCAGCTATTACTTCGGATTCGCTTCGCAGTGAACAGCTTCACTCGCTGCATTTAAATAAAGTGCTCAGCCGGATTATTCCGCCCGCCGGCCGTGCAGGATAACAAAGGGCTGCAAGCGTCCGTGCTCACAGCCTTTCTTAGCTTACATATGGGGCACAAAGCTGGCCGGAGAAAAAACCACCAACGGCAAACTGATAATATTCATCCTATTCAGATGGTTCAACTTCAACTGGCGGGAATTGCTCAAACAAATGCTCGGCAAGGACAATCAGATCCTGAACATCGACGACGCCGTCGCCCCAGGGCATCGGGCCAATATCACACAGAGAATTGTCCGTACCCCAATTGTCAACTATTATGCACATATCGGCAGCGTTGACAATTCCGTCGCCATTGAGGTCAACGATGGGGATGACCGGGGCTTGGTAGTTGTTCCAAGTCGTCGGATCCTCGTTTACGCCGGAGAAGAAGTATATTCCTCGGCCATCGGGTGAGATACGTGGTGGATTATCAACATCAGGCCCATTCACCTCCGGCCCAAGATTCACGGGCGTCTGCCAAGGATCAGAGAGGCTGGCCCGCATTGTCATCCACATATCAGCAGAACCGTATCCCCCAGGGCAGGGATAAGCGCCATCAGTGAAGAAGAGTACCAATCCGTCCGGCGAAAGGGAGGGGCATGCCTCAAGGTATGGACTGTTCACTACCGGGCCGAGATTCGTAGGCTCACCCCAAGGATCTTGTGGTGTCGCGCGGCGCGCCACATAGATATCAGCGCTACCATATCCCCCTGCCTGATACGATTCAAAATAAAGTTCCAGGTCGTCTGCCGATATCCAGGGCGCGGCATCGCCAACAACAGGCTTGTTTATCTCAGGGCCTAAATTCACAGGCTTTCCCCAGGTGACTTGCCTGGTTGCGCGCGTTGTCATGTAGATGTCAAAATTGCCATATCCCCCAGGCCGGTCGGAGCTGAAATAGAGCGTCAGTCCATCAGTTGAAATGGATGCCATGCTGTCCACCTTCTCACTGTTGACGGTAGGCCCAAGATTCTCGGGGGGACCCCAATCCTCATCTATCGAGGTACGTCTCGAGACCCACAGATCCCACTCACCGGACCCACCGGCTCGCTCCGAATCGAAGTACGTCTCCAGGCCATCGTAGGAGAAGCAATCGATAGTATCATACTCAGGATCAATGACCGGGATGACCGCCTTCAGATTCACGGGCTTACCGAACGTGAAATCGGCCTATACTTGCTCGTCAACCATGCCAAATGCCAAAACCAATACGAGTAGAATTGTCTTTTTCATCTTACCACCCTTTCAAAATTGGTTTGTATTTTTATGACGCATCTTATGCGCACCTTTAGCGGTAAAATTTTATTACGACCAGATTCCTTTGATTGCAAGCCACATGGAGTTTCTCCCAGGGCTACCGCATCTAAATTCCCAACATTTTTTGTAGATATTTTTCATCCCAGCCTGCTTTGTGTTGTTTTATTTTGATGCCGCACTTGGCCGTTTTTTCTTGTTTTAGCAGGTTTAACGCTATT
>Ga0307379_10010658_pt1 | contig 12142 bp, 9 predicted proteins | sample UN2MG_FD_202237 | JGI IMG/M metagenome (GOLD analysis project Ga0307379, IMG submission 202237) | Soil microbial communities from Risofladan, Vaasa, Finland - UN-2 | ecosystem: Environmental > Terrestrial > Soil > Coastal area > Acid sulfate soil | place: Finland: Risofladan, Vaasa | collected... | reverse complement strand
TTTGGAATTCTGGAAGCCGGACTCAGACACGTTTACTGGGCCAAGTTAGGGCAGATTGTTGCCAGTTGGTTTATCTCGCCATTAGCCGGGGGGATAATAGCCTTTATCATATTCAAGTTGATCTTACGTTACATTCTGTCTGCCGAAGAACCTGTGGTAGCTGCGCGAAAAGGCGTACCGGTTTGCGTTTTTGTCGTCTTTACCACAATAATTCTGGCCATCATTTACAAAGGCTTGAAAAACCTGCATCTCGATCTTAGCGCCCCCTCAGCGATTGCCCTGAGTATTCTGGGCGGCCTTGGCACCGCAGGAGTTTCCACATTGTTCGCCAGGAGAAATCGTGATTGCCACGGCAAATTACCTCTGGAGCAGCAGCTCATGCAAGTGGAGAAAACCTTTGCAGTGCTGGTAATCATTAGCTCGTGTACCGTAGCATTTGCGCAGGGTGCCAACGATGTTGCGAATGCCATTGGGCCGCTGGCAGCGGTAGTTGAAATCGTCAAGACCAACGCGATCCCCGGCAGGGTGCCGGTGAGCATATGGTTCTTAGTCGTCGGCGGTCTTGGCATTGCAATCGGCCTGGCTACTTTCGGCTATCGGGTAATGCGCCTGGTTGGGACGAAGGTCACCGAGATTACACCCTCGCGTGGTGTTGCCGCGAACATAGCCGGCATGATGACAGTCCTGACCTGTTCGAAAATGGGCCTGCCCGTATCCACCACGCACACCATGATTGGCGCGATCATAGGTGTGGGATTGGCCCGCGGTATCACCGCTATTAACCGTGGGGTCGTTAAGTCAATCTTTACGTCCTGGCTCGGGACTGTTCCGGCTGCCGCGGTATTAACCGTACTGTTTTACATAATCGCAAAATTGTTATTTTGGTAAGGAACCATTGATCGCTTCGGACAAGCGCTCGCCAAACACGTCTGTAATACCGTTCGATTCGGCGACCACCCCACGAATATCGCACAAGCAATAATCGGCGTCTTTCAGTGGGAAGGATTCGAGTTGAAGTTTTCATGCCGTCCCAAGTTGGATTCTGACAAACCTTAAAGTCATATTTTGCGGTAACCAAATAAGAACTCTATTGACCGGTAAAACAAAAACCGCTAAAACTTGCATGCAGTCATAAATATATTAGTTTTCAATGTACTTTAGGAATATCTATGATAAAGGACATGATTTTTGGGACAGTAGGGGGGTTGGGTCTTTTTTTGTTTGGTATGGGATTGATGTCGGACGGCCTGAAAAAGGTCGCCGGACAGAAATTGAAAGGCCTTCTTGAGTCGCTGACTAAACATAGAGTCATTGCCGTTATTGTCGGGGCGCTGACGACATGCCTGATTCAGTCGAGTTCCGCTACTACGGTGATGACAGTCGGATTCGTAAATGCCGGACTTTTGACCTTAAAGCAGGCACTGTGCGTAGTTCTTGGTGCCAACGTCGGCACAACAATCACGGCGGGACTCGTTTCAGTTCTGGCCGTCTTTAAGATTACCAATTATGCGCTGCCTGTGGTGGGCGTCGGATTCCTGATTAATGTCCTTGGAAAAACGGAAAGGACCAGAAGCATCGGTCAGGTAATGATCGGTTTTGGCGTCCTGTTTCTCGGTATCCATTTCATGAAAGAGGCTTTCGATCCTCTCAAAGACAGCCAGGGCGTTCAGGAGGCGCTGATATGGCTCGGCCGCAATCCGCTTCTGGCGGTTCTGACCGGGACGGTTATCACAATGCTTCTGCAGAGCAGCTCGGCCTCGATTGCCATTATCCAGATGCTGGCCTTTCAGGGCGCCTTTGGGACGGACTGGCCTTTAGTGCTCCAGGTTACTATTCCGTATATTCTGGGCGACAATATCGGCACAACTATCACGGCTCAATTGGCGGCACTGCGGTCATCCAGAAACGCCAAACGAACGGCAATGGGGCACACAATCTTCAACGTGATTGGCGTCATGTATATGCTTCCCCTGGTTTGGATGGGGTGGTACAGCTATGCAGTGGAATGGCTCACACCGGGTAAATTAGGTCAGAACACTATTATGACCAACATATTCTTTGCCCATTTCATGTTCAACGCATTTAACACAATCGTGTTCCTTCCGTTTATCCAGGGACTCGCAGCATTGGTTGTCAAAATCATACCTGTAACTGAGATTGAGCTTGCACAAAAGCCGGTGGTTTTGGAAAAGCACCTGCTGGATACTCCCGTGATAGCATTAGAGCAGACAAAGCGGGAAATCATCCGTATGGCTCAAACGGCAAAAAAAGCCGTGATGCGCTCTATCAGCGGAATTATCAGCAATAACAGAAAAGAACTCGGATCCGTCAGAGACTTAGAAGATTTTATCGACATATTGCAGCTCGAAATCACATCGTATCTCTCGGCGTTATCACGCAGGAACTTGTCTGATGAAGTCTCGATCGAGCTGCCGGTGCTTTTGCATACGGTTAATGACCTCGAACGTATCGGCGACCACGCCGTCAATATTGTCGAGATTGGTGAACGAAAAATCGGCCAGAAGCTTTTGTTTAGCGATTCGGCTCTTGACGAGGCTGACGTACTCAGAAAAGAGATAGAACAGATGTGTGATAATATCATCACAGCATTGAAAGATAACAACATAAAGGAAGCCAAATCAGCCCTGGTTCACGAAAACAACCTCAACAGAATGCAGATAGAATTTCGCCGCAGCCATGTAGAGCGAATGGCCGGAGGCGTCTGCTCGCCCCAGACGGGCTTGATATTTATCGACCTGGTCGATAACATCGAAAAAATCGGCGACCACCTCACAAATATCGCCCAGGCGATCATTGGCGGCCTGCAATGGGAGGGAGTAAAACCAAAAATTTCTCCCGATTCCTGACTATATATTGGCAAACGAGCAGTTTGAAGGTATAATTGGTTATATGGAGAGTCCATTTCGGATAATTGCGTTTGGTGTGCTGTGCCTGATATTAGTCACGGGGCTGAGTATCGCTGTTGAGCAAAACGATGCCGGCACGGATTTGCCCACTGCTAAAGCAGCGGTCATTGTCTGCAAGGGCATGATTGACGATGGGCTCTATAAATCTATCAAGCGCAGGACGGAAATCGCCCTTGATAACGACGCCGAATACATCATCTATGAAATCGGCACATACGGGGGGCTGCTGCAATCCGCGGACGATATATCCAAGTACTTCATACTCGATATCGGTGAAAAAGTCCACACCGTTGCCTATGTCGTAACCGAAGCGATATCGGCCGGTGCTATGATAAGCGTCTCCTGCCGGGATATCATCATGCGTGAGAATACCACCATCGGCGATTGCGCTCCCATTGTGATGGGCGGCAAGCTCGAAGGTGTTGAGCGCGAAAAAGCCGAGAGCTTTACCCGCGCAGCCTTTGCGCGGGCAGCAGAAGCAAACGGCTATCCGGAGGCACTGCTAAAGGCGATGGTCACTATGCAGACAAAGGTTTACAGGATAAAGAATCTGCAAACCGGCGAGAGCGAGTTCATCGAAGACAAACAACTGCCCGAAGATCCGAATAAATATGACCTGGACGGCAAAGAGCTGATTGTTAAAGAAGACGAGATTTTGACGCTGACCGCTGCCAGGGCGTTCGAGTATGGAATTGCCAGGGCACAGGTTAAAGACCGGGCAGGGGCCCTTGAGTTCCTGGCCGAACGTGACGGCGTGACTTTCACCGGCGAGCCGATGGTGCTCAAAACTCTCTGGTCGGAAGAGATGGTCCGGTGGCTGAACTCGCCGGTGGTGATGGCAGTGCTTGTAATGCTTGCCTTGCTGGGCGTCTATATCGAATTTAACACGCCGGGCGTCGGACTGCCCGGGCTCGTAGCGGTGATATGCCTTTTAATAATCATCGGCAGCAAATATCTGGTGGGACTGGCAAACTGGGTGGAGGTGGTGTTATTTTTCGTGGGGATACTTCTGCTGTTGGTTGAGTTTTTTATATTGCCCGGCTTCGGCATCGCGGGCATGCTTGGGATCATTTGCGTTATGGCAGGCTTATTCGGCATGCTAATCAAGAATCCCCCCAACAGGGTCCCCTGGCCCGACGGTCCTGCAAACTGGGATGTATTCATGGATGGGCTTATGGGATTGTCGTTCGGCTTTCTTGGATTCGTCATCCTGGCTTGGATACTGACAAAATACATGCCTAAACTCCAGTTCCTCAGCGGGTTGATTCTTGTGCCGGCGGTTGCCAAGCAGGGCACGGAAATGGAAATCAGTATGACGGCTCCGCCTGAACTTCAAACCGCCGGCGTCAAAGTGGGTGATATCGGAGAAGTCGTTTCAATACTGAGACCGACCGGAAAAGCAAGATTCGGCAATGCGATCGTGGATGTCGTTGCCGAAGCCGAGTTCCTTGACAAAGGGACTCAGATCGAGATAATAAAAATTCACGGCAACAGAGTCGTTGTCAAAGCAGTGAAAGAGCAATCATAGGACGAGAAGAATGGGTTGGTGGTTGATTTTTGCCGTTTTTCTTTATTTTGCCTGTGCGGCGCTGATTATCGCCGAAGTATTCGTGCCGAGCGGCGGCCTTATCAGCATCTGTGCGCTTGCCTGCCTGGTCGGCGGTATCGTGATATTTTTCCAATACAGTGTGACTGCCGGGTGGATCGGCATAGGTATCGCGGCTATAATGATTCCATCGGTGTTAGTTGTCGCTTACAAGATATTCCCAAAAACCAGGTTCGGCAAAAGCGTGACGCTCACACCCCCGGAACGCAAGCAGGGCGATGCCATACCCGACACGGACAGGCTTACAGAGCTGCTCAGTGCCGTCGGCGTAGTGCTTACACCGCTGCGGCCGGTGGGAATGTGCGATTTCTCGGGTCGCAGAGTCGAGTGTGTCGCCGAGAGCGGATATGTTGACAAGGGCAAAAAGGTCAAGGTCATCAACGTGGAAAGCACACAGTTGACGGTTCGTATAATCGAAGAGAGTTAATGAAAGGACAAGTATTATGTATAACTTAACAAACACAACCCTGGCGCAAACCGATCCGGCAAAAGTTGTCTTCGTGGCGATTTTGGTCGTAGTCATTCTTGTAGCGATTGTGGCCTTCCTGCTGTTCCTGAAATTCTTCCGATTGTGGCTGCAGGCCAGACTCTCGCGAGCGGATGTCAAATTCTCCGAGCTTATTGGAATGTGGCTCAGAAGGGTCGATACGAGGACCATCGTCCTGAGCAAAATCACTGCGATTCAGGCTGGCCTGACATTGACGACGACGGATTTGGAAAGCCATTATCTGGCCGGCGGCCGGGTCCCGAATGTTGTGCGCGCCCTCGTTGCAGCCAATAGGGCAAATATTGATTTGAGCCTTAAAACGGCTACGGCAATTGACCTGGCAGGCCGCGATATCCTTGAAGCAGTCCAGACAAGCGTCAATCCCAAGGTGATCGATTGCCCCGATCCTGCGAAGAGCAGAGGCACGATAGATGCAGTCGCCCAGGATGGCATCCAGTTGAAAGCAAAGGCTCGCATAACCGTCCGAGCCAATATCGAAAGACTCATAGGCGGAGCCACTCAAGAGACAATTATCGCTCGCGTGGGTGAAGGAATTGTTACCACTATCGGTAGTGCAATAACGTACAAAAGCGTTTTAGAGAATCCGGACAATATTTCAAAAACGGTTCTTGCCAAGGGGCTTGACGCCGGTACGGCTTATGAGATTTTATCCATCGATATTGCCGACGTTGATGTAGGCGAGAACATCGGCGCCCAACTACAGGCCGCCCAGGCTGAGGCGGATATGCGAAGAGCAAAGGCCGAGGCCGAAAAACGCCGCGCGATGGCTGTGGCACGCGAGCAGGAAATGCGAGCACTCGTAGTTGAAAACGAATCAAAGGTGCCATTGGCTATGGCTGAGGCCTTCAAGAAGGGCAATCTCGGTGTGATGGACTATTATAGAATGAAGAATATCATGGCTGACACCTCAATGCGAGATTCCATCGCAAAGCCCAAGAAGAAAGAATAGGCCCGATATTCATTAAAGTGAAAAGTATGGATGACCTTCTGTTACAAATAATTCTGGCACGCCGAAACGATGACACTGAAGGCTGGATGAGCATCCTGGTCTTCGTAGTACTGGCGGTATTCTGGGCAATTGGCGGCATTGTAAAAGCGAAGGCGAACAAGGCCGGGGGCGGGGACGAACAATTGCCTGGTAAACCTGTCCGCAGGCCACCGGCACACAGCAGGCAGGCACGGGAACAAATGCTAAGACAGCTACAACGTCCTGTCGACTCTGCACAAGGCCAACGACAACAGCCTCGCCCAGCCGCACAAAAACCGCGAATGAAGTTTGCCGACCTACAGGCTGCTGTTCGAAAATTTGCCGTCGAAGCCGAACAGGCTTTCCAGTCTCAATCCGGTAAAAAGACGCCGGTACTCAAACCGGTATTAACGGAGCCACAAAATCCCCCCAGGACCGTGGAACTCACGGAGACTACAGGTAAAACTGCCAAAAGACCGCAAGATAAACTGGTTTCTGAACCGGAACAAATGCCCGAGTCGGAATATCTCTCCGAACTTCTATTGGATTATGCTGATCCTGAAGAGCTAAGAAGGGCGATCCTGCATTACGAAATCCTCGGCAGGCCTTTGTCACTGCGAGATCAGCCCTAACTTTTATCGGACTTTGTGCATCCTGCAGAATAGCACGCACCAACCATTTAAACTTGATTGGCCGTTGGTATTTTGGCAAGGATCAAGCGTTCACAATTTCGGCAGTTCCCGCCGCCCGGCATGCATGGTAGTTTGTCAACTTCGATTATGTAGATTGGAATGGTGGCAGACTCAAGCGCAGCGCTCCCCTGAGCGAAGTCGAATGGGTTGGGGATGGTTTCTCCTGTATTCACCATCCCCAAAGCTTTTAGCTTTGAGGCTGCCAACCAACTGCGGGAATGACAGTATGGCGCAAGAACTAATTCCAAAGACCTTTTTCTGTAAAGCCGGCAATAATTGAATAGCTGCTGAAAACCGAATATTAGAAAAACACACCATTATCAAGGCCCTATAATGAATGTTATGTTTCATTCGGCCCTGGTTCCGGGCAACAAGTGTGTTTTTGTATTTTTGGCTGTTCCGGCGTCATTTGGCCGGCCAACGGTCAAAATGGATTGTCGGCACTAATTGCCTGATTTGCCGTGTCTGTGAGATTGTCCCACATGGCAGTCGCCCTATCCAGCAGGCCCAGGTTCTGCAGAATGACTGAGATGTTGACCGTCGCATCGGGGCATGCGAAATTTCTCTCCAGATGATGTTCAAGGTTAATTAAGGACGATGCAAACTTTACCCTGTCACAATATAACAAGGCGGTCTGATAGTGTAGTTGCAGCGTGTCCTTATCGAGACATTCAGAACAGGTCAGATGATCAAGCGCCTCGGTTTTTCGATCTGCTTCCAACAGACAGACAGCTAATTTGCTTTTGGCTCTTGTGTAAGCCGGATTGATTTCTAAAGCCGTTTGGAATGACTCAATTGCTTCGGCCACCCTTTCAACGTTCATCATCAGTACACCGAGCCTGTAATACAAATCCGGATTTTGAGGCCTATGATTAATTTGCAGACGATGTGCTACAATCACAGCTTCCGTCAGGCTGTTATAATCATCTTTATAATCAAAAGACAGGTTCTCTCTAAGACCGGCCTTGAATCGCAAAGTGGCTGTCTCATTGAACAACAACGAGCTGTTCGGCTGAATCGCCGCCGCCAGCGATAACGTGCCCAGGGCGTCAGAGGTATTGCCGGATGATTTCTGAGCAATTGCCAGGCCAATGTAGGCTTCGACGATGTTGTCATTGATTTCGACCGCCCTGTTGAACTGTTGTGCGGCAAGATGCTCCTGTTCCATCTGCAGATATTGTGTCCCGAGTTTTATCGTAGCTTCGAGGAAATCCGGGCAGACACGAAGGGCTTCTTCGTATCGCGAGACGGCATCCGAGGTGGCACCAATCATGCGAAGGACGTCCGCATGCCTCATAAGTAAATCGGGTTTGTCCGGCTGGGCCTGCAACAGATCCTCAACACGCTCCAGAGCATCGTAAAGCTGGCCCTCGGCGATTAGCCGGTCTATATTCTCATCCTGGGCCTGGAAATTGTCCGGATGAATCAGAATCGCCGTGTTAAAGGTTTCGACAGCCTGCGTATACCGGCCGGTAACAATATACAGATGCCCAAGCGTAATCAGTGCCGAGATATCATCGGGGTATTCATCCTTCAGCAGCTCATACTGCTGCGTGGTTTTCTCAAGTTGGCCATTCTTAAAGTAGATGGCAGCCAGCCGCTGTGCAGGAAGCTGCAAATAGTTTTTGAACTTCAGGCAGTCCTGATAAAACTCCACAGCCTGAGACTCTTTGCCAAGCCGCTCATAACAATGCCCGAGGGCATAAAGAGCCATCGTATTGTTTGGTTGGCGAAGATAGACTGAGTTTAGTTCTTTAATTGCTTCAGGTAATTGGCTGTTATGCAAACAAATCGCCGCCGCTGCCAGCCGGCCGTGTGTACAGGAAGGATTTTCGAAAAGATACATCCGCAGTTGCTCGGCGGCTGCATCCAGCTTCATGGCATGCATCAGCTCGATCATCTCGTTCAACTGCTGGTATCGAGGTGATTCGTTATCCTCTGCCGGAAATCCGACGATGTTTAACCAGTGCCATATCAAATCAGCGGTATCGACCGTTATCGCCCTGCCGAGAATTTCCAGTAATTGACTCATACACCACCCGCATCCAGTTTTCGTTCTTTGGTTTGCAATACTGATTGTGGATTTGAATCTCCACCCGCCTCCAATCACAAATAAAGTATCGACAATAGACAAGGGCGGATTAAGCCTGGATTTGGCAATTAATCACTTGACGTGCAATTTTGCTTTTACGTTGTGGGGATTGTGTGTTGTGTACCGGTTGTCACGATTTTAGAAGCGGATTATCGGGTTCAGATTTTGCCATTTGTGCCTGTTTTTCTATCTCGTTTAAATATGCCAGAGTGCGTTCGAGCTTATCGGTCAGGTGTTTCAATTTCAGCATGGTTTTTACACGGGTCAGGAGTTCCAGCTTATTCACTGGCTTGCTTAGAAAGTCATCCGTGCCCGAATCGATGCCGCGTTCGATGTCGCCGAACTCATTGAGTGCCGTAACCATTATAACGGGAATGTCGCTGGTTTTGGGATCGTTTTTGATTCTTCTGCAGACCTCGAAGCCGCTCATCTTAGGCATCATCACATCCAGCAGAATCAAATCGGGAGGATCTTTAGCGAGAATTTCCAATGCCTCCGGCCCATCATGCGCGGGGATTGCCCGGCAGTCCACGTCCTCAAGATATGCCTGCAACAATTCGCGATTCTGCTGATTGTCATCGACCACCAGCACTACAGGTGTCTTATCCTGCTTTTTTTCGGTTTTAGCCTTGCTCATAAAGAAAATGCTCCTGTTCGAATCGGAAAAGCGATTTTCGTCATCAAAATATATTTCATTCTTTTTGGATTATGTTTGGCCGGCTACTTCTCCAATGCGCGTAAAACAGCCGTACAAAAGGCGGGCAAATCATCCGGCTTGCGTGCCGTAATCAAGTTGCCGTCGACAACACATTCGGCATCTACGTACTCGGCGCCGGCGTTGATAATGTCGTCTTTTATCGCCATGAAACAAGTCGCCTTTTTGCCCTTATAAATCTTTGTGCTGCACAACAGCCACCCGCCGTGGCAAATAGCCGCGATCACCCTGCCGGCGTCAACCATATCGTTTGCGAACTTTATAACATCAGCGCTTCTTCGCATAAAATCCGGCGCGAACCCGCCCGGCACAAGCATACAGTCATAATCGCCGGCGTCAGCTTGTGCCGCTGCAATCTCAGAGACGCACGGATAGCCTTCTTTCGAATGATATTCTTTTTTTGCCTCGGCCGCAACCAAATTGACCTGAAGGCCCGCCTCCAGGAACCGGTAGTACGGATACCAGACTTCGAGAACCTGATACATTTCGTCGACTAAAATAGCTGCTTTTTTCACTGCCATATTTTCGCTACTCCTTATTTGTTGTTTCAGTGCCCTGCTGGAGCCAGGCGAGATTGAAGACATAGTGTTGTTTGCTGCTGATCAGGTGAATGAGGCCGTCGGGAGTCTGGGTCGCCGCCAGGTATCCTCTCGGTTCGGCATGGGTCGGGTCCATGATGAACTTGCCGGTATTGCCGCCGCCGTCGAGCTCCCTTGCGGTGCCGCCGTCGGTGAGCAGCTTTTTTACGGGCCAGGTTTTGCCTTCATCGAATGATAAGGCTGCAAACATGCCGAAGACCCGGCGTTCCTTGCCGGCGATATCCTTAAGCTTCATCCCAGTATTACGGTTCGTGAAACTCACAAATAAAATGGGCCCTTCCAGCAAGCGCCTAAGGATGAGTCTTTGCCCGCCGCCAAGGGGTTGAAACTCGCTGGCCGAATATGTCCAGTTTACGCCCATGTCTTTAGAGATGCTCATCGGCATCCGGCCTTCGATATTGTTGCCGCGTCCAAATGCCATCAGGCTGCCGTCCCTGAGCTGCATCACGCCGGCGTGAATTCCGGCAACCCACGCGCCGGTAGTACCGGCAGTAAACTTCGGCGCCGGTCTGCCGGCGCCTGCATCGGTCCACGTTTCGCCGCCATCGCGGCTGATGTGCACGGCCGTCCCGCCGTTGCCGCCTGTCACCGCATCGCATGGCAGGACAAGGTAGCCCTCGCGAGTTCGAAAGACCGATTCGACGGGCATGTGACGCAGGCCGTGCTCGGGATTGATCAGTCGAGCCTTGGACCACGTGGCGCCGTTATCGGTCGAAAGCCGCATCACAGTAGCGAGATTCCCCCACGTGGCCGCCGCCGAGAGACCGTTAAAGTGATAGATGGTGTCCCTGCCGTTGAACCAGAGCGCCGGAGCGTGATCGTTGCGGTCCGGCGCATCCCAGAAGACCGAGGCCGGCTCCCACTGCTCGGCTCCGTATCTCAGGCGGCTCGCCAGGATAGTTAATTCGCGTCCGGGTTCGTCCCGGCACGAATACCAGATCGCCAGCAGATCTCCGTTGGGGCAATCGACCAGTGCCGGGTCGTGATTGTGCTCGGAGTACATCGGGCCTTCGGAGTCCGGCGGGATTTTGACATATTCGAGAGGCCCTTTGAAGTACGGCACATTCGGATCGGGACCGCTCGCCCAGTCGGGCCGATTCTCCTGGGGCACGTTGCGTGCGTACAATGCCGGCTCAGGACTCGCAAGCGGCTCGGTCTTTGGCATCTCGCCGGCGACTACGCGAAAGCCTATCAGCCAGCTTTTATCGTCCGGCAGCGCGCCAAGCCGGTTCGCCGAACGCAGGAACGAGACCTGCGTACTGTGACTGCCGCCCCGCGTGACCTTAAAATCACCGCCTGTTCGCCCTGCCGGATCCGCCTGCTCGCCTTGTTCGTACGGGCCGTACCAGTCATAGCACCATTCTTCCACGTTGCCGTGCATGTCAAAAAGACCCCACGGATTCGCCTCGGTCTGCGCGACAGTCACCAGCAGCGGTTTAGCACTCCTGCGTTGACGCGCGGGATCGGGAAACCAGCTCATGCGGGCGTTCTTGAGAAACTCTTCCGGCAGGATATCGCCGGTATGATAGGCTGTCTCCGTGCCGGCCCGGCAGGCGTACTCCCACTCGGCCTCGGTCGGCAGACGGTAGGGCTTGTCTTCCTTCTTCGAGAGCCATTTGCAGAACTCCGCCGCCTCGTGCCAGCTCACAAAAACAACCGCCTCGTTGTCCCGTTCGGAAAAACCGAGCTTACCGCGAAGCGCGCGGTGTTCGGGATCGAACTGCTCATACTGGTCGTTAGTGACCTCAGTCGCGGAGATGCCGAAGGATTCAGTGATGCGCACTCTGTGGGCGGGCCGCTCGTCCCAATCGCCGCCTTTATCCTGTCCCATCAGGAACGATCCCGGCTGGATGCGAACAAATTTCATGCCGATGGAGTTTACGAATGTCTGGCTTGCCTGCGCCGAATTCAATGCCGCTGTGCCGTCTAAGGGACATAGTACTGTCACAAGACAGATTACCAGTATTGCCGGCCATTTGCTTTTTATCATTTCATTACCTTTCAAGTTACCTGGTTGCTGTTATTTTCGATAAACT
>Ga0307379_10010657_pt1 | contig 12142 bp, 12 predicted proteins | sample UN2MG_FD_202237 | JGI IMG/M metagenome (GOLD analysis project Ga0307379, IMG submission 202237) | Soil microbial communities from Risofladan, Vaasa, Finland - UN-2 | ecosystem: Environmental > Terrestrial > Soil > Coastal area > Acid sulfate soil | place: Finland: Risofladan, Vaasa | collected... | reverse complement strand
AAAGCATGGATATGATCATTTTTTAACAGAACTGACTTAATAAAAACCACAGGGGAAGCATAATTCTCCTTAAGATAGGTTGATATCCAGTTTTTGGGGTCCACTCCATACTGGGGTGAAGACTATAGTGAAGACTATAATAAGCCTTATCAGACCATTTATAAGGCATGCAGGAAAGCCAGGTAAAATGTACCGGCAGTTAGGTCACCACACTTACAACAGGTAAGAAAAATCAGATTGGTGAGCTTTTGAGTTATTTAAAGTAGAATAATCTACAAATCTTTAAAAAGGTTCAAGTCCCCTATGCGCTACCCGGTACAAAGTATGTAACCAATAAATTAAATAATCCTTTCATTGCAAGGATCGAGCTTGACCCGGATGATATACTAGAGATCATGGAATCCAGGATAAGAAAAAAGATAGTAGAAAGACTAAAAGCAATCGGCTTTGACCATATAGTCGTCGATATGGAAGGTTACAGATCAGGCAGCATGGATGGACGCAAAAACTAAAAGACAGACACTAATAACATTTTATTTTATCTTTATCCTCTTTGGGCTCTCTATTATAACTATCGATCCTTTGATACCGCTTATTGCGGAACAGATCCGGGTCGGATTTGATAGGATTGGGATCGCCCTTTTTATTGGATCGATTGCTGCTCTGTTATCAAATTTCATCGCCGGCAGCCTTTCAGACAGGTTTGACATCAAAAAACTGGTTCTTTTTGGCCTGATATTACTTTCAGCTGGTTTTATAATATTTGGCACTTATCTTAATTACAGTATATTTACACTTGTGATAATCCTTTTGAGAGTAGGTTTTGGCACAATTGATACAACTATACATTCTTTCTCTTCAAAGCTTTTTAAAAAAGATATCTCCAGAATATTTCTTAAACTGGATAGTGCCTGGTATTTCGGTGCCTGCCTGGGTCCGCTTGTAATAAGTGTGGTCCTTTATTTTGATTTCCTGCCGAGATATCTTTTTTTTATATTTGCCCTGGCATATGTAGTATTCATTGCAGTATTTTACAGGATCTGTCCCAAAAGAAAAATCCAGGACGATCTGCCGGGTTTGAACAAGGACACGTATATGTCCTGGAAAAAGGGATTCTCCGTGTTAAAGGATCCCGCTGTAATAGTGGGAAGTATGGTCTTATTTTTCTACCTTGGCGCCCTGATGGGTTTTTCTTCCTGGATGACTACCTATTTGTTGAGTTTTGGTATAAGAGTCGCTTATGGTTCTGCTATTCTTTCCCTATACTGGTTTTTTTCTATTATAGGGATGATCATTACAACAAGGATTATTTCCAGGGTCAGGGAGATCACCATTCTTCTTTCTGGATGCCTGGCAGGGACAATATGCCTTTCCATATTCTGCTTTATTCCAAATATTTATTTAAAAATAGTAATACTTTCCATACAGGCTGTATTTTTTGCCGGTATCTTTCCATTGACCACTGCTATCTCAGCAAAGAGGGACAAGGAAAATTCCGGGACAATACTGGGTTTTGCTATCGCGTTTGCTTTTGCAGGTTCGATAATATTTCAGCCAATATATGGTTATGTTGCTGAATACCTTGGAAAAAATTACATAGCCTATCTGACTCTGGGTGGGACTATTATAGGTCTTATATTTACCATAATACTATTCAGGATTATCCAGAAAAATCACTCATAGTTTTACCAATTTACTATCAAATATTTTGCCTGGTTCGAGTCCCCTATGCGGGAGCCAAGTTAATTATAAAATTCATTAATTTTAATCATTTCTTTTATAATTTGATTCGAAATTGAAATATTTTGGGCTACTATCAGAATTTATAAATATAATATCTAAATTACAAAAATTTATACTTACCTAAATAATTCTATTACGTTGATTTTACAAAACTCATCGACTTTTTTTCTTTGTTTTTTCGATAATTCATTATATAAATTTCTTAATTTATGTAATTCTACACTTGACTCTTTTATATGATCTAATAAATTTTCAATCCCTAAATAATCTTTTTCAGCTTTATTTTTGCGCTGATCACTAATAATCATTTTCTGTAAAACATAGGCTTGTGGTGTTGGTACATTAATATAAAAGTTTCTAACCTTTAAGCATAAAACATTATTGACTAATATATCAGTATTTCTCAAACCTTCGGCCTTAATCCCAAAAGAAATTACATCCTAAGGTTTCGATTGCCCCTTGCCTATTTCTCTAACTAGAAATTCAATTTCCAAATCTTTATCCTTATAAAATTTAAATATCTCACTTATATAATCAATATCCACCAAATAGCCTTCTTTTTCCAAGATACTGACAATATTTATTTTATAATTAGGTTTTCTGATATTTTTAATAAGAAAGTCAACATCTTTGGTTTTTAAGCTAGCCTTAAAACTTTTAAAATAATTTGAAACTTCATATATGTACTCTACCCAGCTACCAATTAAGATAACATATGTAAGAATATCATTTTGTGAAAATATTCTGATTGTATCCCAAAATAAAGACTTATTGTTTTTCATCTTTTAATATTTTTTTAAAATTTTTAAATCTTTTTCTAAATCTTTTAATATCTTTAAATATTTCTTCCTCTGCTTTATTTTTAATTCTAATTCTTTAAGTTCATCTTTACTATATTTTAAATAATCTGTTTTCACTTTATTTCCAACTCTATATTTCAAATAAGGATATTTCTTTTTACCCCTTAACTTATAAATAATACTACCTTTGGGCATTTTTGATATTTTTTCTAAATATGCCATTTTCATTTTAATTAATCGTTCTTTTTCTTCTTTTAGCATATTTGATATAACAGCCATTCTTTACTCCTTTTACTCTTACCCTACATATTTTAACATTTTTATATTTGTGGGGCAAGAATAATTTGCCCCACATAATTTTATATTATAATATGTTGTGGGGCAATAAAATAATTCTGATATAAAAAATTATAAGTCCTATCAATTTTGAAAAAATGCTGTATATGCTAAAACCATTATTCTTTGCAAAATAATAATTAGTTGAAAGACAATTTTATAGTATAATTGTTATACTTTATTTTAATTAAAAATTTTTACTGTATAATTACCTTTTATATATAAACAGGCGGTACAATTGGAAATAAGAAAAGAGTGATACAATGGATCCGAGAATAGAAAAATTAGCAAAAAATCTGGTAAATTATTCCTGCAAGGTACAAAAAGGAGAAAAAGTCCTGATAGAGTGTGTCGGCAGCTCCGGAATTCCACTTACCAGGACTCTCATAAAAGAAATATATAAAACCGGAGGAGTGCCGTATACAGATTTAAGAGATAATAGCATTATAAGGGAGCTGCTTAAAGAAAACACTGCGGAACAGCTGGAATCCCTGGCTAAATACGAACTTGTCCGTATGAAGGAAATGGATGCCTTCATAGGAATAAGAGCCGGCGACAATGTTAGTGAAATGAGTGATATCGCACCGGAAAAAATGGCTGCTTATATGAAATATTTTATTAAAGCGGTAAATGAGGAAAGAATAAACAACACCAAGTGGGTGGTGATAAGATATCCTAACAACTCAATGGCCCAACTGGCAAATACCAGTACGGAAGCTTTTGAAGATTTTTATTTTAATATGTGCAATCTGGACTATAGCAAGATGTCAAAAGCTATGGATAATCTGGTAAAGCTGATGAATAAAACAGATAAGGTTCATATAACCGGTAAAGATACTGAATTAACCTTCTCCATCAAAGATATTCCCGCTAGAAAATGTGATGGTGAATTTAATATTCCGGATGGTGAAGTTTTTACAGCTCCGGTAAGAAATTCTGTAAATGGCAGGCTGGCCTATAACTGTCCTGCCGTCTATCAGGGTGTTACTTATGAAAATATCAGCCTGCATTTCAAAAATGGTAAGATTATTGAAGCCACTGCCAGTGATACAGAAAGAATCAATAAGGTTTTTGATACAGACGAAGGAGCCAGATATATAGGAGAATTTTCCATAGGTGTCAACCCATATATAACCAGGCCTATGAAAGATGCGCTGTTCGATGAAAAAATAATGGGAAGCTTTCACTTCACACCTGGAAAGTGTTACAAGGAAGCATCAAATGATAATGATTCTGCGATACACTGGGACCTCGTATGCATACAAACACCCGAATATGGAGGCGGGGAAATTTATTTTGATGATATCCTGATAAGAAAGGATGGGAGGTTCGTAACTGAAGGACCGGAAGACCTAAATCCCGAAAACTTAAAATAGCATAAATTACTTTATCTTTTTTATAGGAGCAAAACTTACCAGCAGATGTTTTATACCAGCCTTGTCAAAAATCACATCCAGTTCACAGTCATCAGCTAGTTTCTTTACTTTTAAAATTTTACCCTGCCCAAAATACTTATGCTCTATTAAATCACCCTTTTTATAACTGTAATAACCACCATACCCATTTTTTTCTGCTGCCGTGCCCTGCTTCATACTTTCAGACTCAATCCTGTTTTCATCAATTACAAGATCCTGGGGGATTTCATTTATAAACCTCGAAACAGTTCTAAAGCTGGTATCACCATAGATACTATGTGACACCGAAGAAGATAAAAATACCTTTTCCCTGGCCCGGGTAATACCAACATAGCACAGCCTTCTTTCTTCTTCCAGCTCCTCAATACTATTCATACTTCTGGAATGTGGAAAAATTCCTTCCTCCATTCCTATTATGAATACTACCGGAAACTCAAGACCCTTTGCATTATGAAGAGTCATCAGCACCAGTCCATCCATACTTTCATCATAATTATCAATATCGGTAAGGAGTGAGATTTCTTCCAGAAATCCATCCATATTATATAGGCCACCAACATCCCTGGAGTCCTTTTCAGTATCAGAGCCCTGAGAGTCTCTAAGGGAATCAGCAGGTATGTTATTTACTACAGCTTTTTCTTCATACTCTCTGGTAACAGTTAAAAGTTCCCTTAAGTTCTCTATTCTGTTTAAAGCTTCGATGGTGTTTTCCCGCTCAAGCTCTCTCATATAGCCGGTTTCCCCCCATATTTTCTGTAATACCTCACTAACCCCACGCTCTAAGGCAAAGCTTCTAAAATCTGCAATAAGTGATATAAATTTATCTATTCTTTCCTTTGCGCTCCTGCCCAGCAGAGGAATTTCATCATTTCTGTAAAAAGCCTCACAAAAAGTCATATTATTCTTACGGGCATATTTTTCTATAACAGTAATTGTTAATTTACCAATCTTTCGCCTGGGAACATTCACAATTCTTACGAGACTCACTACATCCTTAGGATTCGCAATCAACTTCATATAAGCAAGCATATCTTTTATTTCTCTTCTATCGTAAAATCTTAAACCCCCGTAAATTTTATAGGGTATATTTTGTCTTACCAGGTATTCTTCCACAGCTCTGGACTGTGCATTAGTCCGGTAAAAAATAGCAAAATCCTTATATTTCTTACTTTTTTCTCTCATATATCTCTCTATATTTTGAACCACAAAACTTACTTCCATTTTTTCATCCGGAGCTATATATTTTGAAACCATTTCTCCTTCAGGATTCTCGGTCCATAAATTTTTATGTTTCCTGTTTTCATTATTTCTTATGATAAAATTTGCGGCATCCAGTATATTCTGAGTAGATCTGTAATTTTGTTCCAGTTTTATGACCACAGCATCATCAAACTGCTTATCAAAATTAATAATATTTTTAATCTCCGCACCACGCCAGCTATAAATGTTCTGGTCATCATCTCCAACCACACAGATTCTTTTATGCTTTTCCGATAAAAGTAAGACAATTTCATTTTGAGCAATATTTGTATCCTGAAACTCATCTACCAGAATATATTTAAATTTTTCCTGGTATTTCTTTCTTACTTCCGGAAATAAATTTAAAATGTCAACCGCAAACATCAAAAGGTCATCAAAATCAAGTGCGTTGGCTTTAAACAGCTTTTCCTGATATAACCCGTAAATTTTAGCCGCTGTTTTCTCGAAATAATCGATTGCCTTTTTCGAGAAGGCTTCATAGTCAATAAGCTTATTTTTGGCATCGCTAATGACTGACATCACTGCTTTGGGAGGAAATCTTTTGATATCTATATCCAGTTCTTTTTCAACATTGGATACCAGACTTAATGCGTCGTCAGCATCATAAATCACATAATTTCTGGACATGCCCAGGTGATTAATCTCGTACCTGAGGATTCTTGCGCAGAATGAATGAAAGGTACTGACCCACATATATTCCCCAATTCTGCCAACCAGTTCTATGACTCTTCTTTTCATCTCTCTGGCTGCTTTATTGGTAAAAGTAATAGCAAGAATATTAAAGGGGTCTACTCCCCTGCTCTTAATCAGGTATGCAATCCTGTAAGTTAGCACCCTTGTTTTTCCACTTCCTGCGCCGGCAATGACCAGAAGTGGCTTTTCAGTGCTTTTTACCGCTTTAATTTGCTGAGGGTTTAAATATTTTTCTAATTCCAAGTTTCACTAAGCTATCTAATTTTCTTTCCAATAACACTTGCAATATTTTTTAACTGTCGCATCAACTCTACCAGTTCTTTTACATTTAAGGACTGCTGTCCATCACAGAGCGCTTTGGAAGGATTGCAATGAGCTTCAACCATAAGGCCATCTGCACCTACTGCAACTGCTGCTCTGCTCATAGGAGTGACCAGATCACTCTGTCCAACAGCATGAGAAGGATCAATAATTATAGGAAGTTTACTCAATTTTTTAATAACCGGAACTGCTGACAGATCCAGTGTAAATCTTGTATTAGTGTCAAATGTTCTTATCCCTCTTTCACACAGTACCACTTCTGTGTTTCCTTTTGAAGTTATATATTCAGCTGCAAGCAACCATTCCTTTATTGATGATGCCCATCCTCTTTTAATGATTACCTTTTTATTTCTTTCATTTACCACCCTGCCAACTTTCTCAAGCAGAGCGAAATTAGACATATTTCTGGTGCCGATCTGCAGTACATCCACGTTATTTGCTATTATTTCAACGTTCTCGGTATCGGTAACCTCGGTCACTGTCTTAAGACCATATTTAACATTAATTTCCTTTAGATACTTTAGGCCTTCTTCCCCAAGTCCCTGAAAACTGTATGGAGACGTTCTGGGCTTATAAGCCCCACCCCGTATAAATGAAAGCCCCAGATCTTTTACCACCTTTGCAATAGCGTCTAATTGCTCCCAGCTTTCAATTGCGCAAGGCCCTGCAATTACAGTAAAATAGCCCTCTTCAATCAATTTTACAGTGTTTTTGTCTTTAATTCCTTCAAGTTTTTCTTTTTTATTTTCCATTTAAAGATATTTCTTTCTAATATATAAAATAATCATTATTGGTGGATACTTTTAAAATACAGCAACCAGATATTTAGAGACTCTCATCTTTTTCCAAAACCTGAACATTTCTCAGGATGCTTTCAAAAATCTGTATAATATTATCATTATATAGGGGGCCCTTGTTATATTTAATAATATTATTAATTAATTCTTCCTCCCTTTTTGCATCATATAAAGGTACATTTCTATCTTCTTTCAACCTTTTTATTTTCATTACTGCTTCCGCCCTTTTATTTAGAAAATTTACAATATTTTTATCAATTTCATTGATCTCTTCTCTATATTTTTTTAACTTTTCTTTAAAGTCGTTTTCCATTAATACTCCTTTGATTCTTTTTTTATTTTCATTTACTCCCATTCTATAGTACTTGGCGGTTTCGAGCTTATATCATATACCACTCTGTTTACACCATCAACCTCATTTATAATTCTCGTGCTCATTCTTTCAAGTACCTTATGTGGAAGCTTTACCCAATCCGCAGTCATTGCATCAGTGCTGCTTACTGCTCTTATTATTATCGGATACGCATATGTTCTTTCATCACCCATTACCCCTACACTTTTAATGCTGGCAAGCACAGCAAAAGACTGCCAGATACTTTTATATAACCCTGCTCTCTTTATTTCCTCAACTACTATCTCATCTGCATTCTGAAGTATTTTTATCTTTTCTTCCGTAACCTCGCCAATTATTCTGATTGCCAGGCCAGGACCGGGAAATGGCTGTCTCCAGACTATCTCATCCGGAAGACCTAATTCTATTCCTATCTTTCTTATTTCATCTTTAAATAATAACCTTAAAGGCTCAATTAATTTAAGCTTCATATCAGCCGGAAGGCCGCCTACATTATGATGTGTCTTTATTTTAGCGGCATCTCTGGTACCGCTTTCTATCACATCAGGGTATAGTGTCCCCTGCACCAGGTAATTTGCATTTTTTATCTTTGATGCCTCTTCTTCAAATATTCTTATAAATTCATTTCCAATTATCTTTCTTTTCTTCTCAGGGTCTATAACTCCCACCAGTTTACTTAAAAATCTATCTTTAGCATTTATATGGATCAGGTTAATTTTAAAATTTTCCCTGAACGTTTCCGCAACCTTATTTGCCTCCCCTTTCCGGAGAAGTCCATGATCAACAAGAATGCAGGTAAGTTTATTACCAACAGCTTTGTTTACTAAAACTGCCGCAACAGAAGAATCTACTCCTCCACTCAAACCACATATAACTCTTCCATCTTTTACTTTATCTTTTATTTTTTTTATCTGTTTTTCAATAATGGAAACCATGGTCCAGGTAGGTGAACATCCACAGATATCAAACAGGAAATTCTTAAGTATATCAATCCCGGATGGAGTATGCATTACCTCAGGATGAAACTGTATCCCATATATTTTATTTTTAGGTTCTTCTATACCCGCAATAGGAAGATTTGGAGTGGAAGCTATTACATTAAAGGCGGGAGGAATCTTAACCACACTATCCTTATGGCTCATCCAGCAGGTTTCTAAGGGCTTTAAGTCTTTAAAAAGTAGTGATTTTAGGTTCAGTTTTATTTTTGTTTTTCCATACTCGTTGTGTCCGCTGGTGATAATCTCACCATCAAATAACCGGGTTATCAACTGCATTCCGTAACAAATTCCAAGTATGGGTATGCCCAGAGAAAAAATCTCTTTATCGACTACAGGAGCTTTTCTGTCCTTTGATAGAATACTATAGGGCGAACCAGAGAGTATCAGGCCACTGGGTTTCTTTTCCTTTATTTTTTCAATATCAGTATCATAGGGAATAAGTTCAGAATAAACCCTGAGTTCCCTGACTCTTCTTGTAATTAATTGGCTGTATTGCCCGCCAAAATCAATTACCAGTACACTATCCATATTACGCCCCCATACCTACTCTCTGTTGCTGCTGGTGGAGTTTACCTTCTGTTTTAATTGATGGAGCCACCATTACTTCAGCTTTCTGGAAATCCTTGATGTTTTCATAACCGCATGTAGCCATTGAAGTTCTCAGCGCTCCAAATAGATTTAAAGTTCCATCATTTTCAAATGCAGGTCCCACCAGTATTTCTCTCAAGCTAGCAGCTGCATCTGTCTTAATTCTGGTACCCCTTGGAAGATCGGGGTGGAAGGTTGCCATACCCCAGTGATAACCCCTACCTGGAGCTTCTTTAGCCCTTGAAAGCGGGGAACCTATCATAACCAGATCTGCGCCGCAAGCAATAGCTTTCGCAATGTCTCCGCCTGTACGCATACCGCCATCAGCAATCACTAATGAGTACTGTCCTGTTTCCTCCAGATATCTAACCCTTGCAGCTGAAGCATCCGCAATCGCAGTAGCCTGAGGCACACCAATCCCCAGCACCTGCCTTGTGGTACATGCTGCTCCAGGACCGACACCTACTAGAACACCAACCGCTCCTGTTCGCATCAGGTGCAGGGAGGTGGAATATGATGCACAGCCGCCAACTATTACCGGGACCGGACATTCGGGAATAAATTTTTTCAAATCTAACGGCATTTTTGTCTTACTCACATGCTCAGCGCTAACTACCGTACCCTGTATTACCAGAATATCAAGACCAGCATCTATAGCTATATTATAATACTTTTCAACATTTTTAGGGGTTAAGGAGGCGCAGGCTATATCACTTTCTTTCTTTATCTGTTTTACTCTTTTAGCAATTAATTCCTCTTTAATGGGCTCACGATAAATTTTCTGCATTTTACTGGTAGCTTCTCCTGCAGAAAATTTTGAAATTCTTTCCAGAATTTCATCCGCATTATCATATCTGCACTGCAGACCCTCTAAATTCAGTACAGCAAGCCCTCCTGCTTTTCTCATTTCTATAGCAAATCTTACGTCTACAACACCATCCATTGCTGAAGCCAGTACGGGCAGTTCAAGTTTATATTCTCCAATATTTACTGAAATATCAATATCCTCCGGATCCCTGGTTCTTCTACTTGGGACTATTGATACTTCATCAAAACCATAAGATCTCCTGCCGGTTTTCCCCTTGCCAATTTCTATTTCCATTTATTCCCCTTATCTTTAAGTTTTTTCTCTTCTTTATTTATTAATCTTTTAATATTTTCTCTATGAGTAATAAAAGTAAGCACACACCAGAAAAATGCTGCAATTACTATTGCCCATGTATCCCATGTATGTCCGGTAACGGTAAAATAAAATGCAATGGGGGCAGTAATAGCCGCACTTAAAGATGCCAGAGATACAATTCTAAAAACTGCAAAAATAACAGCCCAGGTGCCAAAAATAATAAGAAATGGAAGTATCTTCAACCATATGGGATTATCCATGAATGGCAGGGTTGAGACTCCAATTACCACCCCTAAAGAAGCTGCTATTCCCTTTCCACCTTTAAATTTAATATAGGCAGGAAAATCATGGCCCAATATAACAGCAACGGATACAATGGAAAGAAGTATTAGATCCTGAGGATAAATGAAGTACAGCACCAGTATTGGTGTGAACCCTTTTATGACATCAACAACTATTGTTAAAATACCATAACCTGCACCAAGGGTACGTGTAACGTTAGTTCCCCCCACATTTCCGCTTCCATATTTTCTTATATCGTCACCCTTCTTTATTCTATGAATTACATACGCAGTAGGAAAAGCGCCAAAAAGGTAGGCTGCAATTACAAATATAATCTTATAAAATAAATCAATATCCATAATAGATATATTCTACTCAAAAAAACGTTAGAAAAAATTAAAAGATATAAATCCTTTAAAAAACGTTAAAATGCTGTTTAAAAATCCATAGAATAATATTAAAAGAAATATTACTATAAGTTATTGATTTATTCAATTTATAAAGTGATGCAGTAACTCTGATGTGTGACCATTTTATGGTATTAAATGAAAAATATGGATTTGTTGAATACTACCATCCCTGACTTCAAACTGCAAAAATAAATAACCCTCTCTGTCTGCAATCTCATATGCACAATTATTATCATTGGTTCTTCCATCCAATACTTTTTGTATTGAAGGGTATTTATCCTTTAAGGTCTCCAAGGAATCACCAATTTTAATACCTCTAGATGTAGAATATGAATCATCGGATACTTTGATATCAATTATCCAGTATGTTTTTCCATTATCAGCTGGTGAAAATAATTTAATTTCAAGACCTTCATATTTTAAAGTTTTTATAAAGGAACCTATAAAAGTATCCGAACCTTCACCCAGTTTCTGGACATCTTCATTTATAGGGTCTCCAAGCAGTTGATACAAATCAATCTCGTTATCCCAGTCAAATATTGAAATAACCTCATCATTTACATTTATTGAATAATCTATCAATTGGTTGTTTGCTTCAGATTCAGTAGATGAATTAACTTCAGAAGTTACAGTAGTTTCAGCTGCAGTGGTTTCTATCTCAGTTGTGTCAGATGTAGTGGTTTCCTGTACAGCAGATTCAGCTGCTTCTTTACAGCCTACTCCAATTAGAATTACTGATACTGTAAAGATAACTATAAATAACATTAATGAAAATCTTTTCATTATTCCCCTACTATTTTTAAATTTTTATGTCAATATGAATCTGACCTTATTTCGTATAGTACATTTACATATTTTACCTGTCAATATATTTTTATGTTGTATATCTCCGATGAAACTTAAAATCATTCTCAATATTTTCCCGCCATATGAATAAGGCTGGCTTTACAATTAAAAGCCAGCCTTATTATCTTATATGTCTTAATTATCACACTTAAAACAACCTTACATTGGAGGCATTCCT
>Ga0307379_10010656_pt1 | contig 12143 bp, 11 predicted proteins | sample UN2MG_FD_202237 | JGI IMG/M metagenome (GOLD analysis project Ga0307379, IMG submission 202237) | Soil microbial communities from Risofladan, Vaasa, Finland - UN-2 | ecosystem: Environmental > Terrestrial > Soil > Coastal area > Acid sulfate soil | place: Finland: Risofladan, Vaasa | collected... | reverse complement strand
ACCAGTTGTTATTGCTCCTGGATGTGTAGATATGGCTAATTTCTTTGGTAAGGATACTATGCCAGAAAAGTATAAAAATCGAAATCTTTATGAATGGAACCCTAATATTACTTTAATGCGTACTAATATAAAGGAAAATATTAAAATTGGGCAAATGATTGCAACAGCTGCTAATCTGGCCAAGAAAGGGAAAGTGGCAGTTATTTTACCGCTAAAAGGGGTATCAATGCTTGACAGCAAAGGAAATCCTTTTTGGGATCAAGATGCAGATCAGGCTTGTTATAATGCGATAAAAGATAATTTACGTTCAGACATTCCTGTTGTTGAAATAGATTGTAATATTAATGATAAAGAATTTTCTGATAAAGCTACCGAATTATTAGAAAAAATGATAAAAAATAAGTAAAATATATTGAAATAAAATGTGAAAGAAGGAGGATTATTATTATGAGTTTTACCCGCAAAGAAGCTTTATCTTGTTTACGTAAGACTATAGCCGAAGGAAAGCCTATTATTGGCGCTGGTGCTGGGACTGGTATTTCAGCAAAATTTGTCGAGAGAGGCGGAGTAGACCTTATTATTATTTACAATTCTGGCCGCTATCGTATGGCTGGTCGAGGTTCTCTCGCAGGTCTTTTACCATACGGTGATGCAAATGCTATCGTGGTAGATATGGCCAGGGAAGTACTGCCAGTAGTTAAAAATATTCCTGTGTTAGCTGGTGTATGTGGTACAGATCCTTTCAGGCTAATGCCTGTTTTTTTGAAACAGCTTAAAGAAATAGGTTTTTCCGGTGTACAAAATTTTCCTACAGTAGGTCTTATTGACGGGGTATTTCGCCAGAACTTAGAGGAGACTGGAATGGGTTATAATTTAGAGATCGAGACTATTCGTATTGCCCATGAGTTGGATATGTTAACTTGTCCTTATGTTTTCTCTGAGGAGGATGCTCGTAATATGGCTAAAGCCGGTGCCGATGTTCTTGTGCCTCATATGGGTTTAACTTCTAAGGGAACCATTGGTGCTCAAACTGCTCTTACCCTTGAGGAGGCAGCAAAGCGAGTACAATCTATGCATGATGCAGCCAAGGAAGTTAACCCAGATATTTTAGTACTTTGTCATGGGGGACCTATTGCTGAACCAAAAGATGCCCAATATATTTTTGACCATACTAACGGTATATGTGGCTTTTTCGGTGCTTCTAGCTTAGAACGTTTACCAACTGAGGTAGCCATTCAGAAGCAAGCAGCTAATTTTAAGGCCTTAAAGATTTAAAATTAGTATTTTAATGATTATGTTTTACACCCCCCCCATAAGAAGAATTGGGGGGGGGCAATTTTTAAAACTAGAAATTTTTTGTAATTCATAAAAGGAGGAGCAATGTTTCTCTTTAGTTTAGCATTTTTAAATGGATTGACATTGGGAGCTTTGTTGTTTTTAGTCGCTAGTGGTTTAACTCTTTCATTTGGTTTAATGCGTATAGTAAACCTCAATCATGGTGCATTTTATTTAACAGGAGGTTATATTGGACTGAGTTTTTTAAAAGCTACTGGAAACTGGCCATTATCTGTATTAGCTGCTGGATTGATCATTGCACTATTAGCTTTTTTTGAGGATCAGTTTCTCCTTAAGCGGTTTCGAGAGCAGCCACTCATTGTAACACTAATAACACTTTCTATAGCAATAATTATAGCCGATTTGGATTTAGTTATATGGGGAGGGAAGCCACAGTTACTTGATGTTCCAGAGATAATTAATTCACCAGTATCTTTATTTGGTGTCATGTACCCTGGTTATAGATTATTTATTCTTATTTTAGCAATTATAATTTGTATTGCACTTTGGATTTTCCTAAAAAAGACAAAAGTAGGCATAACTATTCGAGCAGGTATCGATAATTCTGAGATGGTAAATGCTCTTGGTATTAATGTAGAAAAAATTTTTACTTATGTTTTTGTAATATCCGGTTTTCTAGCGGGTATTGCTGGTGTAATTGGAGGATCATTTTCAATGGTTGCTCCTGGTCAAGACTGGAGTATGCTTACATTTGCCTTAGTCACAGTTATTATTGGTGGTATGGGAAGTTTTGCTGGTTCAATATTAGGCTCCTTAATTACGGGCATGACTTTTAGTTATGCAAGTGCTTATATCCCTGAGCTTTCCAATTTATTTATATTTTTGCCTGTTGCTATAATTATAGCAGCCAGAGGACGAGGTTTATTAGGGAAGGAATTACAATGAATCAACAACATGCAATTTTATCTTATCGGTATCTATTGATAGCTGGTGTTATTTTAGTTTTAATATCTTTTCCTTGGTGGGCACCCTTGTTTTATCTTAACTTAGCAATAAGGATTCTTTTTTTTGGTATAGTAGTTATGGGGTTTTCTTTCTTAGGGGGTCAACTTGGTTTGTTATCTCTTATGCAATCATTTTTTTTTGGAATAGCTGGATATACAGTAGCAATTCTTCAAGTTAGATATGGGATTTTATTCCCTATTCCACCTTTGATTGGGTTGTTTGCAGCAATTTTATTAGCTATTTTTTTTGGTTTTTTTGTACTCCGCACGCAAGGGGTTTACTTTCTAATGCTTACTATGGTCATTGGACAAATTGGATGGGTATTATCACTTCAACTTACATCAATAACACATGGAACTACTGGAATAATTGGTGTTAATGCTCCAGAAATACTCCATGGGTCACAAATAGCTTTCTATTTTGTACAACTTGTCATATTCTTGATTTGTATTGGATTTCTTTTTAAGGTTATGAGATCGCCATTTGGTCTATTTCTCCGTGGCATACGGGAGAGTGAATCACGAATGATAATGCTTGGATACCCGGTATTTTTTATTAAACTTGCAGCGTTTGTATTATCTGCGGCATTAACAGCAATAGGAGCAATATTTTATGTCTACTTTTATGGAGTAATGAATCCGGACGCTATTTCTTTAGCAGCAAATGTAAATATTATGCTTGCTTCGATTTTAGGAGGCATGGGTAGTTTATTTGGCGCAATTTTAGGATCATTTATCGTTAAAACGCTTAATATGTCGCTTAGCGCAATAACCGCGCGTTATATGCTTGTAACTGGTATACTTTTCCTAGTTGTTATAATGTTCTTCCCTAATGGTATTATTGGTGGTTTAGGAGAGGTAAAAATTTCTTCATTTAGAACAATTTGGCAGAGAGTTACACAGCGAGAAACTTTTCAGATCTCTAAAAAGCAAAAAGATGGATATAAATAGTATAGAAAACTACTTATTTTATCAACCAGAAGAGCAGAACACCATGGGCACGCCTGCGGTATCTACTTTATAAGGAAAAGAGCGGGTTAAAAGGTGTAAAAAAGATAAACGGCGTTTCAAATTAATATTTGAATGTTTTAAGAAATAGTTTAAAATTTACTGTTGTAATTATAAGTACAAAAGGGAGTGCGATTATCCAAAATTACACTCCCTTTTAATATGTCTATGCCGAAAGATTTAACATCCGTTTTCCTTCCGGTTTTTATTTTATTAAACTTAAATATATTTTCCAGAAGTTACAAAAATACTACAAAAATCAATAGATCATACTCAGTTTAAAACTACTCAGCCCCTCCCCCGGGGGGGAGTGATTATCGGTAAGCACTTAATTCATACCACGCCAAAAAAGGGTTTAAATTATATTTAAAAGTATAAATGAATATCTAAAATACGAATATAGTCTAATACCGATTAATGGCGAAAAGAAACCCTATGTATATATTGGAAATCTTACCAATATAAAAAAGCAAATATAGAAGATGTTTTTGGTTGGTATAATAAACATTGTGATGTAAATGTTGGAATAGTTACCGGGAATATAACTAAGTTAGCGGTTATTGATGTTGATGATCTTAATCTTTTACCGGAGTTAAAAGAATACTTGCCAGAACTAAAAGAAACAACCAGGGGTAGAACAAGAAGGGGTTATCATTACTATTTTTCTCTCAATAACGAATATGTTAAAAGTACCAGTAGCTTATTTATTCTCTATAATCTATTACTCCAAAATAAGAATACGGAAGAATATTCAAAAAAGTTAGTTAATGATAAAAATGAATAATTATTAAAACCTATAACTGAATTAGAGTTAAAAAAGATATACCGGTAAGCATGACAATTCTGCGTAGATCATTGCCCGAGAATATACCTAAAAAAGCAAAACTAGAAAGCAGTGCCCCGTCCAACTCTATGCCCTAGCGTGACTTTATTAGACGATCGTTAAAATTAGCCTAAAATCTTATATGTATAAGAAGGGTAATTGCTTACATTTGATTGTATACACTGAAGGGAATTTTGGTCTTTAATCTTAAATCACTTAGACCCATTCCTTCGGTAAGAAGCTTGATATAGCGTGTATTTTGTCACAGCTATATAGTGTTTTCAAGTACATTTTTATTTTTATGTAAGATAATATTTGTTATCTAAACATAAGGTATATTATGGTAATCTTGCAGATCTTGAATGTTTATCAGTGCATACAATTTTATGGTAGTATAATGCCCCCAACCTATTGATTTTATTGGACAAATAAGCATTGACACCTCTTTTATGTTTGTTTTTTTAATAAAGTCACGCTAAACGCTACCTTACAAATTAATTCGTATCCCAAGAATTTGGATGGACTTTTCAGTAGTACCATCTATTTCGTTTATCTCTCTAAAATTGATTTCAAGTTTGCTAGGCTGTTCTCAAAGAAAACCCCTAAACCCGAAGTGAAGCTTCAAATTCTTCATCGGTCATTTCTTGAGTTGTGTAGTACGTAGACCACGTAAAAAGAACCGCTCCTTCAGCTATGGGCTCCATTGCCATCTTCGCAAAATACCCTCGGAGAGGAAACCCACGTAATAAATATAGGGTCAGGTCTTGGGAATAAATATGGGGTCAGGTCTTGAAATATAACAAAAGATATGTTATATTGGCAACATGACCAGACCATTACGGATAGAATTTGAAGGAGCAGTTTATCATATCACCTCCAGAGGAAATGCCAGGCAGGCGATCTTCCTTGACGAGAAAGACTTTGCTGATTTCCTCAGAGTCTTATGTTCTGTGGTAAAAAGATATCACTTCATATTACATACCTATTGTCTGATGAATAACCATTATCATCTGCTTATTGAAACCCCTTACGGTAACTTATCCAAGGGGATGAGACAATTAAATGGTCTATATACCCAACGATTCAACCAAAGACATAAGAGAGTCGGCCATCTTTTACAGGGCAGATACCAAGCGGTCCTGGTGGATAAAGATAACTATTTGCTGGAACTCTGTCGCTATGTGGTCTTAAACCCGGTAAGGGCAAAAATAGTAAAAGACCCCAAAGACTGGAGATGGAGTGCTTATCAGGCAACTACAGGCCATAAAGGGATTCTCTGTTTGACCACAGATTGGATACTATCTCAATTTGCTAAAGAGCAAAAGAAAGCCCCCAGAGAATATCAAGCCTTTGTCCTCTCCGGGATAAAAGCAGCATCACCCTTAAAGGCGGTGAAAGGACAATTATTTCTTGGTCAAGATAATTTTATCGATAAGATAAAACACTTGATGAGCGGTAAAGAAAATTTAAAGGAGCTAACCAGAAAGCAGCGTTATATAACCAGGCCATCCTTAAAGGAAATTTTTAAAGACAAGAAGTCAAAAGCCCAAGCAATGTATGAGGCTCACCAACAGTATGGCTATACCTTAAAAGATATAGCAGAATATAGCGGTGTGCATTATAGTACAGTGAGCAGAGTGATTAAAAGAATCGAGGGGGAAGATGAAAAGTGATATTTCAAGACCTGACCCCATGACCCCATATTCTTTTCGTGAATTAAAATCAAATAATTTTTTTGAGGTAAGAAAAATCCCCACAAGTTCTTGACACCAACAAAATTTGGGTTTGACTCGACATTACTGAAAAGAAATGGTATTCTATAAATATATCTTATATGCTGGAGGATCAAAAATATGAACCTAAATATTTTTAAAACAAAAAAAAGCATGGGAAAGGCTGCTGCCGAAAAAGCAGCAGAAATATTGAAAGATGCCATCAATAAAAAGGGAGAAGCCAATTTTGTAATAGCAACCGGTGCCTCTCAATTTGAGTTTTTAGAAAACCTGACGAATATAACCTCAATCAATTGGGCTAAGACGACCATGTTCCATTTAGATGAATATGTCGGTTTATCCGAAAATCACCCGGCAAGTTTCAGAAAATATCTTAAAGATCGCTTTATTAGTAAAGTACATCCGGGGCATTTCCAATTAATAGAAGGAGATACCAAAGATCCGGAAAAAGAATGTAAACGTCTAAACGAAATTATCAGCCAGAAAGAGATAGATGTTGCATTTGTTGGTATTGGAGAAAACGGACATCTTGCCTTTAATGACCCTCCCGCTGACTTTGATACCGAAAAGCCCTATATTGTTGTGGAGCTCGATGATGACTGCAGGAGACAACAGCTTGGTGAAGGCTGGTTTAAAAGTTTTGAGGATGTTCCCAAAAAAGCAATTTCCATGTCAGTGGAACAGATTATGAAATCAAAACATATAATCTGCACTGTTCCCGATAAACGAAAAGCGCAGGCAGTGAAATATTGTTTTAAAGGTGATGAAATTTCACCTGACTGTCCTGCCTCAATTTTAAAAAAACATAATAATTGTTGCGTTTTTTTAGATGACCAGTCTTCAATATATTTAAAGTAACCTCATTCATTTAGAAAGAATTGGAGATAGCATAGATGGCAAATCGTACTGCACTAACCAACGGTATATTGATTACACCTTTTCGGGAGATAGATCAAGGATGTATCTTAATTAAAGGGGAGTTTATTGAAAAAGTTGGGAAGGTTGAAGAAATTGAGATCCCGGATAGTACAAAGATCATCGATGTTAAAGGTATGTATGTCAGTCCCGGTTTTATAGATTCACACCTTCATGGAGCCTTTGGTGGCTCAGTTATGGCCTCTACAGAAAAAGGCTTAATGTTAATGGCACAAGGTTTAGTTCAATGCGGAACTACCTCATTTCTACCAACTACATTATCAGTCCCGTGGAATGATATCATACAGTCAGTAGATTGTATTACTCAAGCAATGCAAAAGGACCTACAAGGCTCAAAGATATTAGGAGTACATATCGAAGGCCCTTATATTAATTTAGAACAAAAAGGGGCTCAAAACCCAAAATATATTTATCCGCCACAACCAGAACAGTATCTACCTTTATTAGAAAAATATCCCAGTATTATCAGGTTGACCGCAGCTCCGGAGGTACCAGGTTGTTTAGAATTGGGTCAAGAATTAAGGAAAAGAAATATCGTTGCAGCTATTGGCCATTCCAATGCCAACTACCAACAAGTCGTTCAAGCGGTAGAAAATGGTTATACCCATGTGACACATATGTTTTCCGGCATGTCCGGGTTACGGCGAATTAAAGCTTATCGCATATCCGGGGTTATTGAGTCAACCTTGTTAATGGATGAACTAACTACGGAATTGATCGCCGATGGACATCATCTTCCACCAAGTTTGATGAAACTTGTGTTCCATGCCAAAGGAATAGATAAAGTATGTCTGGTTACTGATTCAATGAGTGCCGCAGGGATGGGACCCGGGAAATACGAATTAGGCGGGCTTGAAGTTATTGTGGAGGCAGATATCCCTGATGAATTTGAAATTCCAACCCAGGAGAACAACTATGTTGCCAAATTAACAGATCGGTCAGCTTTTGCATCAAGTGTTTCTACTATGGATCGGCTGGTAAGAAACATGGTGAAGCTTGTTGACCTAAATATCCGTCAGGCAGTGCAATTGGTAACCTATAATCCTGCCAAAATACAAAGATTAGAAGACAAAATTGGTATATTAGCGGAAAATAAAAAGGCTGACATCACTGTTTTTGATACCAATATTGATATCAAAATGACCATTGTTGATGGGAAGATTTTGTATGAATCTTTATGAAATAGTTGGGTTGGAGATATAAAATGAATAAAAATTTTTATCAACTATTTGATATTTTACAAAAAAGCTTTAAAAAAATCTTAACAAATGAAGAGAATTCAATTGATCGTGCTATAGATTTGATAGCTCAGAGTATACAAAAAGATCAACTTGTACACATATTTGGTACTGGAGGGCATTAATCAATGGGAGCTGCTGAAATGTTTTGAAGGGCTGGATGTTTAGTAGCTATAAATCCATTTCTAGATCCTTCAATTTTACCCAGTATGGGGGCAAATAAAACATTTATGATGATAAATATTATATAATCATTCAGTTGAGGGTAAGAAGAGAAAATAAACATTCGTATGTGAAATATATTATGCTCTGCTATACACAAACATTTATAAGGTTCTAGTTGTAATTTCAGAAAACTGGTTCATGCAAAATATGGTGGATTGACAACAAATGAAAGGGGGGATAAAATGAAATTAACCTGATTTACTTCGAGTATTGAGTTTTAATAATATGGCAAGTTATCCGTTGATTATCTTTTTTAATGAATTAAAGAGAAAAGACAGATTCATGGAGTTATCGATTGAAGTGCTAATAAGGAATTTGATAATTGCTTTAAATTATTTTAATAAATAATAAGGAGGATGTAATGAAAAAATTTGTTGTAATAATGTTAATAAGTGGTATTGTTTTGTTACTTATGGCAGGAGGTGTCAGTGCACAGGATGTTATCCGTTTAAGATGGTATCAACCGGAACCTCAGGGTCACCCTTGGACTGATACTGGACAGATGATTGCTGACGAGATCTTTGAGCGTAGCGGTGGAAGAATTCATATCCGCCAGTATCCAGCCGGCCAGTTAGGAAGTCAGTACAATGCAGTTGAAATGCTTAGAACCGGAACATTGGATTTCTTAACATCAGGACCAACAATTCTTGTCGATTTTGATCAAGACGTTCAGGTTTTTGCGTTACCTTACCTGTTCCGTGACAAGGATCACGCTTACGCTGTTTTTGAGTCTCCCAGTGTTCAAGAGCTATTTAATGAGAGGATTCTTAAGAAGAGCGGCGTAAGAACAATTCAATTCTGGTATTTTGGTAATAGAACACTTACAGTTAGTGGAAAAGAAGTAAAGACGCCTGAAGATCTAAAAGGTGTTCGCGTGAGATCTATGGATGCACCAGTGTTTCTTGAAGTAATTAGGGCTCTTGGAGCAGATCCAACACCTATTGCTTTTACAGAGCTTTATATGGCATTGCAAACGGGTGTTGTTCAAGGACAAGAAAATCCCGTACCCACAATATATTCCCAGAAATTTTACGAAGTTCAGGATTACATTGTTCTTACCAACCATTCGGTCCATATGGGAACAGTGCATGTAGCTGAACGCATGTGGCAGTCTCTATCCGAAGATGATCGAAAAATGATTCTTGAAGTATTCGAAGAGTACCGACCACAAATTGATGAAAGAATTATTAAAGATACCGAAGCTAAACTGGCAATAATGCAGGAAGAAGGTATAAAAATTATTGAACCGGATCTGGAAGCCTTCCGCAAACATGCATATGATCACATCATGTCTGTATACGGTGATAGATGGGGTGACTTAATTCGAGAAATTCAAGCGGTTGAGTAGGAATACCAGTAATATATTTCTCTGTAAAATATACAGATGGGGTCGGTTTAGGCCGTCCCATCTGTATATTTGATTGTATGGTAATATTTTAAAGGTAAGCTTGGAGAATAATAATGAAGAAAAAGTTATTATGGGTCTTAAATCATATAGAAGAAATAATAACTTTTTGTTTTTTTATTGTGATGTCAGTTTTTGTAGTAATTCAAGTTTTTCTGCGATATATTTTTGGATTTTCTATACCGTTTGCCGAGGAGTTAGCACGTTTTTCTTATGTGTGGGTTGCATTTATTGGTATTTCAATTTCAACAAAATATCGTGAAAGTATTCAGATAGATTTTTTTGTTGAACAACTTCCACCTTTTTCTCAAAAGATTGTCAGAATTGTTATAAATGTTGGGACCTTTCTACTTTTGTTAATACTAATTGTTCTTGGTTCTAATTATGCTTGGAGAAATCGCATCATGTTTTCTCCGGCACTACAGATTTCTATGTTTTTTGTATATATTTCATTTCCTCTAGGATTTTTTATGGCTTCAATAAGACTTATCGGATTAGTTATTCAGGATTTACATTTATTGTCCTTGAATAAAGGAAACAAAATTAATACTGAACAAGAACCGGAGGCCTGATGATGATACTGACAATATTCTTTATTTCATTAATTGTTATGCTTCTCATTGGATTTCCAATCTATGTAAGTCTCATTGGTGCCTCATTTATTTATTTTGCTCTAAATCCCGATGTCTCCTTTGTAATTGGTATTCAGAGAATGATAGTAGCTCCTAATTCTTTTACATTGCTGGCTGTTCCATTTTTTATTTTTGCAGGGCAATTAATGAACTCCGGAGGAGTTACCAAACGAATATTCCAATTTGCTTTAACTACTGTTGGCCATTTTCAGGGAGGTCTTGGTTATGTAAACGTTGTAGCTAGTATGTTGTTCGCAGGAATGTCCGGCTCTGCCCTGGCAGATGCAGGAGGGTTAGGTCTGGTTGAAATACAAGCCATGCGAGATAATCATTATGATGATGATTTTGCATTGGGAGTTACAGCATCTTCATCAATAATTGGACCAATTATACCCCCAAGTATCCCTTTTGTTATTTATGGAGCGGTTGCGAACGTATCTGTTGGAGGGTTATTCATAGGAGGAATCATTCCCGGTTTTATTATGGCCATCAGCCTTTTTATTATGTGTTTTATCATTGCTAAGAGGCGCAACTATCCGAAAGCAAAAAGAGCATCCATTCGAGAAATTATCATGTCGTTCAAAGATGCCTTTTTTGCCTTGCTTACCCCAATCATTATTATCGGAGGGATTTGGTTTGGAGTATTTACACCTACAGAAGCTGCGGCGGTTAGTATTGTTTATGCATTAATTATTACAATTTTCGTGTATAAAGACCAACGTATATCCGATTTGCCCCGTCTGATTATTGATACAATTAAAATGGTTGCTCCCGCAATTATGATCGTTGCTGCTGCCAATCTTTTTGGATGGATAATGAATTATGAACAGATAGACCAGTTCTTAATGAAGGTTTTATTCGATATCACAAAGAACCCCGTTATTATTCTACTTATTATCAATCTTATTTTGCTGGTACTCGGAATGTTCCTTGAAGTAGTATCTGCAATTATGCTTGTTCTTCCTATTATTTCACCGATCGTACTTGCCCTTGGAATTCACCCTATACATTTAGGAGTAATTGTGGTTTTAAATCTCATGATTGGATTATTGACTCCACCAGTTGGATTTGTTCTCTATGTTCTTAGTTCGGCAGCCAAAGTTCCGGTCAATAAGGTAATACGGTATGTTACACCCTGGCTAATACCACTTATTATATCTCTTTTACTGATTACATTCATACCTGAGTTAGTATTGTTTCTCCCGCGGACTTTAGGGTTTGTGCGTTAACTATCAAATTTAGGATTCGGAAAAAATATTTTGTTATAAGGAGTCAGCATGCATTGTCTGAATTAAAAAATATTGAATTTCAGTATGGTAAGAAAATAATTAAAGTCTGCATTCCTGAAAGTTCTATTATCTCTTTTCCTCACATAAATAATGTTCAAAAACCCGTTGATGAACTTAAAGAATTCATGAATGCCTTAGAGAATCCCATAAAGTCTCCTACATTGCCCTGTATAGCCAGTATAAAAGAGAATGCGGTAGTGGTAATTCCGGATCGTACTAGACCCTTGCCGACTCATACCTTATTGCCGATTATTTTGAATGAATTAAACGCTGGAGGGATTGGAGATAAACAAATCAAGGCAATGATTGCCCTTGGTACCCACCGTGGAATGACAGCGAATGAAATTAGACAGATGGTGGGGAAAAAAGTATTGCAAAGAATCACGGTAATGAATCATGATTGGGATAATCCGGATATATTGGTTCCTTTAGGACGCACCAAGAATGGTACCTGGATAGATGTAAATAAGATAGTATATGAAGCAGATTTGGTTGTCGGACTAAGCAGCGTAAAACCCCATCGGGCAGCAGGTTGGTCAGGTGGTGCAAAAATA
>Ga0307379_10010655_pt1 | contig 12144 bp, 9 predicted proteins | sample UN2MG_FD_202237 | JGI IMG/M metagenome (GOLD analysis project Ga0307379, IMG submission 202237) | Soil microbial communities from Risofladan, Vaasa, Finland - UN-2 | ecosystem: Environmental > Terrestrial > Soil > Coastal area > Acid sulfate soil | place: Finland: Risofladan, Vaasa | collected... | reverse complement strand
CGGCAACACGCAGACGCTGAACGAATTTTTTGCCGGCGTGGTGGGGAAGGCAGGCATAGCCGCTCAGCAGGCGATGCGGTCGCAGGAGACGCAGTCGAAGCTGGTAGAGAATCTGGAGCTGCAGCGTGATTCGGTGGCGGGTGTTTCGCTGGAGGAGGAAATGGCCAGACTGATGCAGACACAGCAGGCATATTACGCGGCGGTGAGGCTGCTGACGGCGGTAGACGAGATGCTGAAGAGCCTGGCGTCGCTGTGACGCGGGATGGGAAAGTTGCGAACTGTGGCGGGAAACGTTCCGAGACTATTATTCGGGCACAGTAGAGGCTGCAAATGAGCTTTCGCGTAACCGGCACAATGATGTTCAATCGGCTGATGTCCAACATGGGGCAAGCCACCAAGACTATGGCCGACCTGCAGGAGCAGATGGTTTCGCTGCGGCGTTTGAATAGGCCGTCGGACGATCCGATCGGCGCCAGCCGCGCGCAATTGATGCGAAGCTCGGAAAACGACTACAAGCTTTATACCAGCAATATGGAGCAGGCCCGCAGCCTGTTGGATTTCACCGCCGGTGTGCTGGAAACAATGTCGGCCGAAGTCGTTAATGTGCGCGGCAAATTGCTGTCCGCCATCAGCCCCACGGCCGATGCTATTAGCAAGGAAGTGATCGCAGCCGAGATCGACGATATTCTCAGGTCGCTGATGGCCGAAGCCAACAGCAACTTCGGCGGGATGTACATCTTCGGCGGCACGCAAACGGAATCGGCGCCGTTCGAGATAACGCGCGAGGGAGCATCAGGCGTTGAAACCGTCGTCTTCAGCGGCGACTCCGGCAGAATAAGATACCTGATCGGGCCGAACAACACGATGGAAGTGAACGAGGACCCGGTGGAGGTGTTTATGCCCCGCGGCGAGGCCAAGGGGCTGTTCAACACGCTCATTGGCATCAGGAAACTGCTGCAGAACCCCGACAACCTGTCGGACGCGGCGCAGGCGTCGCTGCTGTCGGACAAGATCAAGGAGATCGACGACGTGCACAACGACCTCGTGCGTTCTCTGGGGCGCGCTGGCACTCGCAGCCGCTCTTTGCAGATGAGAGCCGATCTGTATTCGCAGGCCGAAATAAGCCTGATTGAGCGGCGCAGCGAGATCGAGGATGCGGATATTGCCGACGTTGCGCTGCGTCTTCAAAACCAGCAAACTATCCTGGAGGTGGTTTTGGCCAGCAGTGCTGCCGTATATAATTCCAACCTGATGCAGTTTCTCAAGTAGTCGCATGAGGAAGAGTGGCCTTGCAGGTGAAACATGATGAAAATACGAACGAAAAAATTCGGCGCTATTGAAGTCAATCACGATCAGGAAATCCGGTTTGTGCAGCCGGTGATCGGCTTTCCGGGCCTGATCAACTACGTGCTGGTCGACACCGGCACCCCTGTGAAATGGCTGCAATCGATGGACGACCCCGCGGTCGTGTTTCCTGTTGTGAACCCGTTCGACGTGAAGAGCGACTACAACATCGAAATCCCCACCACTGAAGCCGCCGCACTGGGCGTTGAGGATGGCGCCGACGTGCAACTGTGGAGCATCACGGTGCTCTCGACCGATCCGGCCGAGATTCGCACCAACCTGCGCGCACCCATCGTGCTGAACCGCCGGAACGGCATAGCCAAGCAGGTTGTTTTGCCGGATAGCAATCTGGCGATGAAGTATTATTTCGTACCCAAGAAAGCAGACCGCAACAAGGAGGTTGCAAATGCTGGTTCTCACGCGTAGAAAAGGCGAAAGCATCATCTTGGGCGATGATGTGGAAGTGAAGATTCTCGAGCTCCACGGCAGCCAGGTGAAGATCGGCGTGCAGGCGCCGCAAAGCCTCAGCGTGCATCGCAAGGAGGTTTACCTGGCGATCCAGCGCGAAAACCGCGCCGCCGCCGAAAGCGCCGAGGGCAAAGAACCCGAGGAGCCGGAAGCCGAGGAAACCAAGCACTGATTCGCAAACCCGGCAGTGCACGCGGCCGTCTCAGGCCCGGCATGGCTGGCCTGTGGGCATCTGGAATTCATCACGGAGAACAGGATTGGAGCAAGCGAAAACGGGCTGGCCGGCTCTGGCAAACCGCACGGCTGTAGTGGCCGCCGCGGGTTTTTGCGGCACGTGGTCCGAACGCATCGCCCGGGCGTTCATAATCGCCGCGGCCAAAGCAGGCGTCGATGCCGTTGAATGTCCCGCCGGCCGCCACATGGTGCAGCAGGCGTCATTTGCCGCCGAGCACGGCCTGCACACCGTCATACACGTTGCCTCCGCCGACGACGCCCGCGCGGCCATCGACGCGGGTTTGCAGGCGATTCACGCCGACCTGGCCTGCGCCGACGATAGCCTTGCCAACGCCCTCCGCAGTGCCGATCTGCTCCTGCTGTCCAATCCGTCCGCTCAACCGGACATTCTGAACTCGCTGCGCGAATCATGCCCGCGCATCCTGGCCCTGTATTCGCCGCTCGACATGGTTCGGCGGCTGCAACGCTCGATGGCCGGTCAGCCGGATAATTCGGCCGACTGCCAACCATTCGGATTCGAAGCCGCTGCCGGGCTGCCCATCCCTGCTGCCATAACCGGCGTGATGGCGGCCGCATCGGGCGCAAGCGTAGTACGCCAGTTTATGGCCCTCGCCCGCTATTTCGGCCGCGAAGATGCCGCTCATTTCCTCTCGATGAAAGATTTTCGTGAGCTCGTACAAAACCTCCGCGCCGCCGAACGCATCGCTATGAAGCTGCCCGAACAAACGCAACGCTCTGCAGCGCAGGGCCGCACACGGACACGGCCCGTTGCCGGCCGGCCGGCTCGCGACCGGCTTTCACCGCGCGACACCGCACAAGCAGGCATCGTGATCGCGTCGGAAATCATAGCTAAAGTGGCGGCCATCATCGATCTTTCCGCATTCGCGCCCGATGCCGCCGGATTCGAACTGCAGCTCGCACGCCTGCGGTCGGCGCGCAGCATCGATTGCATCGTTGCACTAGCCGGTGAAGCTTCCGCGCCCTTGCTGGAGAAGCTTCAGGTGGAGAAGCTCCAGCCCGAAAAGCTCCAGGTGGAAACGCACCCGGCCCGCGAGAACTGGCTTGGGGGCATGCTCGCCTGCGCGAACCGCTACTCGGCCGACGTAATCGTGTGGCTGCCGGCCGAAAATGTCCTGATCGACCACGCCCTGCTCGACCGGATGATTATTCAGCACGTGAAGTCGGAAGCCGATTGCACACTGTGCTCCGACTTGCCCGCCGGCCTGGCTGCCAGGCTGGTATCGACGGCCGCACTGCGCCGCATCGCCACGTTCACGGGCGGCAGCGCCGATGCCCAAACCGTGGCACAGCTCCTGGCCAACCGCCGCGCGTTCCGGGTGCAGGAGATGATCGTGGAAAGCAACCTGCGGCGGCCCGAGCTCGACCTCACCTGGCGCCCGCTGGTCCAAGGCATCGTACAAACCGGCACCGAAAGCGCGGCCGAGCTCATCGAGCGGTTTTCGCAGCTTGCCCCGCCGTCGGAATCAATCGCCCGCGAGCCATATTGCACCTTCAGCGTCGTCACGCACGGCGACAGCACCACGTCGACAGTCTGATCCGCAGGTTTCACGGATTTGATCCGCAGATTACGCAGATTACGCAGATATTCAGAACTGCTCTGAGAATAGGGCGGGGCCATACAGTATGTAGGGTTTCGGAATCAGAGCCTGCACGAGCCGCTGATTCCTGGAGTTCCGCAGATTCCGCAGATATTCAGAACTGTGTAAGACCATCTTCAGTAATCTGCGTAATCTGCGCAATCTGCGGATTCGTCTTCGCCTTATTCCTGCTGGGATTTCATGCCGGTTTTGTTGAGGATTTCGTAGAAGTATGCGCGCGACATGCCGGCCACGCGGGCGGCGCGGGCCACGTTGCCGTTGCAGCGGTCGAGCACTTGCTCTACGTAGCTGCGTCGGAAGGCGAGGCGGGCGGATTTGAATGGCAGGTCGTACAGGCCGCGGCTGGCGGGTTTGGCCGAGGTTTCAATCTCGCGGGGGAGGTGCGTTTGCGAGATGGGGCCGCTGCCGCAGAGAATGGAGGCTCGCTCGATCACGTTTTCGAGCTCGCGGATGTTGCCGGGCCAGGAATACTCGCACAGCAGCCGCTCGGCGGCCGGCTCGATGCCTATGGCGCGGTCGCGGTCGCGGCTGATTCGGCCGAGGAAGAACCGGGCGAGCACCGCAATGTCTTCTTTTCGCTCGCGCAGCGGCGGCACGTGGATGGGGAAAACGTTGAGCCGGTAAAAGAGGTCCCCGCGGAAGTTGCCGCGGCGGACGAGGTCCTTCAGGTCGCGATTGGTGGCGGCGATCACGCGGACGTCGACGGCGTCGTCGCGGACGGAGCCGACGGGGCGTGCCACGCCGGATTCGAGCACGCGGAGCAGCTTGACCTGTGTGGCGGGTGTGATCTCGCCGATCTCATCGAGGAAGACGGTGCCGCCGCGTGCCGATTGGAACAGGCCCTGCTTGTTTGAGTAGGCTCCGGTGAACGCGCCGCGTTCGTGGCCGAAGAGTTCGGACTCGAGCAGGCTTTCGGGAATAGCCCCGCAATGCACCACCACAAACGGCTCGCGGACGCGGCGGCTGTTTTCGTGGATCGCGCGTGCCACAAGCTCTTTGCCCGATCCGCTTTCGCCGGTGATCAGCACGGTAGACGAGGCATCGGCCACCTTTCGGATGAGGTCGAGCATAGGCGCGATGGCGGCGCTGCTGCCGATGATGCCGCAGAAGCCCTGCGGCGGCTCGGGCGTGCGGTGTGCGGGGGCGTGGTCGATCAGCGACACCACGTCTTGCGAGTCGAACGGCGGGATGAAGTATGCGGCGGCGCCCTGTTTCACCAGTGCCTTCGCATCGGCTTCGTGCTCAAGGCCGGCGATGCAGATGAAAAGGCTGTGGGGCGAGCGGGCGGCGGCTTCGTGCAGCAGGGCGGCGCCATCGAGATCGTGCCGCGAAAGATCGGCAATGATCGCGCGATAGCGACCGGCCGCGAGCATGCCGGCGGCGCCGGCGGGATCGGCGACCGATTCAACCGCGTATCCGCGGTGCTGGAGGGCGTCGAGCAGCGTTTGAAACCGTCCATCGCCGTTCTTCAGGAAGAGGATTCCGCTTTTATGTTTCGCGTTCATAGGCAGTCCGGTCATGCGGACTTATCCGCAGGTTTCGCAGGTCAGATCCGCAGATTTCGCAGATTTCGCAGATTCAGACCAGGACAGATTTCGGATCTGCACTACCGGGGTCGTTCATCTGTCCGGTCATGCGGACTTATCCGCAGGTTTCGCAGATTACGCAGATCAGGAGATTCCGGACAAAGAGTCCAAACCCGAATCTGCGAAATCTGCGGATCTCTTCCTAATCCTGTTTCCCCTCACGCATTTCGCGCAGTGTCTTTTCCAGTGCCGCCAGCACGCTATCGTCGTTGCCGAAGGTGTCGAGGAAGGCGGTTTTAAGCTGTCCGTTGCCTTCGCTCACGATTTTCGCGGCTTGGAGCAGTTGCCGGCAGAGCTGGTCGAACCGCCGGATGAATTTGCGTTCTTCGATGCGGCGGCGGAATTCGGTTGCTTCGCTGCCGTCGCGGGTCTGGCCGGCGTCGAGCATGCGGCGGCGCATATCGCTTACGATGCGCGAGGTTTCCTTCACGCTCAGGCCCTGGTCGGCCACGCGTTTGATTACCTGGAGCTGGAGTTCTTCGTCTTCGAGCTTCATCAGCTCGCGAGCGTGGCTGGCGGTAACGGCCCCCGCCTTGCCCAGTAGCTCCTGCTTGATCTTGTCGGAAAGCTCCAGCAGTTGCAGTTTTTCGCTGATGCGGCGCTTGTCGATGCCCATGTATTCCGCGAGGTCCTGCTGTTTTTTGAAACCCTTGAGGTTGCGGAGGTGCTGGTAGGCCTCGGCTTCCTCGATGGGCGAGAGGTTTTCGCGGAGGATGTTTTCGGTGAGCGATTGCACGGCAAGGTCGGCGTTTGGCGGCTCGGGGATGGTGGCAAGCTGCGTGCGGCTGTCCCACAGCAGCTCGGCTATGCCTAGCGATTTGAGCGCGCGCAGACGGCGCTCGCCATAGACGACATGGTACGCGTTGCCGTCTTTCACTACTTTGATCGGCTGGAGCATGCCGACGGTGCGAATGCTCTCGGCGAGCTCGGCGATTGATTCGTCGGAGAAGGCTTTGCGGGCCTGGTGCGGCGACGGCTGAACGACGCCGATCGGCAGGTGCACGATGCCGAAATCGCCGGAGTCGGTCTTCTTGAAGAGCGGGTTGTCTACAAGTGTTCTGGCCATGATTTCATCCTTCTTCAGCCTTGCGGCGGCGGCGCGGCCTGGGCGGGGGGCGCGGCGGCAGACCACATCGGGTGGCCGTCGAGGATTTCACGCGCTAAATCTTTGTATGCCTGGGCGCCTTTGCTTGCCGGGTCGTATTTCGAGATCGGCTGGTGGGCGTTGTGGGCCTCTTCCAGCCGGATGTTTTCGGCGATCACGGTTTTGAATACGCGGCTGCCGAAGTAGTCGCGGATGATTTTTTCGGCTTCGCGCGTAACTACGCGGTCGCGGTAGCGCGTAACGAGCACGCCCGCGATGCGCACGGGGGATTCGAGCTGCTCGCGCACGCTGTTGACGGTCGTTTCGAGCAGTGCGATGCCGCGCAGCGAAAAATATTCGGGGCAGATGGTTACGAGTACGCTATCGGCGGCGGTGAGCGCGTTTACGGTGAGCAGGCCGAGGCTGGGCGGAGTGTCGATGAGCACGATGTCGTAATCCAGCCCCTTGATCTTCTTGCAGAGGATTTTTTCGCGGCCCATCACCTGTGCTACCTGCAGCTCGACGCCCGACAGCAGGATGTCGCCGGGTGCGAGATCGAATCCGAACGAATCGGAGTGCTCGATGATCTCGTCTATGGGGGTGGCGCCGGACATGACGTCGTACATGGTTTTTTCGCGGTCGGTGTTGCCGAGCACGGAGCTGCTGGCGGAGGCCTGCGCGTCGATGTCGATTACGAGCACCTTCTTGCCGACAGCGGCAAACTCGGCGGCGAGGTTTACGCAGGTGGTGGTTTTGGCTACGCCGCCCTTCTGATTTGCGACAGCAATAACTCTCATACGGTCGGCCTCAGGGGTAGATTGTGAAAAGTGTATGGAATAGTTTACATCCGGCGGTGCCTTTTGTCAACATTAATTTCGGATTCTCTCCGGAAAAGCATGCACGTGCCAGCCACGGTGGAATAAAGTGTTTCACGTGGAAACAGGGAGGGATTGTCCGTTCATGCGGACTTTCCGCCGGGCAAAGAGATGGGTCCGCAGATTACGCAGATTGCGCAGATTCAGGAAAGGCAAGAGGATAAGGGTGAATGGGGTGAACTTAAGCCCCAAATGGTAACCGGCTCAATGAGCTTGCAGAAGAGAAAGAACGAGCGAAAACGGGGACTGGCAGCCGATTTGCGGAGTTTGCTCGGCAAACTCAGTCTGCGGAGCAAACTCGGTGCCTGTCGCCCGCTTTCGCGGCACCGCGTATAAACCGCTTAAGTTCAAGCCATTGGGATAAGGGTCGAATTCCGTATCATGCTGTTTTCTGAATGGGAAGGCGAAGGACGGGCGAATTGAACATCGAACGGCGCAACTGCAGGGGGCGGGGCGTGGCCCCGCCCCTACCGCGCCGGAGCAAGCAGACATTTGCACCTTGTATCTTGCACCCTCTTGACCTTGGACCCTCTTTGACAGAATTCATTGGCGGCATTGCCTCGAGAGCCGAAGCTTCAACAGCAGGCGCGGCAAGTTTGCCCTGCGGACGGGCAAGCTCTGCGCACACCGGAAGCGCTACGGGAGGCTAAACGATGGAACGGGAAGCTTTGCCTGCAAGAATCCGCCGGCTGCGGCGGGTGATCTTGCGCTTTATGATCGCCGCGCTGCCTCTGCTGGGCAGCGTATCGGCCTGCGGCAGAAAGCCGGCGCCCCCGCCGATTGTGGCAATACTCATGTTGGGCGACATCCGCCAGCCCGTGCTCGATGGCGTGAAGGAGGGCCTCGCGCGATACGGCTACGTCTCGGCGCGCGACGTCGTTTACGTAGTGAGAAATGCCAACGGAAAAGAAAAAGCGCTTGCGGAACTCGCGGGCGAGCTTCTAGCTGTCGGCCCGGATGTGATATGCCCTTTGGGCAACCCTGAAGCCGAGGCCTGCATGCAGCCCGCCCGCGCCCGCGGGATTCCTGTGGTATTTATGGCGGTGAGCAACCCGGCAGAGCACCGCTTGGCAAAGGGCACGTTCGATCCGCTGCCGGGCAGTACCGGCGTGAAAACCGGCTACTCGATAAGAATGCCAAAGCGGCTGCAACTCATCACGATGTTCTTCCCGCACATCAAGACGGTAACGGTGTTGTACGAGCCGGCTGGGGCTGCCAGCCAGAGAGCCAAGCGAACCTGCGTGGAGGCAGGGCCAAGCCTGGGCCTGCAGGTGCGGCCGCGGGCTCTAAGAAACAGCGAGGACGTGCAGCGCTTCGCCGAATCGCTGGCCGAAGGCGAACATGAGATCATCCTCGCAACTCCGAGCCCGCTTCTGGACCGGTATCGCAAGCAACTGATTGCGCCGGCGGCGGCGCGTGCGCGGATTCCCACTTTCGGCCTCGACAGGCAGGACTGCATCGACGGCTCCACCATCGCATACGGTCCCGGCACGCAGAGCATCGGCGTGCAGGCCGCAAGGCTGGTGCGCAAGGTGCTGCAAGGCTCCAGGGCCGATTCGATGCCCATCGAGCTGCCCGAAAACATCGAGCTGTCGATAAACCTGAAGGTGGCTAACCAGGCAAACCTGAGATTCGCTCCGACGATACTCCAATTGGCCGACTTCATCATCCGCTGAGGGAGTCATGCCGCAAAACCACATCAAATGGCACCAGCGCGTCAGGAACCGCGTGGCCCTCGCGGTGCTGCTCTCGATCATCGTGCCGCTGGTTTCGTTCTACGTGATCGCCGACCGCATCACCACAAGAATGCAGCTCCGCGAAACCGAAGACGACCTGGAAACCGTCGTGTTGAACGGCAGCGCGATGTTCTCGCGCTGCATCACCGTCCTCGCCTCCCACCTCGGCCCCACGGCCTACGATCCCGATCCCGGCCAGCTAGAAGAACGCGAGCTGCAGATATACCTCTTCTCGCTGCTTGACCAGGAGCCGCTGCTGGATTCGGTTTCATATGTAACGCTCGAAGGCCGCGAGACGACCCGTATCTCGCTTTACGATATCTACCTGCAAGAAGACCTCCGCGATTTTTCCGACTCGCCCGCACTGGCCAGGGTGAAACAAGACGCCGCCTTCTACGGCAGTCCTTTCATAGACGAGGAGAAAAAACCGCTGATGGAAATCGCCGTGCCCGTCCACGGGCCGCAGATGGAGGCGAACGGCATGATCATTGCGGACGTTTCGCTGCGCCGGCTGTTCGAGGACGTGGAAGTGCGTACAAGGATGCTCAAGAGCCTCTACATCGTGGACCGGAAAGGCAGGGTGATAGCCCATGACGACTACAGCCTGGTGTTGCGGCGCGTCAACCTGGCCCACATGGAAGTAGTGAAGCAAGCCTTTGCCTTGGCCCCAAATCAACCCACACCAATGATGCGATACGTAGACTACGAAGGCCGCGAAGTGCTGGGCCTTGGTGTGTGCGATGCGGAGCTCGGCTGGGCGGTGATTGCCGAGATCGGCGTGGGCGACATGCAGGCGCTGGGCGGCGTGCGGCAGATCAGGCTATACTTCGGCCTTGTTTTTCTGTCGGCCGCGCTGCTGGGCGGCGTCGGCTCGTTTATCATCGGCAGCAAGTCTTCCCAGGCGATACAGCGAATCCAGAACGCATCAAAGGCGATCGGCCAAGGGGATTTCAAACGCCGGGTGGAACGCCGCAGCCGCGGCGAGCTGGGCGAGCTGGAACAGAACCTCAATCAGATGGCCGCCAAGCTCGAGGAATACTGCCATCACCTCGAACGCGACGTGGAAACGCTCAACCAGATGGTCTACGAACGTACAAAGTCGCTTCAGAACGCATACGACGAGCTGCAGGAGCGCGACAGGGTTCTCAAGGAAACGCAGAGCGCACTGGTGCAAACCGAGAAGCTCGCATCGCTGGGCGGCCTGGTGGCCGGCGTGGTGCACGAAGTGAACAACCCCCTCGCGTACGTGCTGAACAATGTGTCGGTCCTGCGGCGCGACGTGCTCTCGCTGGCCGAAATGCTGAAAGTGTGCCGCGCTGCCTCGGCCACGGTGGACAAAGCCCGCTGCGACAGCCTACTCGCACAGGCCGCGGAGCTGGCCGAGAAAATGGATCTGGATTACACGCTATCTGCGATCGAGCGCCTTTTCGCAAGCACCGGCGACGGCCTGCAGCGCATCAGGAAAATCGTGGCCGATCTGCGCGAATTCTCGCGCACCGGCGAGACCGCCAAGGAACCCGCCAACATCAACGAGATCGTCCAGACCGCCCTTCGAATGCTATCCTACGAAGTGAAGAAAAGGCGCGTCTACCTCGAAACCGAATTTGCCGAGCTGCCGCAAATCCTCTGCTCGCCCGTCAAGATCAGCCAGGTGCTGCTCAACATCGTTATGAACGCCCTGCAGGCCGTAGAGGAGCATGGGCACGTGTGGGTGAAGACCAGCCGCGATGGCAATCTGGCCGTAGTCAGCATTCGCGACGACGGTCACGGAATCCCGCCGGAGATCATCGACAAGGTGTTCGATCCGTTCTTCACCACGCGGCCGCGCGGCGAGGGCACGGGCCTCGGCCTGAGCGTCAGCTACGGCATCGTTCGCGAGCACGACGGCGCCATAGAGGTGCGCAGCACGCCGGGCGAGGGAGCGGAATTCATCATAAAACTCCCTTTCAAGCCGGAGGCGAAAAAATGAAGCAGCACACGTCCCGCCAGCGGCAAGTTACCGGCGGCCACTGCCGCATCAGTCTGGCAACACCACCGGACAGTGGAAACTGAAGGTTTGCCTGCAGACATGCCGAAACCGAACGACAAACCCGCACGAGCCGAAGAGAACCTCTGCGAGCAATGCGAAGACCTCCGGCGCCAGCTTGACCGCTGCACAGCGCATCTCCAGCAGCAGATCGCCGAGCGAGAGATGGCCGAAAAAGCCTCCCGCGACCGCGAGCAGAGGCTGCGCATGCTGCTTGAGGTCACCAGCGACTGGGTGTGGGAAGTAGACGCCAACGGCATCTACACCTACGCCAGCCCGAAGGTCAGGGAGCTACTGGGCTACGAGCCGAACGAGGTGATCGGCCGGAGGCCATTCGACTTCATGCCGCCGGATGAAGCACGCCGCATCTCCGAAGCCTTTCAGAGCATTGTCCAATCGCAGCAGCCGTTCGAGCGGCTCAAGAACGTGAATGTCCGCGAGGACGGCCGCCTCGTGGTGCTCGAAACAAGCGGCGTGCCCGTCTTCGATTCCGAAGGAAGGCTCGTTGGCTACAGGGGCATCGACCGCGACATCACCGCGCGTGAGCAAGCCGAAGATGCCCAACGGCTGAGCGAACAACGGCTGAAAGCCGTCCTCGACAATACCACCGCCGTCATCTACACCAAGGATATCGAAGGTCGTTATCTTCTCGTCAACAGGCGCTTCGAGCAGCTCTTCGGAATCACTCGCCAGGAAGTCGTCGGCAAAACCGATTACGATCTCTTCCCCAGGGAAGCGGCCGATGCTTTCCGCGCAAACGACCTGAAGGTGGCCCAGACCGGCGAACCTCTCGAGATCGAAGAAAAGGTGCCGCAGGAAGACGGCCTTCACACCTATATCTCCGTGAAGTTCCTCCTTCGCGATCCAGACGCCCGGCCCTATGGTGTTTGCGGCATCTCCACCGACATCACCCAACTGAAGCAAGCCGAGAGAGAGCTTCGCCGCGCGCACTCGGAGCTGGAAGAACGCGTTGCCATCCGCACCGCCGAACTGGCGCAGGCCAACGAGCTGCTTCAGGCCGAGATCGCCGCACACGAACGTTCCGAAGAAGATCTCCGCAGGGAGCGCGACTTCGTCTCCGCCGTGATCGAAACTGCCGGGGCACTAGTAGTGGTGCTCGATACCGAGGGCAGGATCGTCCGCTTCAACCGCACCTGCGAGCACGTAACCGG